>ENA-OQVM01006103-OQVM01006103.1-marine-metagenome-genome-assembly--contig:-NODE-6103-length-11184-cov-5.085081_pt1 | contig 11184 bp, 8 predicted proteins | sample MGYA00237776_ERZ505498 | MGnify/ENA primary metagenome ERZ505498 (study PRJEB26159, sample SAMN06265151) | marine metagenome | isolation source: Helgoland LTER site | place: Germany:Helgoland, sampling... | reverse complement strand
CTAGCGTTGGCGTGAAAGCTCTTTTAAATTTGTGAGGCACGAGCAAACTTTAAATGTGCTTGAACTTGCGTTGGCTTAATTCCGCAATCTTTTTCTCTTCAGCTTATTTCTTATCTCAGTTAACCTTAATAAATCCTCATTATTGATGCCTAAAGTAGGGTTAAGGATGTTTAAATCATTCTGAATAAGTATTTGCTCAATATTTGATTTGTTCTCAAAGTTAGTCGTGAAATTATCAAATTGACTATTACTAATTTCATTATATGGAATTGGTAATTTTTTAAATTCACTTGGTATAAGTTCCAAAACTCCACCACCATAATATCTACCATCTAATTCTGAAAGGAGTAGAGTCAAGGTGTTGTAAAATGAGTAAATAAAACTATTTAAGTCATAACCATTTCTCATTCCGACTTTATATGCAGAATCTGTAACTAATGCATTAGAATTGTTCTTTAAAAGCTTTGGATATAAATGACTTCTCTTAAAGAAAAATGCATCTGGCTTTTCTGATATATTTGGGATAACATACCAATTGTTTCTAATTTTACATTTGTATCTATCAGGTATTTCTTCTAATTCTCCAATATTTAAATATTCTCTTAGCTTTTTTGAAATCTTGTCGTTATCATTTAATTGTAACAATTTTGTTGGACGTTTGTTATCCTCAAGCTTTTGAATATCTTCTTCATTAAAGACAACACTACCATTTACAAAAAGTCCTTTTTGAATAATTGGTTTTGTATATTTAGATAAACTGTATTGCTTCTCAGTTTCTTTATCAATAATGAAAAACTTATTTGCAGCTGTTACAATTCCAGGTTTTGAATCTGAATAATCATTGACTGTTTTAAGTTCTTTCTTTAAATTATCTATAAATGTTAATTCATCAGAAGTTAAAAAATGATGTGTCCATTTTACTTTTGATTCAACAAGTAAATTATTATTCTTTAAAACAAAACTATTTTGTTCTAATGATTCTTTTGAAGAAATATTAGTAAAGAATTCCCCTTTTTGTTCTGCTTTTTTATAAGCAAATAGAACAATTGTGTCTTGTCCTTTGCATTCAAACATAAGGTCATTGAATGTAAAAATTTCAATTCTTTCAAACTCGGTTTTTAAATACTCACGAACTTCTTCTGCAAATTTAACTTGCAGTAATTCTGAAGGTAAAATAAATGCTAAAACTCCATTTTTAGCCAATAATGTATTGGATTTTACTAAAAAGGTAGTCCAAATGTTTTTAACTGAAGCTTCTGTTAGATTTTCGTTTGAATGTATTTCTTTACTTAGTTCAATTTGTTTTGATGTAAGTATATTTTTCTTAACATAAGGAGGATTTCCAACAACTGCCGAAAATTGTTTATTAACTGAATACTCTAAGAAATCTGTTTTTACAAATGAAACTGTTTTTTTGTTCCACTTTTTAGAAGCTGTTTTTAATTCAACTTCATTAATGTCTAATGCTGTTAAATTGATATTGATATTTTTTTCTTTTTCTAGTTCAGAAATGAAAGCCCCATCACCAACACTTGGTTCTAAAATAGACATACGAGTTCTGTTTTCAAAATGAGTTAAAACTCTTTTTGAAATGAAACTAGCCAAATATGATGGCGTGTAATATGAACCTGTATTTTTTTTGTTAGTTATCATTATGCTTTAAGTTCTCAACTAATGATATATAGTCAAGAAGTAATTTAATTTTTGGGTCTATCGTTTCTTTTGTTTCATAATGTTCTCTAATTTTATTGACAGTAGATTTTAAATTTTCTAATTGCCAAATAATAGAATGTCTTTTTAACCCAAGATTTAGGTTTTTATGCATCCATATAGCTAAATCAGACTGAGGTATTATTTTTCCTTCTTCGTCTCGTTTAAATAATAAATCATATTTTTCTAAATATGGGCTAACAAAGCCCTCTTTACCATCATTATCTTTATTTCTGTCTTTTGTAGGCCATTTGGCTCTTTTAGAATTATTACAATACCTACAAGAGTAAATAAGATTCCAATATTCTTTTTTCTCTTTTTCGGTTAAATATCCTTTAGGTATATAATGGTCTATTTCATAATAAGTGTTACGCCAAATATCATTATCATTACAATAGCCACATTTATTTCTAAAGTTTTTCTCTAAAGTTGGTTTATGATGCTGATACTTAGATACAACTTTTAAAACCTCTTCTTTAATAGGTGGTTCTTCTCTAAATTTATTCATTTTCAGACTTTATTTCTTTTAAAATTTCTTCTGCAAGTTTTGTCATTTTACTAATATCTTCAAATCCACTTGGTTTCTTCCAGCCTGTAGGTATTTTAGATTTAGTACTTAATGAGTGTTCTAAGAAGTCATCAAGTTCAATCATTCGATTACGTTCAATGTCATTTATAGAATCTAAACGTTCCTTCTCGATTAAGCCATAAAGTTCGTCTTCAGTTTCTTTTATTTCTTTGTAATATTTGTCTATATAATTTTTTAGCTTATTTATTAATTCTTCACCTTCTGGTGTTTCAGGGTTAATAGCTCTTTTAGACACTATTCTAAAATCATCAATGTTTTCCTGAGAAGCATCAGGAACTAGATTCGTTAAAATAAAAGCAGGAAATTTATATTTTTCAGATAGTAATTTGTTTAATATAATATTACCATTGAAACTTAATCTTGGGTGGTCTATAAGTTTATAGTCTATAGCAACACAATCTAATTCATTTTCAATTATTTGATTTATTAGTTCGTCTTCTGAATCAACTTCTAGAGATAATTCAACACATTCAAAGTTGTAAATATTATTATCTTCAAAATGAGCAATAGTTTTTATCCTGTCTTTTTCAGTTTCGTCTATTATTCCTAATTTATATTTTCCCATAATTATTTAGGTATTTCAATATTAATCTTAAAACCCTCAAAATTTGGATACATTTTTAATGTACCTTTATATTCATTGATAGTGTTTTTTACAATATACATTCCAACTCCAGTTCCTTCTTGCTCGCCTTCTTTATTAAGTTTAGAAGATTCATTAAATTCTAAGATTTTATATGGAGAACTTTTATAAGCATTTATCAAACCTGGTCCAGAATCTTGATATTCAAAAATATATTTGTCATCATTGTCTGTTATATGAATTTCAATTTTTTTACCTCCATTAAATCCAAAGCGAGAAAAAGCATCTACTGAGTTAACAATAAGATTATCAAAAATTGAATTAAATTCTATTTCAGAAAACTTAAACTCCTCTTCATTTACTGAATGAGTTAATATTATCTCAATTTGATTACCTTCTATTAATTTTCTCCAAGATGATGTTAATGAATTTAGATATGTAATTAAGTTTTGCTGTTTAGAAAAAAGCTTTTTTCGATTTATTTTATTCAATACAAAATCATACCATTGCTTAATTATTTCATCCGTGTCTTCAATTTGACTTGCCCAGTATAATGGATTTTCATATTGTTTAAGAGTAGAAAAGTCAATATTTAATTTGTTTATATATTTTCTAAGAAATGGTATTTGACTATCTAAATCATTTCTAATTGCAGCCAATTCGTGAGCGAAACTTGTAAATAGAATACCAGTACTAGCTAATGATTGTAGTCGAGCTTCTTTATTTACATAATCTTCTTTATCCTTTTTAAGTGACTCAAATCCTTTTTTAAAGTATTCGTATTCCTCTTCAATTTTTTCTTTTGTTTTTTGTTTTTTCTTTTTTTGTTTTTTCCCTTCCTTTTCTCTTTTTAACTGCTCTTCTTTCTCTTTTTCTTCTTGTTCAAGAATCTTATTGGCTTTATTTATTGCCTCTTGAATTTTATTTTTCTTGGTATAGAGAGAGTCTAAATTATGAGCAATTGTACTTCTGTCATCTTCAAAAACTTTAATTATTTTGAGTAAAACATCTCTAAGTAAATTATATGTTTCATTTTCTTGTAGTCCTTCTCGACTTGATTTATCTTGAAGTTCTAAATTGAATATTCTAGAAATATGAACATTTCCAGCTACATTGTACGGTCTAGTTCTCCATTGATATTTTCGACTAACAGCAGCTGGGCTTTGAGTACTTCTTTCTCCTAATGCTAACCAATCATAAAAACTACTATTCAACTCACCAAATGGACGAACTCTAAAACTATCTCTGAATATTCTAATTCCTCCGAACTTCTTATACCAATTATCCCTTCTTGATTTTGAAATGTCTTTTTGAAAAAATTTAGCTTGATTTATTGAATCAAGTGACCTTTTTAGGAAATAAAAATTAAAGTCAAATTGCCCTAACTTATTAAATTTTTCTTCTGCAACTTCTCCAAGTTCTTCTTTATAGCCAGGAAAAAAGTCATATAAAGTTTTATGTAGAACAAAACTTTTCTTTTTCATTGTAGACGAATCAAATGGGGATTCAGTCATATCTTCTTCTTTAAATATATCCTTGTCTAAAAGATCCCAGTCAATTTCATTTCTTTCTATTGTAATTTCTATATTTTTTTCTTTATCATTCAAATATTTAGCTTGGACTTTATAATCAAAATCATTAAAATCTGAATTGTCTAACTTTCCAAATTCGGTTGGTTGGGCACTGGAGAACAAATGAATAATGAATTCCTTTTGCCCATCAGGAGGAGTTAATATTTCTAGACTGTTAAATATTCTGCGTATGTTTTTTTCATTCCAGTTATCACGTAGGTTAGTAACTTTTAAGACTGTTCCGTTTTTGAAATGATTATCTTTTTCTAATTCAATTTCTTTAATAACATTTTCAACCCGTGGGTCATTTATGGATTCAATAGTCTGTATTTTGAAATTCATACTAGGAATTTCAAACAAATCAGCTGTAACCTTACCGATAATTGCATTTTCTTTTTCGAAATCAGACCAATCAACATTCCATTTATATCCAATATCACTTTTTTTTGGAAGAGTTGTCATTTCTCCATTGTCACCTAATCTATCTAGAGCAAAACGACCAATTCCTTTCGCTCCTGAACGAATCCTACCTTTAGGAGTATAAATGTCATTTAATTTGAAATCAGTTCCGATATGCATCCAACGTTTTCTGATAATATCGTTACTCATACCTTCACCATTGTCAATTATATATAATGACGATTTAGAATGAAAAAATATAGTTAGTTTTTTAACGAAATCATTATCTAAGTTTTCAGTTAGTGAATAACTTTCGAGCAAATTTAGAGTGTAAAGTTTGGCTACATTTTCATTTTCGGCTGCAAATTCTAAATATTCTTCTTTCGATAATTCAGTAGGTGGCGTATTGTATTTATTGTCGAAGTAAACAATACAATTATTGGCATCTGCATCATAGGCGTTTTTTACCAGCTCGATAATAGCGCCTTCTGCGTTCGCAACATTTTCACGACCGATTAATCTAACTGTTCTTGCAGATACTGTAAATTCTACTTTTGACATTATTTGCTTGGTAATTTTAATTCAATAAAAATTTCTTTGAACATTTCGCCAGGGTCTACGTCCAATGCCAAGGAGATTAAGTATAATTCCCAGGCTCTAAGTTGAGTAGATGGATTAAGAGTTAGTTCGCTGATTCTAGATTTACTAATTCCAGTTTTCTTCGAAATCCCTGCTTTACTTGCCGATTTTTTGGATAAATATTGTCCGAGTTCAGTCATTCTTTTTTTCGATTTTCGGTATTCAAATTTAGTCATTTCACATTATAGTTTAGAATTTCTGGACTATAATTTTGATTTGTTCCAGAAAGTAATTACCTTAGTCCCATATAAAAAAATCATAGTTTAGAAAATCTATACAATTGAATATGAGCAAAAGATATACCAAAGTCGATTTAGAAGAAATCGGTCAATTCAAAGAACAACAAGTAATGTATCCAACAAGAAGAAATTCAAAATCGTAACTATTGGGAGCGGTGGGGAGATTAAGCTCTTTTGGTTTTTCAGCTTTGGATTGTGTGGTGGAAAAACCAAATGTGCTTAATGTGCGGCTGGCATTTTTTTCGCTTGTGGGTAACGTTGTTGTATAAGATTAGTTGCGTGTTTTAAGCACTAAATTTAGCAAATAAAACACAGATAGAAAGTCCGCGAGGACTTTCGTAAATAGGCTAGAAGCAAGCAATTAATTTTATACGGTGTTGTGGGCAGTTATTATTTATCTAATTGAGAAATCAAAAACAGATTGGTTGCTATATCCAGTTGGTGTTAACCCTTGATAAAAAAAACAATATTCACCTTTTTCTAACTTTGAACTTGGTTTAACCTTAAAATTATTATTGCCAACTTTTTCAATTGTTAATTGAACGGTACTTTCAGATGGTACTCCAGATTCTGAATTTCCTGCTGAACTTTTTGAAGTTACCATTTCTCTTCTGTTTTTTCTTTTTTTAGCATTGAGTTTTACCAAAACAAACTGATTAGGTGAAGAGGCTTCTCCAAACCACCAATTATTTGAGTCTACAAATTCTTTTTCGGCAAACTGAAATATAAAAACTTGGTCATTAATGTCAAGAATATTTGTTGCATTCATATTGGGTAAATAAGATTTGTTTTTTGCGGCACCAATTCCATATGTAACAGCCGATAGCAAATTACTTGAACTTGAACCCGAAAACACAGTTGGCTCTAATTTTTTTAAAATATCCCCTTCGTAAATAAAAATGCCTGTTTCAATTACGACTCTTGACCTATTCATCATTAGTGTTAAAATTTCCGTAGGTACATTTTTTTCTTTTAATAATTTTAAAGCCTTTATGGATGTATCAAATTCAGTTATTGAATTTTCAATTTTAGATTTTATAGTTTCACTTTCAAAACCTAATTCGACAAGGTCAATAATAGATTGATTACTAAGTTTTTCTTGAGCAAAAGAAAATGTGCTAATTGCAAGTGTTAAAAGTAATAATTTTAGTCTCATATTTAAATTTATTTATAATTCCTACTTCAAAATTCAGTTGGCTTTTCGGTTAATTCCCAACATTATATTTAAGTCAAATTCAGTCGTTCGATTTGACAGTCAATAATCGTAATTTTTCAGTTGTTTAGCAATTCATAATGAAAATCCATTGATTTCTGATGAAAGTTTGTTTTCAGCCGAAATGTTGATTTTAATTGCCCACAACGTTGTTGTATAAGAATAGTAGCGGATTTTACGCACTAATTTTCGGATAAACACAGGCCTATTTTAAATTTACTTACTTTTGGTTTAGCGATTAAACCGCTATTATTTTTATACGATGTTGGCAAAAGTTATTATTCCTCACACCCTCCATTTCCATTATTTTGAATTTCTTCATATGTTGGATTATACCCGTTTTCTTCTACTATAAATTCACTTTCTGAAATTTGTCCATTTGTAATTAAATGTTTTGAAGCACAAAAGTTTGTAAGGGACGTATTCCCTTTAAAGCTAAATAAGCCTACAACATTAACAATATTGTTTAGACCTTCTAAATTTGTTAAAGCTGAGTTGTTAAACATCTGTAAAGTTCCATTTACGTTTGTAAGATTTCTTAATCCGTTTAAATTGTTTAGCAGTGTTTCTTCATTAATATCTAATTGCCCCCCTAAATAAGTAAGGTTATTTAGTCCATTTAAATTAGAAAGTACATTTCTATAAATATCTAATCTCCCATTAATGCTTGATATATTTTCAAGACCATCTAATGTAGCGAGTAAAGGATTATTTTGTATACTTAAATCACCACTAATAAAAGTAAGTGCATCTAACTTATCTAGTGAAGATATATTACTACTTTGAGTACTTCCGTATAAAAAACCAATTGTTAAATTACCATTAATACTAGTATATCCATCATTTCCAAAATCATCCACTTCTTGTTGGGTTTCAAGAGTAATATTACCAGAATAAATATTATCGGTATCTGATGGAGTTATAACTATCAATTTAGAAAAAGTATTTGTTTCATTTAAATTATTAGTGACTGTTAATTCGAGAGTATATTCACCTTCACTTGTGTAGTAATGCGTTGGACTAGCAATTATTGAAGTTTTCCCATCGCCAAAGTTCCAAGAATAAGAATCAGCGTTATTTGATAGGTTATTTATTTTTACAGGCAACCCTGTTTTTGTATAGTCATTCTCAACCTCAAAATAGGCAATTAAATAAGAAGTAGAATTTGTAATGTTAATAGTATTAGTTTCTATACACCCATTTGCATCTTTTATTCTTACCTTTTGTATGCCGTTTAATAAGTTATCAAAAACATTTGTATTATTAAATGTAGTTATGTCGTTTAATGCAAATTGATATGGAGGTGCCCCCCCTTTTCCATTTGCCGTTAAGTTGCCTCCAAAAGCACTTAATTCTACATCAAGCCCTGAATTATTACAATTTGTTTCTTCATGAGTATAGGTAGTAAATGCAGTACAGCCATTTGCATCTTTAATTGCAAAGTTATATTTCTGTCCACTATTTAAAGTAGATTGCGGTATTGTTGAAGAAAAATTTATATTATCCGTAGAATAGGTATATGGTGATTGCCCCATATGAGCGGTTGGTTTTATAGTGTTGTTTTCAATACTGTAACTTGCATTAAGTGTTGTTTCTGTGCAGTCGTTTACCTGTACTTCAGTAGCTTCAAAAGTTAAAGGAGAATTTCCAATGTTTGTACCCTCACAATTTTGGACTGTGGCAGTAAGCTTAGCAAAGTTATTACTTGTAGGCGTCCAGTTTGTTTCTGCATAACCATTACTGTCTGTAATAACATATTCCGAATCTATAATCCCAGGTGTGTCTGGGTCTGCTTCAAATCTAACTGTTACACCAGGAATTGCAAAACCTTTATTGCTCATTACTCTAACTTTTACTGGGTTTATTAATGGCGATGAAGTTGAATACTGTTGATGATTTCCAGATATTACTTCTATTTCGTAAGGGAAGTTTACGTTATATAAACCTTTTTTGTGCCATGTTTTACTAAAATCAAAAAGATTTTTTTTAAAAATATCTGCTCTTACACCTACTGTTAATTTTGCACCAATATCCAAATCGCTTTCCCAATTTATATTTCCTAAATTTGAACTGCTTGCACAGATATTAAGTTCTTCTGTCATTTTCGCACCAATATAAGGGCCTATAACTTTATATATTTTAAAAGTTATTTTAGGGCCAATCTCAAACTTTTGCACAAAACCTCCAGAGATATCTAAATTAGTATCTAATTCATTCTTTACAGAACTATTATAATAATTAGACCAAGTATCATTACCATAAGTAACACCAGCGTCTACGGTTAAAGTATTCGTGAATTGATGTACAAAAGTAAGGTTGGCACTAACATCAGCAGAAGCTTTACCTTCAAAATCTACTATCACATCTACCAAAACGGGAATACCACCTACTAAAAAATAAACCGATTTAGTATAGTTAAATAAATTAAATGACTCGTCTAATACATTTGCTTGCGCATCACATGTCATTGTAAATTTGTAATTATTTTCAACAGTTGCATTATTAATACCAAGTTTTAATCTAGGGTTTCCTCCAACCCAATTTGTTCTATAATCAGCAAAAACATTTGGTGTAAAAGTTAAGCTTCCGTCTAGTTTTATATTAATTCCATTTTTATCAAACAACGTATTGCTTAAAGTAAATTTAAATTTAGGGTTTTCTTCTTCAGTATTGTTTGCATTCGTTGTAACTCTTCTCATTTGTGCATTATTATTTAGACTAGATATTTTCTCATCAACTAAATAATAATGTACACCTTTTTGTAATTTTGGGTCTAAAAGAATTTCGCCCCTTGTAGGACGTTTGTTTAATTTTTTGTAATTACTAGACCTTGAAGCTGGAAGAACTGAATCAATTTTAAAAACGTTACCTAATTCAAACCCTCCATCTATAAATAAATCATGCAGTTTACCTTGTTCGGTACTCATTGTAAAAGTATTGCCACTTTGAGTTACAGTATTTACTTTTCTTAAATAACTGTTTTCAGTTGTTCCTATTAAAATTGTTTCAGTATCAATAATTGGTACAGGGCCGCCAAATTGAATAATATATTCTCCTTCAGTAATTTGCTGTTCAGTACTGAGTACTGTATCTGTTTCATCAACGATAACAATTTTATCTTGGTACTGGTTCTCTATAAATTCAATTTCTACAGTATCACTACTTTCACCACAAGTGTTTTCTAGTTGCCATTGTAAAACATATTTCCCTGTTGTGCCAGAAAATTTAGAAAGAGGATTGTTAGCATCGACAAAAGTACCTCCAGTCCCTTCTAAAATAGACCAAGTTCCATTACTGCCAATTGCAGTATTTGCACCTAAAAAAACAAAAGTTTCGTTAATAAGTCTGTCTTGACCAGCATTTGAAGTAGGTGGTTTTTGTACCAAAACTTCTGAAGAAATAATAGGTGCACAGTTTGGTAGTTTATTGACAGACCTATAATAAGAAGCTATTATAGGCTTAAAAACATAGGTTGTATCGTGTTGATTATGAATTTTTTCCCAATTAATTGCATCTTGAGATTTTTCCCACTCTAAAATTCCATACTGATGATTTCCTGCTCGTAGTTTTATACTATCATTACTACAAGTTATTACTGTTTGTGAATATAACTTTGTATTTAAAAAGAATGCACAAAAAAATGAGACAAATAAAAATATTTTTTTCATGGCTAGAATTTTATTGTTTGTTAATGATTAGTTTTTTAGTGATTTTTCTATTATCGATTTTGTAAGACAAAACATAAATTCCGTTTTGTAAATGGTCAACATTTAAGATTTTGTAGGTAGAAATTTTTTTATTTTCAGATAAATTTGATGTAAAAACTAATGATCCTTTTAAATCATAAATTTTAATACTTTCTATTTGATTAAAATTACCTGTAATATTAATAACACCATTAGATGGGTTGGGGTAAATAGTAAAATAATTTGGATCTTCATTTGTATTCAAACTTAAAGAAGCGCACGGCGAATCTAAACTTAAATTAATGGTTGTTACTTGTGCATTCGTGTAGAAGCAAATTACACAAGTTAGAATAAAAGTAAAAATTGTTTTTTTCATAATGTTTTTATTTTATTTTATCGTAATTCTCAAAACTATAATTTATTTATTGTTTCAGTTCTAACCATATTAAGTAGTCATACTGTTCGTTTTAATTTTTGCCAACTGGTTATATGGAGAATAAACCTCCTGTTTATACACCTCTATTTCCCGATAATAGGAACTTTTGTTCTCGTTTA
>ENA-OQVM01006097-OQVM01006097.1-marine-metagenome-genome-assembly--contig:-NODE-6097-length-11193-cov-2.566931_pt1 | contig 11193 bp, 5 predicted proteins | sample MGYA00237776_ERZ505498 | MGnify/ENA primary metagenome ERZ505498 (study PRJEB26159, sample SAMN06265151) | marine metagenome | isolation source: Helgoland LTER site | place: Germany:Helgoland, sampling... | reverse complement strand
TGTCTCAAGGTAAGTGGCTATATGCTCAGGTAATAGGTGCAGCCACAGTGTCTAACTTTCTTGGTTTAGCAACATCATTGTTCGTAATGGTTGTTTATGATCGTGTCGTACCAAATGAGGCAATTGAGTCTTTAATTGCTCTTACTATTGGGGTGCTTATTGCCATATTTTTTGATTTCATAATTAAAACGTTACGAGGTCAGTTCGTTGATCGTGCAGCTAAGCGTGCTGATTTAAGAATGTCGCGACTTATATTTGATAAAATATTAAATATGAAGCTTGATGCATCTAATCGTAAATCAGGAGCCTTGGGCAGCATTGTTCGCGAATTTGACACCTTACGCGAATTTTTTACGTCAGCGACACTTATTGCAGTTGTTGATCTACCGTTTGTATTTTTTTTCATCTGGATACTATCCTTGATTGCTGGCCCTCTCGCTCTTATTCCAATGATAGCAGTGCCATTGGTTATCTTTTCAGGATTAATAATACAACCATTTCTAGCAAGGCTGGCAGAAGGCTCTATGGAAACCAATATGTCAAAACAGTCAGTTTTAATTGAGACATTAAATGGTCTTGAAACTGTGCAGGTTACTGGTTCTGGTCGTTTAATGCGAAGGCGGTTTGAAGAAGCGGTTGATGCACAATCTGAATTTGGTTTGAAAAATAGGATCTTATCTATGTTTGCAATCAATTCTGCAGCTACAGTTCAACATTTGGCTCAAGTAGGTACAATTTTTTATGGTGTTTTCTTAATCCAAGATAATATAATTACAATGGGTGCAATGATTGCAGCTGTGATTTTGGGTGGTAAAGCTTTAGCACCACTATCTCAGCTAGCATCAGCAATGTCTCGAGCAAATTCAGCACGGCAGGCATATAAATCATTGAGTGAATTAATGAATAATAATGATGGTTATGCTTCAAATGAAATGAGGGCAAGATTGAGTAGGCCACATTTCGAAGGAAGTATTGAGTTAAAAAATGTTAGCTATACTTTTCCTGGAGCTACTTCACCATTAATAAGAGATTTATCCCTCAAAATACCTGCTGGTCAAAAAGTTGCCCTTGTTGGAAAAATGGGCTCAGGAAAATCAACAATATCTCGGTTGATCTCTGGGTTGATTGAGCCGTCTGAAGGTGCTGTTATGATTGATGGAGTTGATTTAAGGCAAATAGATAAATCAGATATTAGGCGAAATATTGGTGTAATGCTCCAAGATACATGGCTATTTTCTGGAAGTATAAAAGAAAATTTACAGATGGGATATTATGAGTATGACGATGCACATATTTTAAATATTGCAAAGCTTTCTGGAGTTGATCAATTTATCTCAAATCGACCTGAAGGTTATGACTTAATATTAAAAGAACGTGGGGAAGGACTCTCAGGAGGGCAGCGTCAATCAATAAATCTAGCTAGATCATTATTACATGACCCAAATCTATTAATACTAGATGAACCAACTAGCTCTATGGATAGTGCAACAGAGAAAGTTGTAATAAAAGGATTACAAACGTGGTCTAAAAATAAAAGTATGATAGTTGTTACTCACAGAAATACATTATTGAATATTGTAGATAGAGTTTTAGTTGTGGATGCTGGTGGTATACTAGCAGATACAACTCCAGCAGAAATAAAAGCCCAAGGTTAAGGTACAGATATGTCTGATATAGATTTTAAAACTCTTTCAAGGCAAATGGCTGGTAAAGAAAAAATTTCAGGATCAATGATACTTCTAACTATAACACTATTAATTATATCACTAATATATTGGGCGAACTATGCAGAGATAGATAATGTTACAAGGGGTGAAGGACGCATTATTTCATCAGTACAAAACCAAATGGTACAAGCATCTGAAAGAGGTGTTATTTTAAGGCGTTATGTAAGTGAAAATACAATTGTTTCAAAAGGTGAAATTCTTTTTGAATTAGATCCTGTTGACGCGAATAGTGAATTAAATTTACTAAAACAGCGAATATCAGCATTGGATATGAAAGAGTCAAGATTACGATCAGAAATAACAGGTAGTAATTTTACTTTGCCTACTGAAATAAATAGTAGCTCTTCAGTTGTAGCATTGACTGAATTAAGTTTGTTTACTGCTCGAAAAACACAATTAAATGGTAAATTAGCGGTCTTAGAACAACGATTACAACAAAGATCTCAAGATCTTGATTCTGCAGAGGTAACACTTGAAACTTCTCAAAGAACTATGGAATTGTTACAAGAAGAGATTTCTATAGTAGAACCTTTAGTTAGAGATAATATAGCACCTACTACGCGTTTACTTGAACTGCAAAGAAATTTGGAAGTGGCTAAAGGTAATCTAAGTCGGGCAAAGGTTGCAATTAATCAAGCAAAATCTGGAATACGTGAGCTGGGGTTTGAAATTCAGAATGCTTCTGATGGTTATACTTTGCAAGCTATGGATGAATTAAATACTGTTGTAGCTAAACAAACTGAATTAAAAGAATCATTACCAATATTAAAAGAACGAGTGAGCAGAACAACCATACGTGCACCAATGAGTGGAATTATAAAAAGGTTAAATTTTCGAACATCTGGCGGTTTTGTGAATATTGGCGACATTGTTTTGGAATTGGTTCCTACCGGAGAGGCATTGGTAATTGAAGCTAAAATAGACCCGAAAGACATATCAAATATATTCATTGATGATAAGGTGAAAATTAGATTATCTGCATATGATTCTGCAAAATATGGAAGTGTTGAGGGACGAGTGATACGTATTAGTCCTGATGCAACAGTTGAAAATGAACGGAGCTATTATTTAATTGATGTGGCAATTGAAGGTGAGCTTTTCATTGATGATGAAGAAGTTGCAGTTACTTTCATACCTGGTATGACTGCAAGCGTTGATATACTTTCAGGAAAAAGGACGGTCTTTGAATACATATGGCAACCTATAACTAAGGTAAAAGAATTAGCACTTAGAGATTAAGTTTAAATATATAAGAATAATAATAAATCATATATTTTTTTGATGAAAATTTAATAATGGTAGAAACTTTTTTACTTTTTTCAAAAAATCCTTATCCGCATTGTTAAAGGCCTTTTCAAAAAATTCCCAATCTTCATTTCCTTTGAGATTTTTTTTGATCATTTTAGTCAAACGGTCAATCCTGGGATGATCATCCAAGGCTTTTAATTCATTGATGATCTTGTTCAAGAACTCATTTCGCTTCACAGTGCTCATGGTGGCTATTGCAATCTCTCTGTTTTTATTTTCAATATCGTTTTGTAATTGCTCATTGCGAATTTTCATAAGCTTTCTTTGGCTGGCCAACTCATTTATTTGTAGTTTTCGCTGATTTCTTTTGTTCAGTTTTTGGCGCTCGCGCTCATAAAAAGCATTATAAAGTCTATTAATAATTAACAAAATTGAAATCGCAAACAAAATATAAACAACATACATCCATCTGGACAGATGCCAAGGTGGTTTTACTTTGAAGTCAAACTGACTCATCTCAGACATTTGATCGCCAATTTTGGAACGTACAGAAAATACGTAGGATCCCCTCAGTAGGTTTGGGTAGGATACATCTGTAGATTCAGCCCATGGACTCCATAAAGTGTCGTAACCCTCAAGTCGATATTGATATTTAACCTGTTGATGTTTCTGATAGTGGGTAGCCGTGTAAAAAAATTGTATGTTATTTCTTTCGTAATCCAACTCAAAATCATTAAGTAAATCAATTTTGATTATGTTCTGAAGGTTGTCTTTGACCTCAATCTTGTCGATTGCTATTATGGGCTGTGTGTTTTTTACTTTATCCAAATCAACAAGCAAATAACCCATCCCGGATGCAATAAGGTATTTAGAGTCATCAAACTTGCTGATGTGTTCAAATCCCAGAACATTTTTGCGAATATTATTTTCAAAAAAAATGGACTCATATTTCAACTGTTCTGAGAATACATCTCTTCTCAAAAAATGAATTTTGTTTTTTGAAAACATCCAAAGTCTTCGATTGTTGTCGTTGATCATTTTACCTGTAATATAATTCCCGGGCTTGATTTGTTTCGAGAATAAGGAGTCTTTGATGAATTTGAATTGGGGGGTGTCGTACCTAAAAATACCTTTGGGACTGAAATAAAAAATTTCTTCGTCAAACTTGGCCAAGCTGGCATGAATCCCTTTCTCTACTGAAGAGTCTATCTCCTTATGAACCACCCGATCAAAGGTTTTGTTGATCGAAAGCTTAAAAATCCCTTTATATTCATGCCCAACTAACAAGGTCGTATCGTTGATCATCTCAAAGTATCGGGAGGAGATATTGAATCCCTCCAGTTTATTTTTATACCCCCATTTATTATTTGATTTTTGAAGAACATGAATCCCATTGTAATTCCCTTGCAAAAGAAAATCGTTGGACATGGGATGTTGTTTAAAAGTCCAAGTCCCTCTAATGCTGCTGATTTTAGTAGCTTTTGCCCTTTCTACATAAAAAGTTCCCAAATCATGACCACAAAACAAATCCCCCTTAAAATCATACAAACTCCAAACTTGACCTTCTGTACCCGAGATTAACTTAAAATCGGAACTGCTGTCTGCAACCCTGTAATATAAACCATGATTTGTCCCCAGATAAAAGTAACTCCCTTTCCTAGCAGAAGCATAAACGGCTCCAATTTTTCCAATTTCATCATTGTACTCCAAAAAAGGAGAATTAATGTTTACACAGTCGATTCCATTGTCCAATCCCAACCATAGGTTCTTATTTTGATCCTCAAAAAGACTTAAAATGGTATTGTTGGAAATTCCATTAGCCCGGTTAAGTTCCATGATAACCTTCCCTTCGGCATCCATCCATATGAGACCGGATGAAATAGAGCCTATAGCAAAACTCCCATCAGAGAGTCTCAATGAACAGTATAGTTTATTTCCTTGAAAACTTTTTTCACCACCTATTTTCCATTTTCTTAAACGTTTGTTTTCTAAAAAATAGAACCCGGATATATCGGTCAGAATCAATAGTTTTCCTTCAACCTTGTATAGACCTACAATGACATTTTCCTTTAGAATCTGACTGTTATTGACCATAAAAGCTTTACCACTTTTTACCTCATATAAGCCCTTACCCGACTCCTGGAAATAAATTTTATTCCCCACTTTAAAGGATTTTAGTAAGGTATTAGTAGCGGGAACAAATTGGAATTTTTTATTGCCTATATCAATGATTATCAGTCGGTTTAATGATTGAAAAATTATTTTTTCTCCATAATCAATAATGTTCCAAAACTGTTCGTCTTCCAGAATATCGATATCCAATTCCTTTGCAAGAGAGGTATAATGTAATTCTCCATTGGGTGAACGTTCCCAGAAACCAAAATCCATATAACTCCCAACACAAATTTTTTCATCAATCACTTTTACAGACCTAATGATAGACTGATTGGGACTTGAATTTAATTTCCAATCTGCACCTCTGAACTGGAGTAGGCCTTTATTATTAGCGGTATATACGGTGCCTTTTTCATCCTGTGAAATCATCCAGTTTTGATTCCCGGCAAAAGAAATTTTTGATTTATACTGTTGAATAGGTGGAATCTCTTGAGCAGCGCCTAATAAATAACAAAACAATAAAACCCAAGTGTAATTTTTCATTTCTTTATATAGATTTCAATCTTCAAAATCATAATACATTATAAGTAAAAAAAATTAAAGTTGAGATTGTGACTTTATCCTTTCCCAAATTCAGGCTCTTTTGAAGTTTAATTTAATGATAATGACTATTTTAGAAGTCAATATACTAACGAATAACCTTTTAAAATGAAAAAAATTATATCAATCCTGTTTTTACTTTCTTGTATCCCTTTGTTTGCCCAAGAAATTATCACCCTAGAATATGATAATTCTGGACTCGACTATAGAGAAGCTGAAATAAAAACCAAGGGTTATTATGACATTGGGTATAATTTTAAAAATATCTCTATCCCTACCCTACAAGTGTTTTTGCCAGAAGGTAAATCCCAACCCACAACAGCAATGGTTGTATGTCCTGGCGGTGGCATGAGAGCTAATGCATTTTTCCATGAAGGATTGGATGTCGCAAAAGCTTTAAACGAAAAAGGCATTGCAGCTTTTGTATTGAAATATAGATTGGTTCCCTCTCATTTGATTGGTAAAAAAGAAGGATTAAATGAACCCTACACAAAAGAAAAAAAGCAGTTGACCTATGGGCATCTGGATGCACTGAACGCCATTGCTCATGTAAGGGAAAATGCTACTAAATACAGAATTGATCCCGACAAAATTGGGATTATGGGATTCTCAGCTGGAGGTGCAGTTACCATAGAAGCAACCTATAAATCCAACGAAAAAAACAGACCCAATTTTTTGGCACCCATTTACCCGTGGATGGTCATTGTAGAAGATCAAGAACCTCCCGCCTATGGCCCGCCTTTATTTGTAGCCTGTACCACTGCGGACAAATTGAACCTCGCTATACCCAGTGCTGAACTCTATATCGATTGGGCAAAAAAGGGTTTTGTATGTGAACTACACAATTATCACCATGGAGATCACGGTTTTGGAATGAGAAAAACAGGCCATCCCGTGGACAATTGGTTTGAAAATATGGTAGACTGGATTGCAGCCATTGGAATGATGAACTGATTACTTTTTCTTTTCTTTACCTCCACCACTTATTGCAGTAAGATTATAGTTGACCTTAAAAACAATGAATCTGGGCTGAATGACATAGGAGTTGGTCGTAAATGAAAATTGATTGAAACTGTCTCTGTTGATCTGCGTGTCGTTGAGAAGGTTAGTGGCTTTAACGCCAAACTCCCAACGCGATCCTTGTTGATTGTATGATAACTCTGCCTCTAGAAAACGATATTTGTTAAGGGTCTGTTCCTGGTTTCGGTAATAATTATAGGTATATTTTGATTTAAATACAAAACCTTTTAAGAAGTATGCATCTACTTGCACATAGGGCGCATCGGTGAAAAACTTACTTTGGACATCTCCGGTTTTGTAATCCCTGATGCTGTAGGTGTATCCAATTTCTACATTGGGTTTGTCTCTAAAGTTGGTTGCAACGTTTGCCCTATAGCGTTGGGTAAAATTACTGGACTCGGTGGGAGTATCATTGATAACGTTATTAAAGTCACTAAAATTATAATTGATGCTCAGTCCTCCTTTTAAATTTTTGGATCGCTTATCAATTCTTCCCGAAGCGGTATAAATGTCACGTGGAAAATTAGAATTTGTAGCAGTCCGCACACTATTGATACCCTCCACCCTAGTTGTGTTCTGAATGGCATCATCCCTTGTGGAGTAACTCAGATTGGCAAAGATATTAGTGAAATTAAAGATATTGATGCTCTGATAATTGAGGTTGGCTACATTAAAAGTGGCAGCCTCCAAATTGGGATTTCCTTGAAAAAAGGAGTTGTAGTTTCTAAAAATATAACCCTCCGCCAAATTGTTGATGTCGGTAAATTGTCGGGTAGATCGGTAAACTAATCTCAAAGTTTCAGAATCTTTGAATTTGAGTAAAACACGGAAATCGGGTCTAAAAAAGCTGAATGAATTTTCAGTCAGGCCACTGAATTGCATGGTCTCCGTCTTATAGGAGTGGAGGGTAATCCCTGGGTCGAAAGTAAAAATTCCTGTTATAAACCGATAATGTAGGGCTGCATAGACGTCCTGAAAACGAAAAGAAACATCATTATTCAAATTGTTATCAGAAAAATTTTGTTCGATATTGTTGTCTAAAATTTGGAAAATAGAAGAATTAAAATCTTGTTTAACATCGGTTAAACCCAATGTTAGATTGAGGTTGGCCTTCGGAGTTACAACATAAAAATAGTCCAGTTTCCCCTCTATTTTATCGGTTTTAGTCTCTCGATCTTGATTGATGTTAAAACGCTCTTGATCTGAATTCAGATTTAAAATACCTCCAAAGGGCTGAAATTGTTTGATGGCGCGATAAAAAGGATCCTCTTTTTGGGTCAAATGTTGCATTTCCATCGAGAATATATGATCTTGATTATGGGTATAGTTCAACCTAAGCTCTTGGTTTAAAGAATAGGGCGTTTGTTGACGGTACTGTCCAATCTGTTCGGAAACACGATTATCTTGCCTCCCAGAAATAGTGGTCAGATCGGAAATTTCATTCTGATTGGAGGTATTAAATAGTATGTTGTATTCCGTTTGAAGATTTTCGTTGGGATTGTATTCTGTTGTGAATTTATAAAGTTGTAACTCGTTTTCCTGAGTAGTGTACTCTGAAGTTTCCTCCAAGGCATTGGAAACGGTGTACCTTCGGGTATTCTTTTCTTCTAAAATGTTTTCTGCTCGCGTATAAATAGCAAAGCCACTGAATTCTAGTGCTTCAGAAGGAGCATAACTAAAGTTATAGGCACCAAACTGAGAGTCAATGGATTTGGCTCTATTGTTTTGCAGATTGGTAAAGCCAGCATCGTCAGAACTGATGTCTATAGAGGTACCCGTTCGGGCGTTGAGGTTGTTGAAGCCTCCCCCAAAACGATAAAAATCTCTGCGAGAAAGCGGTGGCTCCCCAACGTTATTGATATTGCCTAAAAGGTTTATGCTAAGGTCTTTGGAGTAATAAAAAATCTTGGGAATAGCGATGAATCGATCGTCATTTCCAACCCCACCGATCAACTCTCCAAACCAAAACTTATCCTTTCCACTCTTTAAACTAATGTTGATGGCAATATTGTCTTCATTGTTGGTAACACTTCTGAGTTGATTGACCTCAGAAAAGTTTCTCAACACCTCCACTTTACCTACTGCGTTGGCTGGTAAATTTTGGGTAGCCAGTTTGGAATCTCCATCAAAAAAATCCTTTCCCTCTACCGTGATTTTGGTAATTTCTTTTCCCTCAACCTCAATACGCCCTTCGTCGTTCACTTCGATTCCTGGCAAATTTTTGAGCACATCTTCTAATTTTCTTTCAGAACCGGTATTGAATGAATCGGCATTATAAATGATGGTGTCCCCCTTGATGGTAACTGGCATCTCATAAACCACTTCAACCTCGTCCAAAGACTCTGCTTGCTCTTCCAATACAAAGTTCTTTTCAATGTTATTCTGTTCGTTGAAGACAAAAGCGATCTCTCTTAAGCCAATAAAAGATATTTTCACATCATAATCTGTTGCTTTTTTTAGGGTGATCCTATAGTAGCCCGCTTCGTTAGAAATTCCAAAGCCATCGAGTATTTGGGTTTCTTTTTCAACGGCTACAATATTGGCTCCCATTATTGGCATTCCACTTTCATCGGTGATGGTTCCTTCCAAATCTATATTTTGGGCAAGGACAAAAAAGGTGGGAATCAGGAAACATCCCAATAAATATATTTTTCTCAATTTTATGATTTTAAATTAACGGGGGCTGAAATTTCTTCCTCCTTGTCTAGGATTCCTCTGATACATTTCACGCATTTCAGCTAATTTTTCAGTTCTAATTTTGTTGTACTCTTCCGTGCTTACGACAGTCCCTTTATCGGGAGCTTTGATTTTCATTTTTTCCTTGGGATTCATGATCACTTTAGTACATAATACAGTTGTATTATTAGAGCTAACTTCAAGAATAAGTCCAGGTAAGCCTCCGTGTTTGTGAGGGCCTGTTGAAACCGGAATCTGAGGGGTAAACCAGGCTGTGACGTTCACTGTTTTCATTTTGGGTTTATTATCCTGAGAACTTTGCCTCCCAAACTGAAAAGTCTCTTGGGCAACTTCCCTACTCGTGGTTGCTTTATAGGCAGTATAATTTCCAATTTGTTTTGATTCTCCCGAAAGCACCCACTTGCTATTGGGCAGACTGTCTTTTATCAAGAATATTTTTCCGAAAAGCTCCACACGATTGGTAAAGGTTTTTGATGCAAATTCTTTGTGTAAGGTTCCCTGAAAAGGACTCATAAAAGACATGAAATTAAAACGACCATTCCCTTGGGAGTTGTCCAAACGTTCCTCTTCATAAAAGGAGGAAGCAGAGCTATTAAAATCCAATTCATAGTTCTTTTCCAAATTGGACTTCATACGTTCCATAAATCTTTGCTTCCGCTCGGGTGGAATATTGGCACCAAAGTTGGAATCCATTGTGGTCTTGGACATATAATAAGCTTTCCCCTGAAACTCTTGAGCAAATATTGTTGTCAACGAAAGAAGAAGGAGAGATATAAAGGTGAAATTTTTCATTAATTTATTTTTGTAACATTATCTTTGACTGTTTATTTATGGTTGGGTTTAATCGGATTTAGTTTTTAAAATTTATATATTGGACTTTATTGATGACAAATGCGAACCCATTTGGACTATAAGATATAGTATTATTATGAAAAAAATAAATCAAGCCAATAACAGCAAAAGAAGAGATTTTATCAAAAAAGCTGTTTCAATTGGATCGTTAATGGTCCTTCCCAGCCATGTGCTGTTTGCTAAAAAAGAAATACGAGATGCCTCAGGTAAGGTCATCCAGAAAGCCGTAGTTCTTCCCAATGATAAGGTTAATCTGGCTTGTTGTGGCATTGGAAATAGAGGAGCAAGTGTAGTTAAATATCTTAATGATACTGGTGCTGCCAACGTAGTGGCACTGTGCGATATTAACATGGGAGGTGAGAAAACGCTCAAAACCATGGACACTCATAATAAGGCCAAACGATACCAAGACTTTAGAACCCTGTTCGAAGAGATGAGCGACAAGTTTGATTCGGTAAGTGTTGCCACTCCAGATTTCTCTCATTTTCCCATCACCATTCTGGCCATGTCTTTAGGTAAACATGTATATGTCGAAAAGCCTTTGACCAGAACCTTTGAGGAATCGGAAATGTTGATTAGAGCGGCCAAAAAGTATAATGTCGCTACACAAATGGGAAATCAAGGGCATTGTCAAGACAACTATTATCAGTTCAAAACATGGGTTGAGAAGGGCATTATTAAGGACGTGAAAGAGATTACCGCTCATATGAATGGTAAACGCCGCTGGCACGGATGGGATACCCAGATGAAAAAGTTTCCTGTTGGGGGAAAAATCCCTAAAACCCTAGATTGGGATAATTGGCATGTTGCATACCCTTATCACGATTTTCACAAAGATTTTATCGATGGACAATGGCGGTGCTGGTATGCCTTTGGAAATGGAGCTTTGGGTGACTGGGGTGCACATATTATGGACGGTTTCCATCAGTTTCTG
>ENA-OQVM01006092-OQVM01006092.1-marine-metagenome-genome-assembly--contig:-NODE-6092-length-11198-cov-5.036418_pt1 | contig 11198 bp, 12 predicted proteins | sample MGYA00237776_ERZ505498 | MGnify/ENA primary metagenome ERZ505498 (study PRJEB26159, sample SAMN06265151) | marine metagenome | isolation source: Helgoland LTER site | place: Germany:Helgoland, sampling... | reverse complement strand
TATTTATCAAACTCTTGACTCAATAGGAATTCCTTTAAAAAATTCAGAAAAAGATGGTGAAGATAGAGAAGATGATATAGAAAATTTAGATGTAAGTATTGACCAATTAACAGGTGCATTAACAGGTAAAAATCCTGTAGCTGTACAATTTGACCAAAGTAAATTTGGTAGATTTGCCTCACTTCCTGATAGTGAAAAAAATAAAGTAAAAGAAGCAGTAGAGTCATTATTAGATGAAGCTAAATTTAAAGGCAAAACTGTTCAATTAAATAAACCTACAAGAGGTGATAGTAAGAAATTTAAAGTTTATGTTAACTCAGGTAAGAAAAATGCTGACGGTTCAATTAAGGTAAAAAAAGTTAATTTTGGACATGGTGGAACATCTGCTAAAAAAGCAGGACAAAAAACCATGAAAATCAGAAAATCTAATCCTAAAGCAAGAAAAGCATTTAGAGCAAGACACAATTGTGACAATCCAGGACCTAAAACAATGGCAAGATACTGGTCTTGTAAGAAGTGGTAAAGTAAATTTTCTCATCATTTTGATATCTAAATAATGTTTCGTATATTTATAACAAAATACATAAAGCAATGGACAATTTCAACTTAAAAAAATTTCTTGGTGAAAAGTCACTATTAAACGAAAACGCACCTGGATACGATACTAGAAAATTCGGTGAAGCATTACCTACATTAGAAAGCGTAAAAGCAGCTCATGAAGCTAAAGAAGATGATAAAAAAGAAATTAAAGAAGAACCAGATCCAATTCAAGCAGAAATGAAAATGCATCTAAAACAATACAGAGATGGTATGATTGATGGTGATGATTTAGCTAATGCATTTGAAGAAATAATTTATGGAAGTGTAACACCTCCAGGATATAATACAAGATATGGAAGATAATTTCGATTTAAAAAAATATTTAGCTGAAGGTAGGCTATTTGAAGAAGAAAATCCTATATGGACAATTGATTCATTTGAAGATAGTGCCGATATAGAACAAGCAGGCCCCTCATATAAAAAAGCAATAATAGATATTATCAAAGCAAAACATTCTAATATTTCAAGTAAGGATTTAGAAAAATCTATAGAAGTAACTAATAATTTTTGGTATGATGAAGCAAGAGATAATGCTAAAGGATCCGACCCAGAAGATATTAAAGTTTCAGCTAAAGAATTCGCTGATTCAGCAATAGAATACTATGAAGATGCTTTAATACCCCCTAGTGGAGAGGTGGATGATGATATTGATGATAGGTTTTCAAACTTTCCTTCTAAAGAAAAATCATTTGATCATAACTTGCAATGGTACTTAAATAATTCTCCAACTCTACTCAGACATATGCAACCAGATGTAAAAGCTGATTTTTTAAATTATGCCGAAAAATCTTTAAAACCTTCTAATGCATCTCCAAAAGAAATTGAGGATGCTATAAATATATTTTATAAAAAGCAATTTAGTTAATTAAAATAAAACAAAATGGATAATTTCGATTTAAAAAAATACTTAGCTGAAGGTAAGCTATACGAAAACGAAGAACAAGGATATACTCTTTTTACTACTAACGTTGAATACGATAACGGAAAAACCGGCTATATGTATCAATTAGTAAACTCAGAAGATAGAGAAGAAAATGAAATTGGTTTTGATCAATTATTTTTTGATGATGAAGATAACCGTTTAGAAATGGGTGTTGATTTTAATAGCTTTGATCAAGGTAGCTACCAAGAAGGAGAATATACTGCTGATGAAGCAATGGAATTATACCGTAAAATAAATGAAAACCTACAAGATCACAGTGATGAAGAGGAGTTAGAATTAGATGCTGATTACGATAAAGGTGGGAAATATTACAGTGAAGAAGGTGCTGAAGCTTTTAGGGTTCAACCTTTTAAACTGAATAATATTGAATATACTAAACACGAAGCAAATCGTATGGGTAGGTATATTGTAGGGTTAGAAGGTGAAGAACTTAAAAAATTTATTTCTGATTACATGGCAGCATGGGAAGCAGATAAAGGGGATACACCTGAAGGAAAAACTTTTAAAGAAAACAAAGACTATAAAAATGACTATGCTAACAGTGAAGAAGATTACACTGATGAGATGGTTGTAGAAAAAATAAAAGATATAATCAAATATCACGAACTTGATCCACAGGATTTAATAGACGAAATTAGAATAGAATTTGGTATTGATGCCATGGACTAATCTTTAAACTATAAACTAATATGAAATGTAATTGTAAAGTATGTAACTGTGGAACATCATGTGATTGTACATGCTGTAATTGCTAAAATAAAAAACTTATAGACAGATTCATAGCCTGTCGTGATTAAAAAATAAACAGATATCTGTGGCGTCTCATTTGGAGACGCCATTTTAAGTTCGTATATTAACGCATTAAAATAAAGGACAAATATGAGTAAAAACGTAGTAATGATTGGAGCCGGTGTAGCAAATGTAAATGCTGCTACTAAGCTAGTTGACAATGGTTTTAAAGGTAAAATTACCATAATTGATATGGGTAAAGATCCATATTTAAGACCATATGAAGAGGTAATGACAGGTTTCCTAGGAGCAGGAGGTTGGTCTGATGGTAAATTAACTTATCATACTTCAATTGGAGGACAATTATCTAAATATTGTGGTGAAGAAAAAGCAATGGAATTATTTGATCAGGTGATTGATAATTTTAAACGTTTCCACCCTAAACCCGAAGAAGTACAATGTTCAAACCCTATTGCAGAACCAGAATTTATTAAACCATATTTTGGATTACGTTTATTCCCAGTATGGCATGTTGGTACAGATTATTTACATGAAATAGGTAAAAATTGGTATGACTTTTTAGTTGATGGTGGTGTTCAATTTGAATGGGAAGCTAAAGTTACAGATATTGATTTTGAAAATAATACAGGTAAAGTAGTAGTACTTGAATCTGATTTAGAACATTCATTTGAATACGATACACTTATTTTTGGTGTAGGTAAATCAGGTATTGACTTTGGTAAACAATTAGCTGAAAAATACGATTTACCAACTGAACCAAAACCAGTACAAATAGGTGTTCGATTTGAAGCACCACAAAAACACTTCCAAAAATTAATTGATGTATCTTATGATTTCAAATTATATAGAAAATATGAAGACAAAGGAGTATCATTACGTTCTTTCTGTACAAACAACAATGCAGCATATGTTGCCGTTGAAGAAACGTATGGAGATCATTCGTACAACGGACACGCTAAAAAAGATGAAGCATTCCGAAATGATATGACCAATTTTGGTATATTAATGGAAGTGCAAGGCATTGATAAACCATTTGATTGGTCTAGAGATGTAGTTAAAAAATTACAAATAGACGGTACTGGTTTATATTATAGCCCAAGTAGAAAACCATCACAAACATCTGAAGGTGTAAATGTATCAGCTATTCAAGTAGATACATTACATAAAATTTCAAAATCAATGCAACCCTACTTTATGTATGTATATGATTTTATTGAGGACATGAAAAAAGTATTCCCAACATTAAAAGATGATTGGGGTATTTATGTACCTGAAGTAAAATATCTTTCTCCTGAGCCACTTGTCGATTATGCCAATTTAGCACTCACTAAGTATCCTAACGTACACTTCGTAGGCGATGCTTTATCAGCTAGAGGTATAACGGTAAGTGGTGCACAAGGGACATATGTTGCTGAATCACTTTTGGAAAATTAAAATAAATTTCGTATATTGATAACAAATAAAAATTATGGCAAAATCAACAAAAACACCGTTTCCACAAAGTAAAAGATTAAAAAAAGCAGATGGTACTATCGCTTATGTATGGGATAATAAACTCCACAATTGGGAGGGACATGCTTTAATTCCTGAAGGTAAAGAAAAATTAGGAGAATATCATTTATATGGTATTAAACATACCAAAGAGGAATGGAATGAAGCAAGACAACAAAGAGAAGGTTTACCTTATTATAAAAATCAATCAATGAAAGCACACCTTTCAGATTATAGAAACTAAGATATGAAAATAGGTTTATGTGGTACAATGAGTGTAGGTAAAACTACATTAGTAAATGCTTTAAAAGAAACAAGGCAATTTAAAGATTATATGTTTAGAACAGAACGTTCTAAATACTTGATGGAGCAAGGTATTCCACTTAATACAGATTCAACATTAAAGGGTCAAACCATATTCTTGGCTGAACGTTGTGCTGAATTAATTCAAACAGATATTATTACAGATAGAACAGTCCTTGATGTTATGGCATTTACAATGAATGCCAAGTCAATAAACCATCAGGATAAAGAAGCATTTGAAACATATGCTAGTGAATTTGTTAGAGAATATGATTACATATTTTACATATCCCCATCAGGATTAGAAATTGAAGATAATGGTGTTCGTGAAACAGATGAACATTATAGAGATTTAATTGATTTTACAATTACTACACTTATTAAAAGACACGGCCATAAAGCAGGCACAATAGAAAAAATATCAGGCTCAACAGAAGAACGTATTCAACAAATATTGAATGTTACTAAACTTTAACATATTTATAATAAAATACCTTTATAATGAAAAAATCTGAATTAAAAAATTATATTAGAGAAAATATTATCTCTACATTATCTGAAGATACTGAAGCAGAAATTGAAAAAACTAAAGAATTAACTGCCGCTATTAAGGATCTAGAATCAGCTAAAAAAGAAGCTGGTATAGAAGAAGATGCAACACCATTAATGAAAGATTTTACTTATGACTATGAAGATATAGGTCAATTCTATTTAGAAGGATTTGGAAAAAAACATACCCTAAATAATGACCAGTTAAAAATGTTAGGCAAAAAAATCACTGATAATTTATATGGTGGTGATATTGGTAAAGCATATGATGCCGTTGTAAATCCCCATAAAAACCCTTACGATATAAAAGAAAATGCAAATGTGGGTTTAGATGAAATAGAAGAAATGGGGTATAATGCTGCTGATGAAGTTTTTACAATAATAAGAAAATCATACCTTAATTCTCAAATAGATTTTCGTTACTTTCAAAAGGGACTTATGCGAGGGCTCTCTGATATAGCTAGTTCTATGGGTTTAAATGAAAACGAAGATGCAGAACCAACTAAATCCGATATTAAAAAAACTAAAGGTTTAGCTAAAGCAAAAGAAGAATTGGCACTATTAACTCGTGAGATGAAATCATTAGCTAAAAAATATTCTAAAGCTGAAGGTGAAGAAAAAGAAAAATTAGTTAAAATCTTAAAAGATAAAACTAAACTAAAAAAAGAACTAGAAAGTATTCTAGATAATAAGAAGATATAATGTCATCTAAGGAAAGGTTTTTATATATTGCTATAGTATTTTTTGGTGCTTACTACCTAATTAATATGTACTCTTCAAATGAAGATGAATATATCAATGAGTATAATAGTAAAATAGAGGCATTAGAAAATAAAATTAATTCTTTACATAACATAAATGAAGAATTAACCTTGGAAATTGATACCTTAAATGGTCAAATAACAAAATTAGACCAAGAAATTAGTAAACAAGATAATAAAATAGTTATATTAAAAAGACAAACAAATGAGAAAGTTAATAATGTTGATTCTTTTGGGGATGATGAGCTTGAACGGTTTTTCACAGAACGTTATAGACAGTACTTCGATTCAATTAAAAAAACCAATAGTCAGACTAGTAATTAAGGATTTAATAACTGGAGATAGTTTTAAACAAGAATTAAGTTTAATCAATACAAAGTACTCTTTATTAAAAAATAAAATTATATTAAAAGATAGTGTTATTAATAACCTTAATTTTCAAATCAATAATTTTAATTCTATATTAGATACAAAGGGGTCACAACTTATACTTTCCCAACAGTTAAATGAAAAGTTAAAACTTGAAGTAAAAAAACAAAAGTTTAAAAATAAATTAACAGCAGGGGCTGGAGTAGTAGCAGTATTAGCTGCTGTACTTTTAGTAAAATAGTATGTCTGATTTAAAAAAAGTAATACGCCAAGAATACTTAAAATGTGCTCAAGACCCAGTACACTTTATGCGTAAATACTGTTATATACAGCACCCACAACGTGGGCGTATACAGTTTAATCTATACCCATTCCAAGAAAAAGTATTAACGTTATTTCAAGAAAATCCCTATAGTGTAGTATTAAAATCTAGACAGTTAGGTATATCTACTTTAGGTGCTGGTTATTCATTGTGGTTAATGACATTCCATAAGGATAAAAATATTCTTTGTATTGCAACTAAGCAAGAAACAGCTAAAAACATGGTAACAAAGGTAAAATTCATGTATGAAAACTTACCTTCATGGCTTAAAATAGATGCTCCTGAAAATAATAAATTAACTTTACGATTAGCAAATGGATCACAAATTAAAGCAACATCGGCTTCAAGTGATGCAGGTAGATCCGAAGCAGTATCTTTACTACTAATTGATGAGGCAGCTTTTATTGATAATATTGGAGAAATATGGGCCTCAGCACAACAAACATTAGCAACTGGTGGTGGTTGTATAGCATTATCTACCCCTTATGGTACTGGAAATTGGTTTCATCAAACATGGGTTAGAGCAGAAAATAGAGAAAATCAATTTTTACCTATAAAACTCCCCTGGTATGTCCACCCAGAAAGAGATCAAAAATGGAGGGATACACAAGATGAATTATTAGGTGATCCTAGAATGGCTGCACAAGAATGTGATTGTGATTTTAGTACCTCTGGTGATATTGTATTTTATCCTGAATATATAGACTTTTATGAAAAAACTTATATAAAAGATCCTATGGAAAGAAGAGGAGCAGACCAAAACTTATGGGTTTGGGAATCACCTGATTACACAAGAGATTATGTGGTAGTAGCAGACGTTGCTCGTGGAGATGGAAAAGATTATTCCGCATGTCATGTAATTGATGTAGCCAATAATGTACAAGTTGCTGAATATAAAGGACAATTAGGTACAAAAGAATACGGGCATTTATTAGTTGGTTTAGCTACTGAATATAATGAAGCAATGTTAGTAATAGAGAATGCTAATATAGGTTGGGCAACAATACAAGTTGCTTTAGATAGACAATATCCTAACCTTTACTATTCACAAAAGAGTGATTCCCCAAATGCTAGTTCGTATTTTGACAAATACCAGGACCATTCAAAAATGGTAGCCGGTTTTACAATGTCTTCTAGAACTAGACCTATGGTAATAGGTAAATTTCAGGAATATATTAGTGATAAAGGAGTAACAATACAATCAAAAAGATTGCTAGAAGAAATGAAAACCTTTATATGGAAAAATAATAGGGCAGAAGCTCAAAGTGGGTATAATGATGATTTAGTAATGTCCTTTGGTATAGCTATGTATATTAGAGATACAGCGCTAAAATTAAGACAACAAGGACTACAAGCAACTAAAAATGCTTTAGGTAATATGTCTGTAGATAGGACTTCGTACCAAGGTGGATATGGTTTTTCACAAGGCTCAGATAATCCCTATCACATAAACACACCCGATGGTAAGGAAGACATTAAATGGCTTCTTTAATAATATTTATAACAATAATAACATACTATGGCTGATAAAAGCGTATTTTCAAGACTAAAAAGATTATTTTCTACTGACGTAGTAATAAGAAATGTAGGTGGAAACCAAATAAAAGTAATTGATAGTGCTAAAATACAATCTACAGGTGAATTAGAAACTAATTCATTAATGGATAGATATAATAGGGTTTTTTCTACAAGCCCTTCTTCTTTATATGGTGCTCAATTCAATATGAATTACCAATATTTAAGACCTCAATTATATTCTGAATATGATTTAATGGATAATGATGCTATTATAGCATCTGCTCTTGATGTCTTAGCAGATGAATCAACTTTAAAAAATGATATGGGTGAAGTACTTCAAATTAGAAGTGCTAATGAAGATATCCAGAAATTGTTGTATAACCTATTTTACGATGTATTAAATGTTGAGTTTAACTTATGGATGTGGGTTAGACAAATGTGTAAATATGGTGATTTTTTCTTAAAATTAGAAATTGCTGAAAAGTATGGGGTTTACAATGTAATTCCTTATACTGCTTATCACATAGAAAGACAAGAAGGTTATAACCCACAGAATCCTTCTGCTATTAGGTTTAGATACGCTCCTGATGGAATGGATAATCTAAGTTCAGGTATGTATCCTGTACCAGGTTCAACCGCTGGGAATTTAAACGATGAACAAGGTATTTTCTTTGACAATTATGAAATGGCTCACTTTAGACTTCTTTCAGATGTTAATTATTTACCTTATGGTAGGGCTTATATTGAACCCGCTCGTAAATTATATAAACAATATGTTTTAATGGAAGATGCAATGTTAATTCATAGAATTGCTCGTGCCCCAGAAAAACGTATATTTTATATGAATGTTGGTTCTATCCCACCAAATGAAATAGATGCATTTATGCAAAAAACAATTGGTAATTTAAAACGTACACCTTTCCAAGATAATAAAACAGGAGAATACAACCTTAAATACAACATGCAAAATATGTTGGAAGATTTTTATATCCCTGTTCGTGGTAATGACCAAACAACTAAAATAGAAACCACACCAGGATTACAATATGATGGGATTGCCGATGTTGAATATTTAAGAGGTAAATTATTTGCCGCACTTAAAATTCCAAAAGCTTTCTTAGGATACGAAGAAGGAGTTGAAGGTAAAGCTACACTAGCACAACAAGATATTAGATTTGCACGCACAATTGAAAGAATACAAAGAATATTAGTTTCTGAATTAAATAAAATTGCATTAGTTCATTTATATACCCAAGGATATACTGATGAAACATTAACTAATTTTACTTTAGAAATGTCTAGTCCTTCTATTATCTTAGAACAAGAAAAAATTGAATTACTTAAATCTAAAACCGAATTAGCTGGTACTTTATTAGAACAAGGTTTAGTACCCTCTGATTGGATTTATGATCATGTTTACCATTTTAGCGAAGACCAATATGATGAATATAGAGATTTATCTAGAGAAGATGCTAAACGTAAGTTTAGAATGGCACAAATAGAAGCAGAAGGAAATGATCCTGTTGAAACTGGTAAATCATATGGTACACCTCATGATTTAGCCTCATTATATGGAAGTGGTAGAATGTACACTAACCCAGGAGCAGTACCAAAACCAGAAGAATATGCAGCTGATGATCCTAAATTAGGTAGACCAAAAGATACTAATGTAAAACGTAATACACAAGGTGATAATTTTGGGAAAGATAGATTAGGAGTTAAACGTATGAAAGATACAGATAAAAATGATTCTAATAGTATTAAAAATAAATTCAAAGGAGGAAGTCCATTAGCTTTAGAAAGTGCTCGGTCTTCATATATGAAAAATTTAAATATGTTTAAGGATTTAGATAAAAAGGTATTAATATTTGAAGAGGATAAAGACGATTCTTCATTATTAGATGAAAAACAATTAAAGAAGTAAAATACTCCACATATTTATAAATAAATATATTCTTGATGAAAATTAAACACTCAAAGTACAAAAACACAGGCATATTATTTGAACTGTTAGTACGCCAAATCACCGCTGACACACTTAAAGGTGGTAATTCACCAGCTATAGATATTTTAAAAGAATATTTCGTAAATACTTCTTTAGGTAAAGAGTATAAATTATATGAATCTATACTTAAATCTAAAGTAGTAACTGAGGGTAGGGCTACATTAGTAATTGATACTATATTAGAGGCCTCTACTAAGTTTAATAGAAAGTCTTTAAAAAAACAAAAATATAATTTGATTAATGAAATTAAAAAACATTATAATCTAGAATCCTTTTTTGGTTCTAAAATAACAAATTATAAAGAATTAGCGGCTTTATACACTTTAGTAGAAAATGTTAATTCAAAGTCTATATCTAACCCAACACAATTAGTAGATAATAAAGTAACTTTATTAGAACATTTAACTAAAAAGGAAGTTACTCAAGATTCAAAACAAACAGTAATTGAAGAATTTTCTACATATGATAGTGATATAAGAACTCTTACTTATAAGGTATTATTAGAAAAGTTTAATAATAAGTACGACATATTAACTAATGATCAAAAACAAGTACTTAAAGCATAAAAGTGATCGAGACCTCATCAATATACGATCCATCCACTGTAAATTCTTATCAAACAAAGCCTTAATTAAGCAGTTATGATAACCCTCAAATAATTTAGAACTCTCCCTCAGGCCTTTAAGACATTACGGAGCAAGTTTACGAGGGAAGTTTTGCCCCGACGAACCATCCTTAAACTCCTCAAACTAATGCTGAGTCTTTGTCATTTATCTATAAATAGAAAGAAAAGAGTATTCAAGCCAAGTAGGAATACTTGCGAAGTCTAAAGCAAAAAGAGATCGAAATCTAAGACAAAATTAACCCACTTAAGTAAAAACTAAAAAACCACCAAAATACAAAAAAAGAGAAAAATGTTTTTAAGACAAAAAAACCCCTAAAATGGATGAAAAATTCTTATTAAAACCCATGAAATGTACCCAACAATTTGAAGAAAAGGAACATCACAATTGTACATACCATGGTTAAGAAGATGCCAAATTCAGGATTCATCTTAACAATATCTCCATCACTGAAAATGAACTCTGATTTGCGCTCCTTCCTGCACGTCAAGACGATGTGGATTTGCTGAGCTGCTACGGACAATACCGGTAATTCTATCCTGTTGAACTCGTCAAAACAGCACCAAGATCCCGACTGTGTGAGACCGGAGAAGAAGCGGGCGAGCATCTTGAAGTCGAGCCCTTCAGAGCAGTTGAACACGACACACTGTTTCCCGAAACCCTTGGAGAGGTCCTTGACAGTCTCTGTTTTGCCGGTACCAGCCGGGCCTCCAGGTGCTCCTCCCAAATGGAGGTGCAGAGCTGTTGTCAGCGTCAGGAAACATCGGTCTGATGGGTTAGAAGTCGGCTCAGACACGTTATCAAGACAGTAATTTATAAGTTTCCAAAATAGCTGGTGCACTAAAAATTTAATAAAGAAAAAAAAAAGGACTCATTGCCTAAGCTTTAAAAAACTCTTGGCATTCGCAGTGCTATTAACGTCAAATTACCAAGTTACTGTACCTGTAAGAGGTGTGACGACTAA
>ENA-OQVM01006087-OQVM01006087.1-marine-metagenome-genome-assembly--contig:-NODE-6087-length-11204-cov-14.887930_pt1 | contig 11204 bp, 11 predicted proteins | sample MGYA00237776_ERZ505498 | MGnify/ENA primary metagenome ERZ505498 (study PRJEB26159, sample SAMN06265151) | marine metagenome | isolation source: Helgoland LTER site | place: Germany:Helgoland, sampling... | reverse complement strand
GGATTCAAACCCACAGTGTTAAAGCGGAAACCTTCTGTGGTTCTAATTAAGAACCAACCAAAAAAAAGTGAAACAATCAAAGCAATAACGAAACCACTGGGGATTGACCCGAAAGTCGCGAATACGGCGGAGTCACTAACCAGCGGGGTTCGCGATAGAGGCTGATCGGGCTCTTTAAATGGTCGACTGGCTAAATAGTCGACCAACGCGATCGCAATGCTGTTGAGCATGATGGTGGTAATAACTTCAGAGACATTGCGGTAGGCGCGCAGTACGCCGGCAATTGATGCCCATGCCGCTCCACACAGCATGCCAAAGCCGAGTGCGAAAGGTAGGTGAATGATTGCTGGAAGATCAAAGTTGTAGCCAGCCCACGCCGCACCAATTGCTGCAACGGTGAGCTGCCCTTGGGCGCCAATGTTGAACAGTCCGACTCGAAGACCCACTACAACGGCCAGGCCAGTAAAGATTAATGGCGTGGATTTCTGCATAACCCGCAAGTAGCCCTCACTGTCGCCGAGGGCCGACTCGAATAGAACGCGGTAAGCGGTGAGCGGGTTAACGCCCTGAAAGTAGATCAGGATTCCACCCACGGCAAAAGCCAAGAAAACCGAAACTATCGGAATCGCAACGCCCTTTACTCGCCCATATTTTGGGCCCAATGTGGGGTTCGGATCGGTGAAGCCAAGATCAGTCTGAGCGGGGCCGTCGGATGACATCGAGCCGTATCCTTTCACAACTTCTACATGGGTTCAGGCTCTTTTACAAAATCAAGGTCCTGCAACAGGGAGAACCTAATTGAGACATAAAATCTGCGCATAAATCGGGGTGGCATCTAGGAATAGACGCCACCCCGATTTAGATCGTTCGCTTACTACTTGACGACACCTGTGTCGAGACTACCGTCCAGGAGAGCAGCAATAACTCCCTCGACCTCAGCCTTGACCTCAGCCGGAACTGCGTCTTCAGTGTCGTGGTAAGGCGCTAAGCCAGTAGCACCGACGAAGTTCCCACCCGGGAAGGTTCCGTCGAAGGACGCCAGCACGAGTGCAGAGGTACCCGCTACGAGCTTCTTCTCCGCTGAAGTCAGCAAACAAGACTGGGCTTGTGGGACCGTGAAGTACTGATCGATGTCAACACCGATGCAGAACACTGAAGTGCCCGATTCAGGTGACTTGGCAATCTCGATAAGTGCACCATTTCCAGTGCCACCACCAGCGCCAAAGACCACGTCTGCGCCCTGGGTTACCTGCTTCTTTGCTTCAGCAGCACCCCATTCAGGGTCAGTAAATGCGTTAGCTGGTTCGTGATACACAACCGTGACCTCTGCTTCAGGATTTGCAGCGACAACACCGTTGCGGTAGCCCTCACCAAAATACAACACAGGGGGAACCGTATCGGTACCGAGGACTGCGCCCACCTTGTTCGTCTCGGTCATCAAGCCAGCGAGGTATCCGGCGGCGTAGCCGGCTTGGTCTTCAGCGAAGATCAGACCGGTGAGGTTTGGCAATGTTTCACCCTGGAACTGATCAACACCCACAAAATTGATATTGGGATTTTCGGTTGCGGCTAGAGCACTCGCCTCTGCCATAAGGAATCCAACCGTGACAATTGTGTCGTACTCCTTTGCCACAAACTGCCCAATATTGGCCGCGTAATCCTTGGGATCCGTGGATTCAACGTACTTTAAGAACGCTCCGAGTTCACCGGCTGCGAGGGTAGCGCCTTCGAAAGCGGCTTGGTTGAATGACTTATCGTCAACCTTACCTAAGTCTGTGACTAGGCCGACGCAGTAGTTCTCAGGAGCAGCACAGTTGCTGTCATCCATGGTGACCGCTGCTGCTGCTTCTTCCGTTACTTCTTCAGCAGCTTCTTCCGTTACTTCTTCAGCAGCTTCTTCCGTTACTTCTTCAGCAGCTTCAGTGGTTGCTTCTGCTGAAGCCGTATCTGTAGCAGTGTCGTCACTTGAACTGCAACCGGCGAGCACGAGTGCTGCCACGGTGAGTCCCGCGACTAGTAGCTTGCGATGCATATAAATGCCTTTCTTCGTTGGTCGACGTGAGGTCACATCGAGATTCGAGCCGTAAGTCTCCGTACGCACGCGAAATGGACGTACTTCTCCCTATGACCCCTTCATGTTACCGGGTATCGACTCCAAATGGGCCCCAGTCACTGATCCGGGGTCAACTTGTTACCAAAGTGTTGCGAGCGGCACTAAAGCGACATTCGGGCACTGGATAGCCAACCGCCATCAACCGGAATTACCACTCCATTTATTCCCAACGAACCTTTGCTTCCCAGGAAGTAGACCACGTTGGCTACCTGCTCCGCGAGCACCGGTCCCCCTGTTGGTGAAGTATTTTTCCACGCCGCGTACCCCTGGGGCCATGCTTGGGCTAGGCCGTCCCGCTCGATAAGTCCGGGCTCAACAACATTCGCTCGAATTCCGTGCCGCCCGTACTCATTGGCCAAGGAGCGCGTGTAAGCCTCCAACGCACCTTTCGCACTGGCATAGGCACCATGATTGGGGAAAGCGACCCTGGCTTCCACGGATGAAATGTTAACTATGGACGAGCCTGCTCCCATCTGATCAACTAGCCCTTGGGTTAACTCGACAATTGAGAGAAAAGACTCAGTGAGCATCGAATTCCACTGCTCGGTAGTGAACTCGGAAAGAGCCCCTAACGCTTGACTCGCCCCATTATTAATCAAGACACTGATGCGCGATTTAGGGAAGCGCTCCACCAATGTATCCGATACTGACTGATTCTTGGCCTGAAGTTCATCACAATAGAGATAGGTGAACGCAGATGAAATCTGACTCCAAGAGTTTTCCAATTCAGCGGACTTATCGGTGCGCGCTCGCCCCACAGCAATCACCCTAAGATCGCTGTCCTTTAGATATTTCTGTACGATCGTTTGACCCAAGTGGCCTGACGCTCCAGTAATGACCACCAAATCTAATTCAGGATCATCGGTAATTGTCTGTTTAATCACGGATAAGCTCCTTTATTCGCTCCTGAAGGTGGGCGCGGGCCGCTTCGCCGTCACAGGCATCTAGCCAAGGAGTGAACTCCAATCCTGGCTGCGCCAACTCGAACCCGCTAAAGGGTGGGGCCAGCACGCAGACGACAAGCGACCATTTGCCTCGTGATGTGGAACCTTGCCAGGCATCTTTGGGCACTAAATACTGCGGTTCCTGACCCACGCCGACTTCTTGCCCGAGCACATGGTGGGTAACCGTGTGGTCTGCGTTCAGGATCGTCATGTCAATGGGGGCTCCTGCAACGTGCACCCATGACTCCAACTCGTGCAACTGGTGCAAGGCGCTGAAATCATCCTCAGTGAGCAAGCCGTAAATTGCGTTGGCTTCGGGTGTGCGCCAGAGAAGTTTAATCCACACGCCTTCTCCCTCTAGATATTCGAGCCCCAGAAGATCGATGACTTCGGGTGCCGAAAGGTCACTTAGGGAATTGTTCACAACATTTTCACTCACAAATTTTGACTCTGGACGTGTACCAAAGCAGCACCCATGATTTCCTCAGGACTAACTTTTGTGGGCATCCGATTATCTACCACTTGCTCACCTGACACAAACACGTGACGGACATCAGCTCGACCAGCGCTAAACACAATCGTGGTGAACGGGTCATGAACCGGGACCAGGTGCGGTTGGTTCAGGGCTAGGGAAATGACATCGGCTTCTTTGCCTACTTCCAACGAACCGATCCGATCGGCCATCCCCAACGCGGTAGCCCCGTCGATAGTTGCCGAACGGACAATCTGCGTCGATGTGATCGCGGCTGGATCGCTGCGAACCAATCGGGCGAGGTTCGCTGCCAGGCGCATGACGGCAAACATGTCAAGGTCGTTACTGGTGGATGAGCCGTCTGAGCCAAGCCCTACCGTGATGCCGTCCTCGCGATATTGAACCAGGTCGGCCGCGCCGCTCGCCAATTTCAGATTTGACCCAGGGCAATGAGCCACATGCGCGCCCTTCGCAGCAATGAGTAGACGCTCGGCTTCGTTTAAGTGCACCCCGTGCGCGAGAACAGGTGTGAGGTCGAGAATGCCGGTGACGTCCAGCAGGTGTGTGGGCCGCTCGCCATGCGCTGCAATCGTGTCGTCGTTCTCGGGAACGTTTTCCGAAGTATGTACGGTGATGATTGCCCCTTGCTCGATCGCAAGCTCGCCGATCTGCCGCAAATGCTCTGGCTTCACGGTCAAGGGACAGTGGGGAGTCAATGCGAGTGGGACATATGGGCCACCAATCTCGCTCAGGGTCTGCGGCCACGCACGTGCCAGGTCCATACGCTGATCCCAGGTTAAGTTGTCTGGCCCGGGGAAAGAGAAAAATACCGGGCCAGTCACATGCCGTAACCCCACTTCAACGGCGCCTCGGTGGTTATGAGCAGGATGAAAGTACATATCTAATGCGGTTGTTGTGCCCGACAATATGGATTCGAGCGCTCCGAGCCGAGCGCCGATGTAGGTTCCCTCAGCGTCCATGATCCGGGCTTCCTCCGCCCACACCAACTCGAGAAAGCCCTGGAGATCAACACCCTCGGCCACGCCACGTAACAGAGTCATGGGTAAATGTGTATGTAGATTAATTAATCCAGGCATAACTAATTGATCTGTTAAATCAATTAGTTGGGCTTGTGGGTACCTATTTTTAATCTCTTTCGCGGGCCCCAAATCGATAATCTTCGTGTCATGGATAACCAACGAAGAGTTCTCCAGCACGGTGTCGTGTGGATCACAGGTAACTAAGTACCGGGCATTGTGTAAAAGAATCATTTTTGTGCACTTTCTGAATCTAGATTCGAAGCTAGCGCTTTTGCCGCATGCGAGAGCACTCGTTTCACGGCTTCTGAACCTTGTTCAATGACCAAATTAATGTCTTCAATTGTGACCTGTCCCGCACCTAAACCGGTAGCAGGATTTACCACAAGCGAAATGCACGCGTATGGAATTGCGAGTTCGTTTGCTAAGACAACTTCAGGTACGACCGTCATCCCAGCCACCGTGACGCCCATCGCTTGCGCTGCACGGACTTCGGCGCGGGTCTCAAATCGGGGACCTTCATAGGCGCCGTAAATTCCAGTAGTGACGACAGGGACTTGCGCCGCTACACAAGCATTGATCCACACCTGCCGTAAGCGTTGGGTGAAGGGTTCTCCCATGTCGGCGTGCACTACCCCTTCGGGAGTTGTGCCGTCGAAAAAAGTACTCACCCTGGCCTTGGTGAAGTCGATAAAGTCGTCTATTACCACCAGTTCCCCAGAATCAGGGCCCAGTCCCCCGACCACATTGATTGCGAGAATTTCAGCGACGCCTAGGTCTTTCATTGCGGCAATGTTGGCGCGGTAGTTCACAAGATGCGGTGGGACCGAGTGGTCGACGCCGTGGCGAGAAAGAAATACAGTCTTTCGACCGTGCAGCAGTCCTGCTACGCACTTAGCCTGCCCGTAAGCCGTGTCAACGACGAGCGACTCGCGCTCGCTTAGCTCGGGAAGGTCATAAAAACCGGTACCGGCAATTACGCCAAGTGGTTGCTGTGTCATAAGTGGGGTAGGTCCTCTGGTCCAAATGCGAATGGAAGCAAATCAGTGAGCAAGGACGGTCCGCGCTCGGTGTCGATGAGAAGTGACGGGTGCGCATGTTCCATCAGTAATTGTCGGCAACGGCCGCACGGCAGAAGCGGACCCGGGTTCGGGCCCACACATGCGAATGCAATTAACGTTTCTCTGGACCCGGCGGCCGAGGTTTTCACCAATTCGCCGATCAGCCCGCATTCAGCACATAAAGTCAGCCCATAAGAAGCGTTCTCAACATTGCAGCCACTCACGATTCGACCGGTGTGTGTTAATGCGGCGGCTCCTACAGGGTGCTGTGAATAGGGGGCATACGCGCGTGACCTCGCGTCCTGCGCGGCACGCCGCAGCTGCTCCCAAGGAATCTCTATGGGCAGATGAGGGGTCATGGGGCCTTCCTAAACAAGTGGACCTCGATCATGTACTGGTCCCACAGCATAGGGCATGGTGTAAGTTGAAAAAGATCCAGAAAAAAGTGGTAGGACAACTGACAAGTTGCTAGGCTCTTGCTATGACAGGTCAATTGGACACATCTTTATCCCGCGAAGAAATCACATCTGCCACCGTAATGGCAGAAAACATCCGGTTTCGAGTCTTCGAGCACGTGATGGCTAATAATGGTGGCTACTTGAGTCAAGCCTGTTCTGCCTCTGAGCTACTCGCCACGCTTTACACCGTGGCCAATCTGGCGCCGCTGGCTACACCCAAAGTCCCTGAACCGTTCACACGGGTTCCCGGGAAAGGTGCCGCTTATCTCAATGGTGGAGATTTTCACGGAGAAGTGGGCCCAGACCGTGACCGAATCGTGGTGTCCCCAGCCCACTACGCCTTGGTTGTCTACGCCGCACTTATTGAGACCGGTCGCTTGGAAGCAAGTGCACTCGATCAATTCAACAAGGACGGCTCGACCGTTGAAATGATTGGCGCGGAACACTCCCCTGGCTTTGAGTCGACAACCGGATCTTTAGCCCAAGCACTGTCCACAGCCGGAGGCATCGCTCTTGGGCGCAGACTCAAAGGCGAAACCGGACAAGTATACGTATTCATGAGCGATGGTGAGTTCCAAGAAGGACAAACGTGGGAAGCGCTCCAAGCACTCGCATTTCACAATCTAGACAACGTCCGCGTGATCGTAGATGTGAACAGGGGACAGTGCGATGGTCCGATGTCCGAGGTCATGAATATTGAACCTCTGTCCTTGCGCATCCGCGCCTTCGGGTGCAGTGTCGATTCTGTACAAGGGCACGACATCTCGACGTTGGCTACCGCATTAACCAGACCCACCGGAAAGCCACACTTCGTTCTGGCGTACACCGACCCGGTTCGGGGAGTACCTATTCTCAACGAGCGAGCCCCGAACTTGCACTACCTGCGCTTTACGGGCGAGGAAGAACGTCAACGTTATGCAGATGCATTTGCCCAAATGGAGGTCAGCCGATGAGCGCTCATAGCGTGAGCCCCGAGATTGTGATCCGGCCACATGTCGAGAATTTTATTAATTGGTCCGCGGACAAACCTGAAGTCCTGGTTCTCACAGCTGACCTCACCAACTCTTGTGAAGTCGGCAAGTGGCGAGATACCTATCCCGATCGCTATTTTTCAATGGGAATGGCTGAGCAAAACATGATGGGGTTTGCCGCAGGACTGGCCCGAGAAGGTTTTGAACCATGGCTGCACACTTTCTCTGTTTTCCTCTACCGCAGACCGCTTGACCAACTTCAAATGTCCGTCGCCTACCCAAACCTCAAAGTACGCCTGGTCGGTTTCTTGCCGGGAATCGCAACCCCTGGCGGGGTCACTCATCAATCGATCGATGACATCGCAATTATGCGGGTAATTCCCAATATGTCCGTGCTGGAAGTGGGGGACGCCACCGAAGTCGAGAGCGTCCTTGATATCGCCCACGCCATCGATGGTCCCGTCTATGTTCGCATGCTTCGTGGCGAAGTCCCTCGACTGTTTGACACCCCGATGGAGTTCAATCAAGCACGGGTGCTCACTCGCGTAGGTGAAGACATTAATGAACCGGCCGACATCGTAATTGTGACTTCCGGGATCTGCACCGAAGAGGCCATGCGAGCGGTTCCCGCCATGGTTGATCGGGGTCTCAAAGTCACCCACCTCCACGTTTCCACCCTCAAACCTTTTTCCGATCCGACCGTGACGGCTGCTTTGACGAGTGCTCGCAAAGGTGTCATCACAATGGAAAATCATTTGGTTACCGGTGGTCTTGGCTCAGCTGTCGCCGAAGTTATGGCCGAGAATGCGATGGCGGTACCTCTATCCCGAATTGGGCTTAATGACACTTACGCCCACGGAGCTTCACTGCCCTACTTGCTCAAGGAGTACCAACTTGATGCCCGAGCGTTGGTTGATCGCGCGGAAGTCCTCACCGGCTCAAGTCTGAATATTCCGGATTCCGATCTTGCCGAGATTCGGGTAGCTGCACTGCACAGTGAGGCGAAAGCAGAGGCACTATGAGTGCAGCTGACCCAGCAAATTCGAGTCAGGATGCGGATTTAGCTCGCATAGTCGTTACCTACCGGATAGATCCTGGGATTGGCGTGGAACCGCAGGCAGTTGCCGAAGCTATTCGCACCGAGCAAACGATCGAGTTTCCCTTTGACCTCGCTCCCGCCTGGATTCAAAACGAAGTTGTTGGACGTATTGAAGACATTGACCAACAAGTGGTCCAGATCAGTTACCCGCTCGGAGTGACCGGCGGTGGTTTAGTGCAGTTCCTGAACGTGCTGTGGGGGAATGTGTCACTACTCAATGGCGTTCGCATAATTGACCTGCAACTGCCCGCCGCATTTCTCGCTGGCTTTAGTGGACCACGATTTGGAATCTCAGGTGTGCGTTCACTTTTTAACGCACCAACTCGCCCGTTACTCTGTACCGCTTTGAAACCCATGGGTCTTTCCCCCGAAGAATTGGGTGCAACCGCAGTCACACTCGCCCGTGCCGGCTTCGACATGATCAAAGACGACCACGGATTGGCCAGCCAACCATGGGCTCCTTGGGCTGAACGCGTTCACACAATTTCACGTCTTGTCTGCGAAATAGACGCAAGTAGCGACCACCACTCGGTATACATGCCCGCACTCAACGTGCCGGCTGATCAACTGGTAGATGCCGCCCATCAAGCAAAAGAGTGGGGCGCTGGCGCCCTACTTGTCCTTCCCGGACTCACTGGATTCGACAGCTTGCACGTCTTGGCAGAAGACTCCGAACTGAACCTTCCCATCATGTCGCATCCATCATTTTTAGGGTCAACGGTAGTAAACCCCCAGCAGGGAATTAGCCACGGAATCGTGTTTGGCACGATCATGCGACTGGCCGGTGCCGATATCAGTATCTTCCCCAATTACGGCGGACGCTTTTCATTCAGTCAACAACAATGTGAAGAGATCGCCCAGGCATGCGCCGCGCCACTTGGCGGAATTGCTCCAATCTTTCCCAGCCCAGGTGGCGGCATGACGCAGGATCGCGTCCCCGAGATGATCGAGGTCTACGGCAATGACCTCACCCTGCTGATTGGCGGAGCACTCCACCGCGGAGATTTATTCACCAACGCGCGGGAACTGGTTGAAATGGTTCACGCCTCGTCTGTGTGACGGGTACAGACTGAATTCCTTTCTGCCATGAAAAACGAAAAGTCATCCGGTGCCCATTGTTCCAGAAGCTCAGGTTTGGTTACTTCGTCAATGATCACTCGCTAGAACTCGTTCACTGACACTGTTTTATGCCGAGCTGCTTTTCATAAAAAAATCGGATCGGCAATGTGATGACCGCAAGGCCTTGTTTTTTTATTTCAGATTCAAAAACTGCTACACAGTGCGCTCTTTGATTTTCTTTCCGAGGTAAAAAGACATTACTAACGGCATACTGCCCAGCTTCTGGCAATTCAAATTCACAAAATAGTTTGAAGAAATTGTGTGGGATATCGATAAGAATACCTGCGCCATCTCCAGTCACACCGTCCGAACTCACCGCACCTCTGTGTTCGAGTTTAACTAAAATCTCTAATGCTTTATGGATGATATCATTGGAACGCTTCCCTGTCAAACTACATATAAATCCTGCACCACAATTGTCATGTTCAAATTCCGGTAAATAAAGTCCTTGCTTTTCTAACATACTTATAAATATTTCTGGTTTATCCTTAATAAAGATGTAAGATAATTGGTAAAAGTCGATTTTAAAAAAAGCCCAGTCACTTTTTCGAAATTCCAATTTAGAATACCTATTAATGCATTTTGAGCAATGAAACCCTCCTAAGACTATCGAATAATCAATTGAAAATAGAGCACTTATTTATTGATCTATATATATAGACAATCGTCACAAAAAAAATTCATAAAAAAAGAACAGACTATTGAAATATCGAAAATATTATATAAAAAACAGACATACCCTAAAAATTTAGGGGGTTAAACTAAATATTATGTAAAAATTAATTATTAGACCCTATTTTTTTAAGGGTTTTGTTTGTTTATTGTTAGTTTTGGGCCGTTAACTAAAATTTATTAACTACTAAAATTAACTATTATGAAAAAAATTATTTTAAGTGCAATTGTTTTTGTTGGAGCGATGACTCTAAACGCACAGGACGAAGCTCCTAAATTATCCGTATCTGGAACTGTAGATGCTTATTACCAAACTTACTTAACAGCCTCAGATGATGCTTCCGGTTCTTTTGGAACTTCATTTGCTGATGAAGCTGGATTTGCTTTAGGAATGGCCAACGTTGTTCTTAGTTATGAAGGTGAAAAAACAGGTGTAGTTGCCGATCTAGTATTTGGCCCAAGAGGAGATGCTGCTGCAGGCGGTTACAACCTAAACCAGTTATATGCTTACTGGAATGTTTCTGAATCAACGACATTAACAATGGGTCGATTCAACACTTTCTTAGGGTATGAAGTGATTTCTGCTGCAGGAAACTTTAACTACAGTACGTCTTATTTATTTTCAAGCGGACCTTTTTCTCATGTTGGATTAAAGGCTGATTTTGCTTTAGGCGAAGATTTCAGCTTAATGTTAGCTGTTATGAATCCTACAGACACGAATAACAACGCAACTGGTGATTATGGATTAGGTGCTCAGTTAGGATATGCTGGTCAGTATTTAAACCTTTATTATGACAACGATTCTGTATTAGGTTTCGAGGTTGACTATACAGGTGGATTTGATTTATCTGAGTCTTTTTTCTTAGGAATCAACGGTGCTTATCAAACGAGTGAAGATGCTGGTTTTTATGGCGCAGCACTTTACCCACAATTAGCAACATCTGAAACTTTTTCTATCGGATTAAGAGGAGAGCTTTTTGGATACCACGCAAAAGATGTGGATGATTTACCAAGTGTTTTTGCTACAACTTTAACTGGAAGCTACACTGTTGAGAATTTAACAATAAAGCCAGAAGTAAGATTAGACTCTTGGAGTGAACTTGAGCCATATGTTGACGCTGACGGCGTTGCATCTAAGAGCTTAGCAGCGTTTACAGTTGCCGCTATTTATTCTTTCTAGGACCAATATTAACCAATCAAATATATAATTTATGTCACATTTAATTAACAACTTACCTCTAGTAATACAGGATGCCGC
>ENA-OQVM01006084-OQVM01006084.1-marine-metagenome-genome-assembly--contig:-NODE-6084-length-11207-cov-11.859569_pt1 | contig 11207 bp, 9 predicted proteins | sample MGYA00237776_ERZ505498 | MGnify/ENA primary metagenome ERZ505498 (study PRJEB26159, sample SAMN06265151) | marine metagenome | isolation source: Helgoland LTER site | place: Germany:Helgoland, sampling... | reverse complement strand
TGGGCAAACTCAATAAAATATCAGCTTTTGTTTTTTAGCGATTACTTTGATTCTCAAAAAAACTAAAGAATAGGTTTTTTAAAACACTCTTTCTATCATTGGAAAAAGCTCTCAAATTTTTCAACTTGTTTCGAAAACAGCACCATAACGTGTACAACAACTCTTGTTAATCATCTGATTTTAAAGGGTTTTTTGTTTTAAGGATAATTTTTTGTACGATTATTGTATTGTGAGTAATAAAATAGTTCGCTTGCTCTAGCCTATATAAAAACCCAAAAAGTTTCAGTGTATCACTAGATTTTAATAGAGGGGTGGGTTTTGTAGAAAAGGTTTTATTGTTTATTATTGTATTGCAATTATAAATTTAATATTATGAAAAAAAGTATTCTTTTAATTTTTTTAGTTTCATTTAATTTTTCTTTTGGGCAAATAATGACACTTTTCGAAGCAGAAACAGTAGATAAACAAAATATGTCTCAAATAGCGCAAGACTATTTTAGTGCTCTTAAATCCGTTACAGGTGATGACAATGGAATTACAATGCATCACAAAGGATGGGGAAGTAAGGGTGTCTATATTTTGCAATGGTTTGATGACATGAAAGATATGGTAGAAACCATGGAAAGCCAAGAATCAAAAGCACCTGAAGTGATGGAATATCTACAATCAAAGCCTTCTGATCCTAGTATATTAAAACAGTTTAATTCAATTACTGATCCAAAGCAAAGTTCTGTTTGGAAATACGTCCCTGAATTAAGTACCATGGAAAACTTTTCAAAGCTGTCCAAGGAAGAGAGAGATCAAATGACATATAGAAGATTTTCTTTTATCAATGTGGGTATGAATTCTGCTGATGAATTCGTAATGCATACAAAAAAGGGAATTGAACTTGACAAGCAAAGAGGGGTTAGTTATCATGTAGCAGTATTTAAAAATGTTTTTGGAGGTAAAGATTTAGATTATCTAACGATTCTAATTGATAAATCAAGAATAGATTATATGAATAATTTTATTGATAGGATGGAGAAAAGAAGAAATGCATCAGATTGGAAAACTAATAGAAATAGAAGGGATCTATCTAAGTTTAATATAGTAAAAACAGAAGAGGTAATTAAGTGGACAGATTTTAAAATTTCAAGTAATTAGTCAAATTTAACCATCTTAAATTAGAAGTATTATTAACCATAAATCAATTAAAATGAAAAAACTCTTTTTAGTATTATTTTTTGTTATAGGAATAACATCAAATGCTCAGGACAAAGTAGTTCTTAGACAAACTTTTATAAAAGTAAAACCAGGGAATAATTACGCTGAAGACCTAAAAACCAAGTTTGGTGAAATAGCACAAAAAAGGATAGATGCTGGCTACCAGTTAGGTTGGCATTTATGGGAGGTAGTAGGAAACCCCCAGGCTCCATTTACTCACATTATTGTTGAGCCTATGATGATAAGTCAGATGGAAAAAGAAAGATCAAGAGAAGGTTGGCTTGAAATGAGAAAAGAAGCAATCCCAAGTATGACTGACTCTGATTGGACAACCTTTATGGATGATGTGCGAGATAAAAGGGATATTGTGGCAGAGGCTTTGTTTATAACAGTAGATGAAGTTAAAAAAGATGAAAGAGTTCAGCTACCAGATAACATTGGTATAGTGAATTGGATGAAAGTTAAAGAAGGAAAATTTAAGACTTATGAAAATATGGAAAAATCAATGTATGTTGGAGGTTTGGATAAGAACGGATTACAATCTGGTTGGTCTTTAGGAAAAAGGATAGATAAATATGGTACAGATTTGTATTGGAATTATTTTACTGTTAATTGGTTTGCAAGTTATACGGATTATGTAAAAGCTGCTGCTAACATTCCAGCATGGGATGCAGATAAAAATTATCAAAACATGATAAAGATTAGAGATCTTAGAGAAAGTGTGATAATCAGAAAAGTTATTATGCTAGAATAACAACTTAATTTAATTAAAATGAACCCTCCCAAGTGGAGGGTTTTTCTTTTACACCAATGACTCCGATCTAAATCTCCAATAAAATCCCTTGTTATTTATAGCGATAAAAAGATACATGCACCTCAAACAAATAGACTATTATTTGTTAAGGAATTTAGTATATAATTTAACCTTACCAGAGTAATTAAGCATCATTTGAATCCTTTTAACTAAATTAGTTATTTCTATTTAAGAAATACACAAAGTTTATGAGGTGTTGCATTTGTCATTCAGAAAACCACAGCTTTCATATTGAAACTGGCCCTATGATGGTTGATGTTAATAAAGATAGAAACTATCGTTTTCTTCTGTGCAATCATTGTGATTCTGTGTTTTTGGAAAATCCAATAGACGAACAAGATTTAAGTGCGTTTTATTCGGATTATTACCTTCCATATCGAGGTGAAAAAGCCTGGGGTAAATACGCTGGTATAGTTCGGCGGCAAGATCACTTATTAAATTTAAAAAAGTTCAATTTAGTTGCTAAACACCTTTATTTAAAAAATCAACCTCAGGTTAAAATCTTAGATATTGGTTGCGGTAAGCCAGATTTTCTATATGAGTTTAAACAACAAACCAATGCTGAGTGTTTCGGTATTGATTTTAAGTCTGCCCAATGGGATAACCCTAAGTATGCAGGAATTAACTTATCAGATGAAAGTGTGGGTCAATTTAACTCTACAGAACGTTTTGACGTAATTACCGCATGGCATTATCTAGAACACGACTATGACCCTGTTTTAACTATAAATAAGTGTTATGAACACCTTAAACCTGGAGGACTTGTAATCATTGAGGTGCCCATGTATCAGGGTCTTTTAGCCAAAATTCAAAAAAAGTATTGGCAAGGTTGGCATACCCCAAGACATATTAATTTATTCAGTTTTAAATCATGGGATTTTCTTTTTCCAAAATCAAAGTGGAAGATTGTTGATCACCAAAAATACGGTACACTTGATCCATTCATTTTATGGTGGCTGGGCAGGGCTGAAAAAAATAACATAATATGGAATACAGATTTTGACCAACATTTTTTTACCCTAGCATTGCTTAAGTGCCTTACTTGGCCATTATTTGTATTGGAAAAATGTATTCCTTTGGGTATACAAACTGTAATTGTTGAAAAAAAATAGCCAGATGCAAGTAACGACTGTTGTATTATTTCGCTTACAGGGTAATTTCAATAAATTTTGGGGATTTGGACAAGTACCATTGGCATCGATTTACCTTAAGAATATCTCTGGGCTTCAATTTTTCAAATCTATGGGATCCGGAAGTGGTGCCGGTTTTGGTTCCTGGCCAGATTTTGGTCAATACACCTGGTTAATGGTTTGGGAAAGTTCTTCCCATGCGGAATCTTTTTTTAGAGATAATATATACCTGAGTGAATATGTCAATAGATGTTTAAGCACGCGTGTTCTTTATTTAAAAAATATAGTATCCCATGGCCAATGGTCTGGGATAAACCCATTTGTTGTTTCAGAAAATCCCATTGAAAACGCTAAAATTGCCGTATTAACTAGGGCTCGAATTCGCACTAGAAAGGTGTGGCAATTTTGGCGTCAAGTTGGAAAAACATCTGACGCATTATATCAATTTGACGAGCTCGAATATGCTGTAGGCATCGGTGAATTACCCTTAATTTATCAAGCCACCATAAGTGTTTGGTCAAGTATTGATAGTGTAAATCGATATGCCTATCAGCATGAAGCCCATAAAAAGGTGATTCAATTAGCACGAAAAAATAATTGGTATAGCGAGGAACTTTTTGCGCGATTTTACCTTGAAAAAGAGATTTACTTATGCGACAGCTTTAACGAATAGAGGCAGCATAATAAAATGATAAAACTTTCATAGCTGCTTTTTTCTTAAAAAAAGTATTAAAACTATTTATTAGAATATTAGACATAATAAAAAATATCCTTGTCTGTCTTTTAATAATCTTATAACACAATATGATATAAAAAAACTAGCAGATAATAATTCAAGAAATATTTATCTTGATATTAATCTGCTAGAATTTTACTAAAATAACTAAACTAACTATATATATGCTAATTATGCCATTAGCGCTATATCATAATAATACACTTGATTTTTTGTTAATATCCTGAATTTTGAGTCAAATTAGGATTATTTACTAGTTCTAGTGCAGGGATTGGAAATAACAAATGCTTCTCCTGTAGAGATTGATTTGTACTAAGAACAGTATGGCCTACAAAATTATCAAAACCACCTGTTTTGCTATTAAATACCTTTTTAAGACGGACCATGTCAAACCAAGTTATACGCTCAAAACATAACTCATGCCATCTTTCTTTCCAAACTAATTCTCTAAATAAGTCTTTTGATAAAGAGGTTGGTGTTGTTAGTCCTGCTCTGTCTCTTACTTTTTTAACTGCTTCAATTGCAGCTGAAGTAGGTCCAGAGACCTCGTTTGAGGCTTCAGCATATATAAGTAAAACTTCAGCAAAACGGATAACTGAAAAATTTAAAAAGTCACCTTGGCCATTGCCCTCAACAGTATCACTTCCAAAATTTGCTACATTAAAAGCTTTAAAAATATGAGGACCACCTAAGTCAGTAAGCTCTCCATTACCACCCACAAAATAATCAGTATAAAACCAACCTTGACGATTATTTTTTCGTTTGTCTCCGCTTTCAAATGAATTATAAAAATTTGTTTCAGGCAAATTTGTTTGCCACCCAACAGCTCCACCTTTGGTAATGTTTTTCGCAGGCAGAAAACTTAATGATTCGTAGTTTGCACTTACATTAGGCGCATATTGTATGCTGAAAATATGTTCCTGCTTGTTTTCATTACTTTCTAAAAATATTTCTCCATAGGTATTAAAAAGAGATAATCCACCATTGTCAATTACTTCTTTAGCCTTTTCTGCTGCATCTGCATAATGTTCTGTCTTGTTTAGCGGGTGTCCAGCCATTGTAAGGTAAACTTTAGATAGTAAAGACTTTACAGCTGCGATAGAAACCCTTCCACTTTGATCAATAAATGCTAATCCAGATCCTTCAGAAAATTTTAAATCAGACACAATTTGATCGTATACAATGCTTTGTGAAGTTCGTTCAGCATAAAAATCTGGAGAACCAGTGCCTACAGGCGATGTAAGCAATGGGATATCTCCCCATATTCTAACAGCATTAAAATAAGCCCAAGCTCTGAGGAAATAGGCTTCTCCTAAAATTTGTTTTTTACGATCTTCAGACATAAAAATATCTGGCACATTTTCAATTACCAAATTAGCATTGGCAATAAGCTTATAAGTACCCGCCCAAACAGTTCTAGCATGAATTAAATTAGAATTATAAGACAATGACGACAAACTATTTAAATCTGGATTGCCTGAGCTATTATTTATAGACTGCCCTGTTAATGCTTCTAATAAATGCCAATTACTGGAATTACCCCCAGAAAACCCACCAAAAACATCTCTTGTAGCTGCATATACTGCGTTTAAACCGGATTCAGCATGAGTGTTAGTTTTGAAAAAAGAGTCCGGGTTTAAACTTGATTGGTTATTTTCTTCTAAAAAATCTGAACAACTTAATATAGTTGTGGTTATGAGCGCAATTATTAATGCTCTATTTAAACCTTTTATTTTATAAATTTTCATAAGTTATGATTTTAAGTTTCCTGTAATTAAAGTCCAATTTGTAATCCTAGTACAAAAGTTGAGGATCTTGGATAATCATACCATTTCACCCCTTGTGAAGCAACTCCACTACCTCCAAATGCATTTTTGTCATCTACTTCAGGATCTCCCATTAAATCTTTATTCATTACTAAAAAGAAATTTTGAGCCGAAGCATATATTCTTAAATTATTTAAGTTTACGCGTTGAAGAAATTCAGGTTTAAAGGTATACCCAAGTATCATGTTATTCCCTCGAAGAAAAGAACCATCCTTTACCATGTGAGTATCATACAATGACACATAACCAGCAGAGGCATTTCTTAGCTGTGGAATCATCGTTTTTTGATTGTCTGGTGTCCAAGCGTTTAACACTGTTGAATAGTGATTGGAATTTCCTATTACATTTTCACCCTCATGTAATGCAAGATCCGCAACATCGTTTCCAATAGAATATTGAAGATCAAAAGTAAAATCAAAGTTTTTATATGTAAAATAATTTACAAAGGTTCCAAAGGCATCTGCATATCCATTCCCAATTATCGATCTATCATTATTATCAATAACATAATCACCATTGAAGTCTTTATGCTTTACATCTCCAGGCAATAAATTATATTTAGCTGCTTCTGAAGCTTCATCTGTACCCCAGACTCCTAAACGTGTAAATCCATACATAGAACCCATAGCCTCTCCTATCCTAATTATAGAACCACCACCGAGATAATCACCTGATCCAACTCCAAAAATATCAGACGGTGAAGCGAGCGAAAGCACTTTATTCTTATTCATTGAAATATTAAAAGATGAATTCCAAGTAAAGTCAGGCGTATCTATATTGACTGAATTCAAACTCAATTCGAAACCTTTATTTTCCATTGAACCAATATTTTGAGTTAGTACGCTAAATCCGCTTGATTCTGGAATTGGAGCATTCAATAGCATATCTGTTGTTTTCCTATTATAATAGTCTAATTCCAAATTGATTCTATTGTCGAAAAGTCCTAGTTCAACTCCAATATCATACTGTGTTACAACCTCCCATCTTAAGTCAGAGTTTTCAAGTGTAATCAGACCAGTTCCTCCTGCTGAATTACTTCCAAAAGCAGCAGTATAACCAGGAATATTACTTCCCCCAATAAGGGGTCCAGGACCCAGTTTAGCTTCCGAAGAATATGCTGGTATACTGGAGTTACCCGTTTGACCGTAACTCGCTCTAAGCTTAAGGTTTGAGATTAAATTATTGTCGGTAAGAAAGTCTTCCTCAGATATTTTCCAGGCAGCTGCTGCTGAAGGAAAATAAGCCCATTTATTAGCCTTCCCAAACTTAGAGGATCCATCTGCTCTTGCAGTGAAAGTTAAAAGATATTTGTCTTTCAAATTATAATTAATTCTAGTAAAATAAGAATTAAGCGACTCAGCAGCCATAAAAGAAGATGAATTTTTAAAGCTTGCAGCACCTAAATTATTAGGACCATAACCATCTGAAGGGGTGCCATATCCATCACCTTGGAAATAATTTTGGTCAGTTTGTTGCCATGAAGCTCCTAATAAGGCTGATATTGAATTATTTTCATCAATTTCCTTTGTATAAGTTAAATAGTTTTCAAATGAATAAAAAACATTTCTTGACTGACCTTGAATAGCCCCATTATTTCCACCATTGAAATATCCTGGATAAAATATTTTTCTTCCCTGATTTAATACATTTGAAGCAACAATGGTTTTCATTTCTAAATCCTTAGAAAAGCTAATATTTGTGAAGAAACTACCAGTAAAATTGTGGGAATCAGTAGTGTATTCACGATCTTTTAAATCCATAACTGGATTCCACATAAAACCTCCACCAGCTGCAGTACCAAAACCATATTCTAAATTAGTTGCATAATTTAAAAACCATGGAGGGAAGAATGGGCTATTTCCAGTCGCATATTGTACTGGCATAAATGGAAAGGCTTTGGTTGCATTAGCAAATACCCATTCACCAGTATCTTGAAATCTTTCTTGTCGAACACTAAAATCTACTGTCCCACCAATTTTTAACCATGAATTAACCTCACTCTCCATATTAAATCTTGTGGAGTATCTTTTCACGTAAGAATTTATAAGAAGGCCTCTTTCATCTCTTAGACCAACAGAGGCATTATAGGTTGTTTTTTCATTACCACCAGAAAATCCAAACTGATGATTTTGAGATACCCTGCGCTGTAAAAGCTCATTATACCAATCTGTATCATAATTAGCTCTACCATTTGAATCAAATAGTTCATTCACAAGGTCCCCAAGAAAAGCACCCTGTCTCTTTTGATTAGGCTCTTGATTTGCGTAATTCCCTGCTGCCCATCCCGTAGGATCAAATTTCTCAGAATTTTCCCAAGCTAATTGCTCAACCATTTGAAATTGTTCTGAATTTAGTCTATCAGGTATCGCATTTGGACCATATGAGTTTATAAAATATTCAGAATTGTAAGTAAATTTAGTCTCACCAGATTTTCCCTTTTTTGTTGTTACTAATATTACACCATTAGCGCCTCTGGCTCCATAAATAGCTGTTGAAGAAGCGTCTTTAAGTACTTCTATAGAAACAATATCTGCTGGATTAATATAATCTATTGCAGTATTACCTTGACCTTGTCTGGCTTCACCCTGAGGTAACTGAACGCCATCTACTACATAAAGTGGGTCATTACCCGTATTAATAGAACTAATACCTCTTATACGAACTTTAGTTCTTCCACCAGGTCTGCCACTAGCGGTGTTTATTTGAACCCCAGCAACTTTACCCATTAACGCTTGATTAATTGTAGCAACAGGACGTTCCATCAATTGGCTAGTTTTCACACGACCGACTGCCCCAGTAAGATCAGATTTTCTCTGACTACCGTAACCTATTAATACAACTTCATCTAAATTATTAAGATCTTCAGTGAGTACAGCGTTGATAGTAGATTTGCCTATGACTGAAACTTCTATAGATTTAAAACCTATATAGCTAAAAATTAAAGTTCCATCATTTTTTACATTTTCAATTAGAAAATTTCCATCAAAGTCAGATTGGGTACCATTATTTGTGCCTTTTTCAACAACACTAGCACCTATTAATGGAGTTCCATTTGAATCTGAAATATTACCTGTTATTCTTACCTGGGAATATCCCTGAGCTAAAACAGAAAATAGTGTCATAAAAAAAAGAAATGAACTAAGTTTTAGCTTAAAACTAAATAACGGGCAATGCACGTTTTTAAAACTAATTAGTTGTTTTTGTTTCATGTTTTAAATTGTTTGGTTAATTATTTAATTCGATTTTAATTCTTGAGTTGTATTAACTTTTTATTTAGTGTAACACATTAAAAGATCTGGGAGAGAAAATTAAACACGCTAAAAAAAGTAAATAGACACTAAAAATTTATAAAGTAAAACTAACGTCAATTGATTAATTAAAGGATTAAATAGCGATTAATGACGAGTTAATTTTGGCTTAATCTTCTTAATTACAAATAAATAACATCTGCAACTATAACGATGTAGTGCATTTTACAAAGCATGACCTTGCAAAATAGTAAGTTTGGTCATTTATTGTAAAATTGTTGAAGTGTTTGTACTAAAAAATTCATAAGGAAAATAATTACCCTATAAAAAGCAACGGACAATAGCTAAATATAAAGGCTTGACAATAATATATTTACTTGTAATTATAATTTGAAAGAATCAAAACAGTAGCATAGTTTGAAAAAAATTAAGTACAAATAGTAAAAATTAATCGACAGTTAATTCTTAATTAATCTGCAAATTAATGACTTGAAAATATATTTGGATTATGTAAAAAATAACGTTGGTCATTTTAAATTTTATTTCATAAATAATTTTAAGAGTGATTCTATTTTTTTAAAAACATATTATGCCAATTTCACTAACACAAAATGTCTTGGGATCTATGCAGAAAAAAACAATATTTATTTTAGTTTTTTTAATTGCTTTTTTAAATAGTTTTTTTGTCACTGCCCAGTCGTACTCTAAACTTGTAGATACTAAAATTGGATCAGAAGGAAGTGGTTTGGGATGTGGATTTAATTTTGTTGGTGCTGCATATCCGTTTGGGATGATTCAATTTACTCCAAGTTTTTTTTCACCACAAAAAGGGTTTGTAGTTAATCAATTAAGTGGTGCAGGCTGTCCTCACATGGGCAACTTTCCAGTTTTACCAATAAGTGACGTACTTCAAGATTCACCAAATAACATGGAAAATTTTGATAAATACACATCTATTATTGAAAGCCATGCAGGGTTTGTTTCTTTAGAATTGTCAGATAAAACAAAAGCTAAATTAACTGTTAATAAGCGTGCTGGTATTGCAAATTTCGTATTTGATAAATCTAAAGCGGAAGGAACTATAATTATAGGCTCAGGCGTTAGTTCTACAAACATTACTAATTCAATGGTTCAAATCACCTCGGACAAGACCTGTGAAGGCTTTGCGGAAGGAGGAGACTTTTGTGGTAGTGAAACTAATTATAGGATATACTTTGTAGTAGAATTCGATAGATCTTCTATTGACAAAGGGACTTGGATTAAAGATAAAATTTTAAAAAACTCAGGATCTGCTTCACTTGTGCGTTTAGCCCAGCGTTTGTTGTTTTCGAATAAATTTTTTAACTTTCTCATTGCATCTCTTATTAAGTCGAGGACGGAAATTTAATGGACATTAGCAAGAATCAAAATATTACGAGGCGTTAACTGCTTTTCACAAAACGTTTTAACGCTTACTTGATAGCCTTGCTGTTGCAAATATAAAGCACGATCGAGCACAAGCCAAACTTCTATTGCTCTTCTAAACACATGTCGAACCAGTTCAACTCGCTCGGTTATCTTTTTTCGCGCCTGCCCAATCAATAAAAATTTATTGTAATCAATATCTTTTGGCAGTTTTAAGGCTTTTTTATCTGCCGCCCACTTACAAAATGATTCAAACGAATCTGAAAATATTGCTTTATTCACTGAGGGCACACTAACATACGCCGACTCACCGGTGAGTGACTTTCTTAAAGCATCAAACCCGAGTCGCCACTCAACTTCTGTTTTTCGTACTTTGCCCACTCGCGATGGAGCCGTGACAGTTTCTTGCAAAGCGAGTTTTAAATCTCGATGAGTTAAATTAAGCGCACTTCGCTTCGCCTGTTCGCTCATTGCTTGATAATTATTCTCGGTAAACAAGTGATAGCAACAAGGTGAAAAACTAATTTGTGTTACTTTGGCCGCACTGGCTTGATGCATAAAAGTTTGATGTAACGCACCTTTATGGCTTAACTGAGACCTATGGCCCTGCAGTTGTAAATGATTGGCATAAAGAATGGGATAATCTTTCTCTAGAGGAACAAGCAATATTAAAATCACGCCAAGGCGTGAGGTATTTACCCCTCGAAGACCTTAAGGTATTAGACCCTGACAATATGGAACCTGTACCGCATGATGGTAAAACAATTGGTGAAGTGATGTTTCGCGGAAATGTTGTGATGAAAGGTTATTTTAAAAATAAAAAAGCAACTCAAGCTGCTTTTG
>ENA-OQVM01006079-OQVM01006079.1-marine-metagenome-genome-assembly--contig:-NODE-6079-length-11214-cov-3.047499_pt1 | contig 11214 bp, 10 predicted proteins | sample MGYA00237776_ERZ505498 | MGnify/ENA primary metagenome ERZ505498 (study PRJEB26159, sample SAMN06265151) | marine metagenome | isolation source: Helgoland LTER site | place: Germany:Helgoland, sampling... | reverse complement strand
GAATGGGATAGAACCTAATAAATATGAGTAAACAAATACGTATATGATATCTGAATTCATTTTTAACTAAATACTAATTCACCGTTTAAAAAAGTCATTAAAACTTTACCTTGTAGATTTCTACCTTCTATAGCGGTATTTTTAGATTTTGATTTTAAGTCTTCTGAAATATTTGGAATACCACCAATCTGACAAGAGAAATTTAAATCCTTTAATTCTTGATGAAATGTAATACCAGACTTTCCGTTTTTTAAAGCCTCTGTAAACTCAGAAACGCCAACTCCATTTGGAGCAACAACACCTAATCCTGTTATGACCACTCTGTTTTTCATGCTTTCAACATTCCTGAAATTATTCCTCTTGCGACCAACTCCTCTTTTTCGTTTAGCAGCTTCACTTTGCACTTTAGTTTATTGAACCGAAAAACCTCTTTTTCTGATACTACTGTTACTTTCTCTTCGGGTAAAACCGGTAAATAAAAATCTATTTGATTTGAGGTTAGCGCTATTTGTGGATTTTGGCCTTTCAACTCATCTTTTAATAAATAAATCCCTAAACACACCAAACCTATTTGTGCCATACATTCTGTGAGAATGACGCCAGGCGTAATCGGATTGTTTTTAAAATGACCTTCGTAAAACGTCTCGTCTTTTTTAAAGTTATAATGGCCTGTAACGCCTTCATCTGAAATCGTATCAATACCATCAACAAACAAAAAGGGTTTTTGATAGGGTAATAGTGCTATGATTTCTGATACATTCATACTAACTCAAATGCTCTCCACCATCAACAGGAATTACAGTTCCTGTAATCCAAGAGGCTTCGTTTTTACTTAATAAATACACCGCATTTGCCACGTCTTCTGGTAGAGTCAAACGTTTGTTTGGGTTTCTGATTAAACTATGTTTTATAATTTTTTCACTGCCAGGAATCATTCGCAGTGAAGATGTGTCCGTTACACCTGCTTGTATACAATTTGCTTTAATTCCATATGGTGCTAATTCTAAAGCGATATTTCTTGTAATCGCCTCCAACGTGACTTTCGCTGCCGAAACTGCGGCATAATTTTGCCAAGCTTTGCTATTACCTTCGCTGGTAAAACTTATAATTCTTGCATCTTTTGCGAATAATTCTGCTTCAAAAAGAGCTTTCGCCCAGTCGTATAAACTAATGCCCATAGCGTTAATAGTTAATGCAAAATCATCATGATTTAAAACAGGTTTATCGTCAGAAACCATCGGTTTTAAATTTCCTTTTGCGACGCTATGCACTAGTGTTCTTATTTTATGCTCTATTCCAAATTCTGCTTTTAATGCTTCAATAACCACTTCTCTTTTTTCAGGTTTAAAAGCGTCAGTATTGAATGATTTAAAAGCAACACCTTCTTGTTTTATAGTTTTAAATTCAGCTTGAATTTGATCTTCTTGCATGCGAGAATTACGATGAACGACACAAATATTCATACCGTGTTTGGCTAATTTTTTTGCAGTAGCCAAACCTAGTCCAGTGCTTCCGCCAAGGATTAATGCCCAACACTTTTTATCTTGAAATTCTTTATTCATTTCTATTTAATTTATGAGATGCCGAAACAAGTTCAGCATGACAAATAATTCTATTTGTCACCATTCTAATAATATACGTTGTGCCGAAAAACCTGGACCAAAACTAAGCATGACGCCTTTGTCACCTTTTGGCAAATCTCTATCCATAAAGCGCTCCAACACATATAAAACAGTGGCGCTACTCATGTTGCCGTATAATCGTAAAACCTCTTTTGTATCATCTATATTTTTACCTAACTCACCAAACAAATCTTCAACCGTTTGTACAATTTTCTTTCCACCAGGATGAAATACCAAGTGGTCAATATCTTCGATAGTCAAATCGTTCTTTTCTAAAAACGGATGGATGATTTTAGGGAAATGGTCTGCAATAGTTTGCGGTACACTTTGGTCTAAGACCATTTGTAAGCCTGTATTTCTGAGTTTAAAACCCATCATGTGATTGGCATCATAAAAATGATACATGGCTTCATCTTTTATCTCTGGACCAATTTCATCTTCGTGTGACGATAAAATAACACTCGCACAACCATCACCAAAAATAGCGGCGCTCACAATATTTACCATGGAATAATCTTCTAACTGAAATGTAGCCGTTGGTGACTCCACCGCAATAACAGCAGCACGTTTGTTGGGATTGGCTTTTAAAAAATTCTTAGCGTATATTATTCCTGAAACTCCTGCTGCACATCCCATTTCGGTTACAGGCAAGCGTACAATATCTTGTTTCATCTTTAGACTATTAATCAAATATGCATCTAAGGACGGAATCATAATACCAGTACAACTTACAGTAATAATGTAATCGATATCTGTTGGTTTTAGCTGAGCTTTACCCAATGCTTTTACCAAACTCTTTTCTGCTAGTTTAATACTTTCACGGGTGTAGATATCATTCTTTTCTTCAAAAGAAGTGTTGAGAAAAACTTCTTCGGCATCCATTATAGAATACCGTTTATCAACCGCTGCGTTTTCGAAAATCTTTAAAACTTTGCGTTTAAATCGGTCTTCTTGACCATCCAACCAAAGCTCTACAAAAGGTAAAATGTCTTTTGTTTCTCTAGTGTATTTTGGCAATTGCTTTGCAACTGATGTGATTTTTACAGCCATTTATTTTTTGATTAACCATTGATAGCGGAATGCCCATTTCCAACGGATTTCTGATTTGAGGTTTAATTTTTGAGCTAGGTTTTCTAAATCTTTTCTTTTAAATGCTCTAAGAATAGAAGTTAAGCCATCATCGATAATCATTTGGTTAGAAATGACTAAACTTAGAAGTTTAAAAAGTCCATATGCTATTTCGCTTCTATGCAAGTCGTTAATGACCAATCCTAATTTTGCCCTAGATGCCAATTGTTTTAGTAATACTTCTAATTCATCGGTTTTAAAATGATGTAGAAACAGTGTGGCCAAAGCAATATCATAATTCATATTCTGAAAATCCTCAGAGAAAATGTCTTTGTTCTCAAAAGACAATTCAGAGTATTCAACAGATAATTCTGAAGCATAATCTATAGCGTCTTGGTTGGCATCAATACCTATGAGCTGAAAATTAAAACCTTCCTTTCGTCCAAAATCTGCAATCAATCTTAGTATATCTCCATGCCCACAACCTAAATCTATAATGGCATATGTTTTGTCTTTAGGTTTTCCTTCTAAAAGCTGTCTTATACCATTCAAGGTTACGCTATTTCCACCAAGCAATTTATTGATTTTACCTAGTTTATCTAAAGTATCGCGAAGTAACTCGCCTTTCATGGTAAAATCGTCCATGATTTCAGTTTTGTTGCTTCTATATGTGGTGTCAATAAATAAGGCCATTATACTTCCATGAGCTTACCATGCGTCATTTTTATAATTAACGATACTAAAAACGGAAAAATTCTAAGCAGCACTAGCAATTTTGGAGCTAACCAATCTTGACGAAATAAATAGGCAATAGTATGGCCAGCTTTTAGCCTTAGACTAAAGGTTTTTCGCCATTGCTTCGCGTAACGTTCTTCGAATGTTTTTCTTTTTTCAATTTTTTCTTGAAGATAATCAATTATTAGCAGCGAAGCTAATTGCGAACTGCGTATCGCTATACCCATTCCGTTGCCGCATAGTGGATGAATCATACCTGCAGTATCACCACACATAATCATATGGTTTTCAACAGGGTTTTTTGTTTCAAAAGATATTTGACTAATTGTTAATGGCTTATCAAACTCTGGTTTAGTATTCTGAAAAACAGCTTTAAGGTCTGAATTTTTGAATAAGACTTCGCGTTGAAACGTGTCTATATCCTTATATTTTTTGAAGGTTTTGTAATTCGTAATGTAACATAAATTAATATGGTCGTTCTCTACTTTTGAAACACCACAATAACCACCTTTAAAATTATGAAGCGCTACTTTTTCTTCTAGGAAATCTCCTGAAACATGAATTTTTACGCCCAAATACGGTGATTTTTTTTTTATGAATTCCCGTTGATATTTGACGTCTAAATTTGAACGTTTTCCAAAAGCTCCAATAGCAATTTTTGATTGAAACTGTCCTTTTGATTTTGTTTTAATCCTGAAAATGTCAGATTCAAACTCAGCATCAGTAACCGTGTCTTGACAAACAGTAACGCTGTTTTTTATTGCCAATTTGTAAAGCTGAAAATCGAACTCGTAACGGCTAATCCCAAACCCGCCAAGTGGTAGTTTTGCTTTTATGCGTTTGTTATTATGTGTCGTCAATTCAAATTCTGAAATCCGTTTTGCGCCAAACTCAAATGGATTAAATCCTAAAAATTCGAGATATGGCAGTACTTCGTTGGATACATATTCACCACAGACTTTATGCTTTGGATAACTGTTTTTTTCAATCAATAAAACACTGTAATTCTCCATAGATAAATGGATAGCGCTGGTTAGTCCAGCTAATCCACCGCCAATAATAATAACATCATATTTGGTTTTACTCATCAAATTTTTTCAACATGTACTACAGCTATCTTCACGGTTTTTCCCAAAATAAAACTACCACCACCAACGTGGAAATCTTTTCGATTGATTTCAAAATTAGAGATTATTTTTCTTTGGTTTTCTGTAATTTCAACTTTTAATGGAATTGTAAGCTGCTTTACTTTTCCTTTAATTCTTAAGTTAACTTTAGCTGAATATTTATTATTTGGTTTTTTATACAATTCCGCGACATCTAATGTGATTAGTGGATATTTTAAAGTGTGAAAATAATCTTCTTCTAAAAGGTGCTCATCACGACTATCTATTCCTGTTTCTATGGACTTGGCCTTTATCTCACTACTAAAGTCTATGAGATTATCAGAATCATCGAACTTTGTAATTACAGTAAAGTTTTTGAAAAAACCATCGACAGTAATCCCTAGGTTTTTAATCTCAAAATCTATGGATGAGTTTTGAGCAAAACTAAATGCAAAAACAATTAAAAATAGAGATGACGTTAATAGTCTTTTCATTATTAATAATTCTAACGTGAAGTTAAAACAATAATTGATAAGACTACGATACAAAACATCAAAACAAAAAACTGATATTGGTTTTACAAAATATCAGTTATAGTAAATTTTTGCATTCTAAATTGAATATTATCTCCTACTCCTTTTGAAACTAATAACTGCCCTATTGGTGTCGATAATGAAATCGCATAAAAAGTTTCATTTTCTATTGTAATTTCGCCAACGCTCACACCAATAAAATAATTGGAAACCGTAGTTTTTACTAGACTTCCTAATGCGACTTTACTATAGGACATTTCGGGATTTATTTTATGAAGTATTTCTATTTGCTTTTGTATCTCCGCTAATTGATTCCCTGCTTTTTCACGTTCTAACTGAAGCATTGCTCGGCCTGTTTCATGCTTATCTCCTGCTGTACTTTTTGTTTCAGATTGTAAGGAGTTTTGAATGTCAGAAATTGTGCTTTTAATAACTTCTAAGCGTTGATTTAGGGCATCTTGACATTGCTTGTGTAATTTCTCCTTTAAATGCATAACTAGATTAAATCTGCTAATTCTTTACCAACTAAACTTCCAATAGCGACTCCCATTCCGCCGAGTCTTACACCACAGAATACGTTGTTACTTAATTGTTTTACAATTGGCTTTTTTTGAGAGCCAACACCCATAATTCCTGACCAATACTGGTCAACTTTTATGTCTTGCTTTGGTAGAATTGTAGTTTTTAAAAGTTCTTCAAGTTTGTTCTTCACAAGTTCGGTTTGTACTAATTCTGTAGTTTCTTCTGTTTTAAAATCAAGGTTTCGTCCACCTCCAAAAAGAATGCGGTTATCAATATTCCTAAAATAATAGTACCCTTTTTCTAAATGAAATGTGCCTTTAATTTTTAAATCTTTAATTGGCTCAGTAATCAAAACTTGAGCTCTTGCAGGTTTTACTCGATAATCGAGATTTAAATTTTTGTCCAATAATTTAGAAGCAAAACCGTTGGTGGCAATCAATAATTTGTTTGTTGAAAACTCAAAGCGATTGGTCTTTACCTTTACTGAGTCTGTATCCTCAGAAAAGCTATCTACAGTTGTGGCATTTAAGATTTTGATGCCTTTTTGTAATGCCATATTAATAATTGAGTCCATCATTTTGCTAGTATCAATCTGACCTTCAAATTTATTGAATCCTTGTTTTGGCTGTATATTTTGAAACCCAAAACCACCTTCTTTTAAGCTGAAAACATCCGCATTAAAAATTGGTTTGAGCAACTGATTTATAGCGCCTCTTTGCTGTAAGCATTCCTCGTAAAGTGCTTCATCTGCTTTGGTAAACAATTCGTAACCACCAAATTCTTGGTAATCGATATTATCATCTCCTAGAGTTTGTCTTAACAAACGCAGCCCTTTGACACGTTGCTTAACCAAATTAAAAACCTCTTTCTCAGAATGTGTTTTTAGATCTTCAATAAGCTCACTTAAACTTCCAAAACAAGCAAACCCAGCGTTTTTTGTGCTTGCACCTTGTGGCAAAATACCTTTTTCTAAGATTAAAATTTTAGCTTCTGGAAAACGGTTTTTTAGTTGTATGGCGCAATTGAGACCAACAATTCCGCTTCCAACAATCGTGAAGTTGACATTGGTTAGCCAAGATTTTATTTCCCAATATGATAAATTCATTTTAGAGTACTACTGAAATGTCAATTTTAGTTGTGGTATTTGAAAAAATAATGAGGTTTCTCGACAATGCTTGAAATGACAAAGTAACTTAATAATTCTCTATAAAAAAATTGTACTTAAGAGGTTTTCTTTTTTGAAAAAAGGCCAAGAGCTAATCCAAGACCAATTGCAGAAAGAATTCCATAAATAAAATCAACATTATAATTTGAGAGCAGCCCAAAGAAGTATGGAATGACTCCTAAGGCAAAAATAATAATCCCTAAAATTCTCAATTTCATTTTAATCATTCAACTTTAAAACAGCCATAAATGCTTGTTGTGGTATTTCTACATTACCAACTTGACGCATACGCTTTTTACCTTTTTTCTGCTTTTCTAAAAGTTTACGCTTACGAGAAATGTCGCCACCATAACATTTTGCAGTTACATCTTTACGAAGTGCTTTTACAGTTTCTCGTGCAATAATTTTTGCACCAATTGCTGCTTGAATTGGAATATCGAACTGTTGTCTCGGGATTAATTCCTTCAATTTCTCGCACATTTTTTTACCAATGTTATGTGCGTTATCTGCGTGAATTAATGCAGAAAGCGCATCTACTGGTTGAGAATTTAACAGTACATCTAAACGTACTAATTTTGAGACCTTCATCCCAATTGGAGAATAATCAAAAGAAGCATATCCTTTAGAAACCGTCTTTAATCTATCGTAAAAATCAAATACAATTTCCGCTAGTGGCATTTCAAAAATAAGCTCTACGCGCTCCGTTGTTAAATAAGTTTGATTTATAATCATCCCTCGCTTTTCGATACACAAACTCATCACGTTTCCGACAAAATCTGATTTAGTAATTATAGTAGCCTTTATGTAAGGTTCCTCAACGCGATTTACAGTTGTAACTTCAGGTAAATCACTTGGGTTGTTAACTATAAAAGGTACGTCCGGTTCTTTATTGGTGTAGGCATGATATGATACGTTAGGTACTGTTGTTATGACCGTCATATCAAACTCACGCTCCAATCGTTCTTGGATAATTTCCATGTGTAACATCCCTAAGAAGCCACATCGAAAACCAAAACCTAATGCTGCAGAACTTTCTGGTTGAAATACTAAAGATGCATCATTAAGCTGCAGTTTTTCCATAGAGTTACGAAGCTCCTCATAATCTTCAGTGTCAACAGGATAAATACCTGCAAATACCATTGGCTTTACATCTTCAAATCCTTCAACAATATTTGTTGTTGGTTTTGCAAAATCGGTAATAGTATCTCCCACTTTAACTTCCTTGGCTGTTTTAATTCCTGTAATTAAATACCCTACATCACCAGCCTTAACACTTTGTTTTGGAATTTGATTCAATTTTAAAGTCCCAACTTCATCAGCAAAATATTCTTTATCTGTAGCAACAAATTTGATTTTCTGCCCCTTTTTTATTTCGCCATTAAAAACTCTAAAGTAAGTTTCAATTCCTCTAAAAGTATTGTAAACCGAATCAAAAATTAAAGCTTGCAACGGCGCCTCTGGATCACCTTTTGGTGCAGGAACCCGTTCTATGATGGCTTTTAGTATATCGTCAACACCAAAACCTGTTTTTCCACTGGCGTGAATTACTTCTTCGGGGTCACAGCCTAATAAGTCTACAATGTCGTCAGTAACTTCTTCGGGATTAGCGCTTGGTAAATCGACCTTATTTAATACTGGAATAATCTCTAAATCATTCTCTAATGCTAAATATAAATTAGAGATTGTTTGTGCTTGTATGCTTTGTGCTGCATCTACAATGAGTAAAGCCCCTTCACAAGCAGCAATAGAACGTGACACTTCGTAAGAAAAATCTACATGTCCAGGTGTATCAATGAGGTTCAAAACATATTTTTCTCCTGCATACTCATAGTCCATTTGAATGGCGTGTGACTTAATCGTAATCCCACGTTCCCGCTCCAAATCCATACTATCCAAGAGCTGGTCTTGCTTTTCTCTTGCGGTTACTGAGCCTGTGTAATCCAAAAGCCTATCAGCTAGTGTGCTTTTACCATGGTCAATGTGGGCAATGATGCAAAAGTTTCTAATATTCTTCATGTAACTCTCTTTCTAAATGCAATTTTGATTTGCAAATATAATCGTTTTATAATCCTCTAACCTACCAAAAGTTAGAAGAAAATAAGAGTTAAGTGTGGTTTTACCGTAATTGCATTTAAAAAACTATTTATATATTGTGCTCTAGAACTAACTATAATGTCAATCAGATTAAAGCCCCTAATTTCTGCTGTACTTTTAGCGTTCAGCGTATTTGGCTTTTCACAAGGATTTACCTTAACGGGTAAAATTATTGATGAGCAGCAAAAACCTGTCTCTTTTGTTAATGTTACTCTCTTTGAAACGGATTCTGAAACTTTTCTAAAAGGCACAAGTACAGACGATAATGGTGTTTTTGAAATATCTTCACTTTCCGAGGGCAAATACACCTTAAAAATGAGTTTTATCGGTTTTAAGAGCATTGATAAAATCATTACTATAAGTAACGATGTAATCCTTGAAACCATAGTCCTTAAAGTAGATTCTGAAACTTTAGATACTGTTACTATTACCGCAAAACGTCCAACCATTTCACGTAAACCAGATCGTTTAACCTTTAATATTGAAAACACTGCATTAACCGAAGGCTCTACGCTTCAGGTTTTAAAAAGTACTCCGGGAATTATAGTGTCAGAAGGAAATATTAATATCAAAAGTGACCCTGCTACCGTTTTTATAAATAATCGACGTGTCCAATTGACTTCGGACGAGTTGATTCAGCTACTTGAAAGTGCGCCTGCAAACAGCATAAAATCTGTTGAGGTTATTACAAATCCACCTGCAAGTTATGATGCAGATAGTGGCTCTGTCGTTAATATAATTATGAGTAAAAACCTTGTGACTGGTTATCGTGGGAATGTTTCTTCAAGCTATACTCAAGGTGTTTTTCCTAGATATAATGGTGCCACAAGTCATTATTTTAAGAATAATAAAGTCAACTTAAATATTAATTATAGCTATACAAATCAAAAGATTAATAGAGAACAAGAAAATAGTATTAACTATTTTGATCCTAATGGAAATATTGACCAAATATGGAATTCTGATATAGACCGTAATACAAAATCTGAAGCACACAATATTAATCTAAGTTTTGATTATTATTTAAGTGAAAAGACAGCATTGAGTCTTACCTCGACCGCTTTGTTTACACCGTATTTTAAATACAGAGTCTTAAACAACACCAGTATTACTGACTCAAATTCTAACTTTTTAGAAAGCTTTACCTCAAATAATTTGTCACGCGATGATAAATTAAATATTGGCACAGACTTAGGTCTAAGAACTGAATTTGATAACGGAAGTGCTTTGTCGTTTAATGGGCATTACACTTCATATAATTACAATCGTGACCAAAATGTATTTCAAAATAATCTCACCGGAAATAATTCTGAGTTTAACACCTTAGCTAATCAAGACACTAATATCTACACGGCAAAAGCAGATTATAGCCTACCCATTAATGAAACCTCGTCGTTTGATACAGGTGTAAAATTTTCTAATGTTAATACTGATAGTGATATTACATTACGAGAAATTATCAACGGCGTTGAGGTTATAAATATAGCAAATAGTAATGCTTTTGATTATGATGAAAAAGTTATAGCGGCTTATGCTAATTATAGTAAATCTTGGGAAAATTGGGATTTAATTATCGGCTTAAGAGCTGAGCAAACCAATGTTGATGGCTTTTCGCCAACCTTAAATCAAACCAACACACAAGATTATTTTAAATGGTTCCCAAATGCTAGTATTTCCCATAGTTTTTCAGACAATTTTAGTCTCTACGGAAACTATAAGAGAAGTATAACAAGACCAAATTACACTTTATTAAATCCTTTTACATTTTTCTTAAATGAAAATATTGTTGTCGTTGGAAACCCTGCGCTACAACCAACATTTCTAGACCATTTTGTTGTCGGCACAAACTTTCTAGAGCATTTTACCATTGAGGCCTATTATATGAATTATGATGGTGCTATTAACGAAATTCCGCGCCAAGATAACACTACAAATATTTTAGCTTACACGCCTGTTAATTTTGATAAAACTGTAGATTTTGGATTTGATTTCTTATTTGACATAGATATTACTAATGATTGGAATATTTATTTCGCAACTTCTTTCTACAATATTACAGAAGAAACCAGCTTTGGTAATGACTTTATAGATTTGAGTCGTTGGTCTAACTATACTGAAATGGCTAACAATATGACACTTTTAGAGGATAATAGTTTAAATCTAAATTTGTCCCTAGCTTGGGTAGGTAAAAATCTTTATGCCTTGCAAACTATAGAGGATCGGTTAGTCACTGGACTCAGTTTAACCAAAAGTATCTTAAATAAAAAGGGGGTGATTTCATTGTCTTTTGAGGATTTATTTAATTTTCAAGACGAAAAAAGGTCCGTTCGATATCTTAACCAGTCTAGTAGACAAAACATAGATGTAGA
>ENA-OQVM01006078-OQVM01006078.1-marine-metagenome-genome-assembly--contig:-NODE-6078-length-11216-cov-3.906185_pt1 | contig 11216 bp, 9 predicted proteins | sample MGYA00237776_ERZ505498 | MGnify/ENA primary metagenome ERZ505498 (study PRJEB26159, sample SAMN06265151) | marine metagenome | isolation source: Helgoland LTER site | place: Germany:Helgoland, sampling... | reverse complement strand
CCTTCACCAAGTTTATAAAACTATGCACAGGTACTGCTATAGATCGATCAGGATACTCCCGTTGGCCGTTGCCGCTCTCGACTGACATAAAATCATGGTTTCCTCCCTCTGGGCTTTGGAAAGCACGAAATCTCTGTGTTCAATATCCCCGTCTAGGACACCACACTTACAGACTCCACAGATACCATCAGAGCACTTCAGATCAACATGAACACCAGCTTCTATAAGTGCCTCAGCTGCATTCTGCTCATCTGATACCTCCACTTCTATTCGAGACCTCGCCAGCCGGATGGTGAAGGGATGATTCTCATACTCCGGGGTCTCCGGGGCAGAAAAATACTCACGGTGCAGAGATTCGTCGGTCCAGCCATGAGATTTCGCGCACTCGAGTACAGACGACATGTACCTGTCTGGCCCACAGGTGTATAGATGGTGGCCCGGCTGATAATTACCCAGAATGGAACCCAGATCTGCTCGCGAGCCCTCATCAGAAAAATACAGGCTTACATTAGCCGACCAGGGGAACTGTTCAAGCTCAGAGACGAAACCTGCACTGGCCCTGCTCCTGCAGGAGTAGTGAAGTTCAAATTCCACCCCAATGGCGTGCAAGCGATGTGCCATGGCAATCAGCGGAGTGATGCCGATACCCCCACCCATCAGCAAGGATTTTGTGGCCGATTCATCGAGGGGAAAATGATTTATTGGACGGGATACAAAAACAGCTCGCCCTTCCGTGAAAATCTGGTGGAGAAGCTCTGACCCTCCGCGGCCATCATCCTCTCGTAAAACCCCTATTTGATATTTGCTGCGGTCTGCTGGATCCCCACTCAAACTGTACTGCCGAAAGAACTCCGGGGCGACAACCACATCGAGATGGGCTCCCGCTTCAAATAGAGGCAATGGGCTACCATCCATTGAAGTGAACTCATACTTCGTCACCTTGTCATTCATTTTCTTCAATGCTGACACTCTGAGATGGAGTACCGGTGAATCTCCCTCGGGCGGCTTGTATTGCTGCACCAGATTATTAGTGTCTCCAGCTTCCAGTCTGGCCTGGTATTCGTCGGGGCCGATCAGGCGATCATAAGCTTCAATACCTGCTTCCCGATCCATAGGGAAGGGAAAAGGATAGGGAGGCGGCGCCAGATTGGCAGGATAAACCGCCAGTGTCTGGTCCTCGTACTTCAAGTCGAGATCTGTATTCAATTGACGGTATCCAGCTTCCTTCTGAGGTTTCTTGTAGGCGCTGCCGTTAGTCATCTCCAGATCCCACCACCAGCGCTTTAGAGGATTGATTGAGCCATTCCCTAGCCTGTCATCCAATTTGGCCAGCAATTTCGCGGTTTTTGGCACCTTCATCGCTAGCCATCTAAAGGCAGCCTCGCTAAAGAGTCCCTCGAGGTTCCAGGGGCAGGTTTTCATGCACCTACCACACATGGCACCGGAGGTCTGGGTGATGCGATAGGTGGTACATTTTTGACTGTCGGATTTCCATATCTCATAGCCATTAAACATTCGCTTAGGGCCAGCAGTAATTGCACCTGCAGGACATTCTCTCGCACATTTATTACAGTTGTTGAAGAAAGTTTGAAGCCCAAAGTCGATCGGTTGATCGTGTGCGAGGGGCATATCGGTAGTAATAATACCCGATTTTAGGCGAGGCCCCAGATACGGATTGAGGATAACCTCACCAATGCGGCTAACCTCCCCCAGACCTGAAAGGAGTAATAGCGGAGGCTGCAGTACTTCGCCACCCATAACCGAGTGTACACGCGCCTGGTAACCGAGACTTCGTATCTGGTCACCGATAATTCCTCCGAGCAAGGAAAATCGCAGGTAGGCGCGCATGGACTGCGAACTCGCTATCCAGTCGTCTCCCGAGGCACCCTCCATAGTCTCATGACCCTGGTCTATAACGACTGAGATAGCGTTGGGATGGTAGGCCTCCAGTGGCTCGCCCAGTGCATTATGGGAGTAATAAGCCCACTCAGGGCACCGAGAAATTCCCACGGCGTCGGCGCCGAGATGGTAGAGAGCCGCCTTGATATTATCCGCATTTTCTTGCTTGTTTTTTGCCTGCTCAGAGCCCCTCTCAGCGCTTGGCCCGTCTTGCAGTAACACAAAAGCGGCCAGCGGGCGTCGTGCAGCAAAAGACGTTGGACTCTTCCTGACATAATTCCCGTTCTTGGCCCCTTCCTGCACAGAAGTCCCCATGTCTCCAAAAATGGCTCTGGCGAACATATCGGTTCGTTTGGGAACTCTGGGAATGCGTGGCTCATCAATTAACGTTGTTGGGGAATCCACTCGTTTGATTTTCTCAAAAGGAAAAGCACCCTCTTTAAATGCTCGATTTTTGTATTCAAGTTGATTGGACTTATTTTTTGATGTGCCATAACCAAGCCACCAGGCTGGTCCATGACTTCGCAGGTAATCCAGAGGACCTGATATATTAGCCAAAGCGCGGTCGGAGGAGAGCTCCATTGTGGTGGTTACTGCACTGAGTCCAAAACGCGTGCCTGTGTAAGGGTTTGATACAACTGGACCTTTTGATCTTGACTTAACTTGGGCAAGGCCACTGACTACTGCCAGTTTATTAAGATCTACATCACTACAGGACCCCGAGTGTGCCCGGGCGTCGAAACCCAGTAGCCGAATGTAATTGGATACGATGACAGCTGTCTCGGCGGCTCTCAAGCATGCCCTCTGACTCTGTGAGTCCTGGAGCCAATTATACCCAGCCTCCCCTTTCATTGGATCACGAGGGTATTCATACAGGAATACGATTACATCGGTATGATGATTAATGGATTTCGGTGGAGAATTCATCGCTACCTTGAGCTCCGCCATAACCAGGTCAATGCCAGCGGCGAGTGTCTTGGTTCCATGAAATGAAAATGCGCCGAACGCTCCCATCGAATCGTCGCGCTTGCCGTGCCGCACCGAACCAATCTCTTCAGCAGCGTCTTCGATAACAGTAACGCCTCATTCCACACCGTTCGCCAGCAGGCGATCATATGGCATGGGTTGCTGTAAAAGTCGCACAGCGACAATCGCTTTGGTGCGAGGGGTAATGGCAGGTTCAGCTTTTTCTTATTCGACACACCAAGAATCGGAAAGGATGTCGAAAAAACCAGCCTGGCGCCATGATCACTTCATCACCAGGACCAAGGCGCGGGTACCCTCGTCTGCAAAGCACCCGTGGAGCTTGATGTTGCATGAAGAGCTCCTCAAAACGATTGATGCAGGCGTAGCACCTTTCGCGTCAACCATCGGTAGCGGCGTCAGTAGCGTAACGGACTTCCAGTTCAGCTATAGCAGGTTTGTCGTAATAAATTCGAAGTTTCATTGAATACTCAACTCGGGGACCGCTGTAACAAATTTGGTCCCACTTTTAGCCAACCCTGTATTCTGCGCCTTGACTTCTTCGGAGATGTTCCAAGGCAGAATCAGAACAAAGTCGGGCTTCATTTCTACGAGTCGTTCCGGAGGCAGAATGGGGATATGGCTGCCGGGCATGAATTGCCCCTGCTTAGCTTTTGCGGCATCGCACACAAAAGGCAGCAAATCAGGTTTCACACCCGCGTAGTTTAGCAATGTGTTGCCCTTCGCAGCCGCACCATAGGCCGCAACCGTTTTACCCTGGTACTTTTGTTCGACTAGAAAGGCGAGCAGGTCATTCTTGATTTTGTCGGCACGGGGCTGGAATTGCAGATAGGTTTGTAATTGGTGTAAGCCGCCATTAGCTTCTTCTTTTAACAAGGCTTCTATCGACTGTTGCGTTTCACGCGGGTCGTCTGCATGACATCCGTACACACGCAAACTACCACCGTGAGTGGGCAATTCTTCCACATTCCAGATGCGCAACTCTGCCGTAGCAAAAATTTGGCTCACGGTATAAAGCGAGAGGTAAGAGAAATGTTCGTGATAGACCGTATCGAACTGTGCTTGCTCGATTAAACGCATCAGATGCGGAAACTCTAGCGTGATGGTGCCGCCCTGCTTTAATGCAGCCTTCAAGCCCTTGGTGAAGTCGTTTATGTTCGGTACGTGGGCGTATACGTTGTTTCCGACGATCAGATCAGCTTGTTTACCCTCATGGGCCAGTTGTTTGCCGAGAGCCTCACCGAAGAATTCGCGCAACACCGAAATGCCGAGTTTTTCCGCCGCATCGGCGGTGCTGTTGGTCGGCTCGATGCCTAGGCAAGGAATTTCGGCTGCAACAAAGTTCTTGAGCAAATAGCCGTCGTTAGAAGCGACTTCGATCACGTGGCTGGCACCTGTTAAGCCATTTTCAATAATCATCTTCTCGGCATAGCCTTTGGCGTGTGCAAGCCAGCCGCTGGAGGTGCTGGAGAAATAGGCATATTTAGAGGTAAAAAGCGCATCGGCCTCGGCGTAATCTTCGGTTTGTACCAACCAGCAGTGATCACAGACTTTAATCTTTAGAGGAAAATATAGCTCGGGGCGCGTAAGTGCTTCCCGGCTGAGGTACGCATTCGACGGCGGCGCGAAACCGAGATCCAGAAAGGTATGTTGCAGTGGCGCTCCGCAATGACGGCAGTTCATATATCAATTCCGTGAAAGTCGTCCGTCAATGTGGCGTGGTTCGTGTCGCGCTCGGAGCGTCCAGTGGTGAACTCGGGACAATTGATTATAAGCCGCGTATCACATGCATTGAGAGCGCCTTCGGTTCTAGTGTCGTAGTCGCCTGTGTGGAAGTACAGCATTTCACAGTCGGCGGCGAGCGTCTGGCAGCTATGCGCAAAACCTTCTGGGATCAGATGGCTCTGGTTGTTATCTTCGTTGAGCAGAACGGTATGATGCTGCTCCAAGGTCGATGAACCCCGGCGCATGTCCACCGCTACATCCCAGACTTGGCCTTTTAGGCAGGTCACGATTTTGATTTCCGCATAGGGTGGGCACTGAAGGTGCAGCCCGCGAACCGGTCCCGTGGACCTAGTCAAATTTTTAGACAGTCTTAACTTCTGACTATTGATGGTAATTGTCCTCGAATTAAACTGGACTGAGCCAGCCGTTGCTTGAATGTCTGCGCACACGGTTGTAATCACACTCGATGTACTCAAAGACCTGCGCCAACACAGCCGTTTTGGGCTTAAGTGCTTGACCGTAGATTTCCTCCTTTTCTAGGGTGGCAAAGAAACTCTCTGCCACGGCGTTATCTCAGCAATTGCCGTTGCGGCTCATGCTTTGTTTTGCTTTGTATGTAGCGACCCGTTTTACAAATGCCTCACTGCAGCATTGACTCCCTCTATCGCTGTGTATCAGCACACCTTTAGGCTTGCCACGCATGAGCATGGCTGCATCCAGGACATCGGTAACCAACTTGGCGTCAATGTGCTCACTAACCTGCCAGCCCACGACCAAACGGCTAAACAGATCAATGAAGCCTGCCAGGTACAACCAGCCCTGTGTGGTTCACAGGTAGGTGATGTCACTCACCGACCCAAACACGATTGGGGACGCTCACAATGAATTCACGATCAAGATGGTTGGGCGCGACGGCATTCGTGTAATTTGAGTCGGTGGTACGTCTATATTTTTTGGCGTAGCGCACGCGCAACCCGAAGTGCTGCATGCGCCGGCCCACTGTGCGGGCGCTGCAGACAAAGCCCCTGCTTTGCAAGGCGCTGGCAATGCTAGGTGCTCCAGCGCGTGCTTTGTCTTGTTTGAATTGGCACTCAATCGCTGCATTCAATACACAAGGCAACTTGTCACGGGCGCACCAAGCGTGATAACTGCTGCGACTAACTCTCAGCGCTGCGCAAAGAGCAGGCATGCTGTAGTGGTGTTGGTGAGTTTGCATGAACGTGTACCTCACCGATTTTCCGGATTGGCAAAGTACACGGTGGCCTTTCTTAGGATGTCGTTGACCTACTGCAGGTGGGCCACCTGATGCTCAAGTTCACGGATACGCTTTTGCTCTTGGTTCAATGCAGCCAATTGCCCCGTTTGCCTTCGATGGGCACGCACCCATTTGTCTAAATTGATCACTGAATCGTTTTGACATGATGCCTTCCTTTGGGTTGACCGTTCAGAAGTATTAACTGTCCATTTTTTTGACGAGATCCATCTGGTTATTGGGCATAGGCACCTACCAAGCCATTGCCCAGATGGCGCGCGCTTGGGGCGCCGCCATTCCGACATTGATGCTCACCATCGTGCTGTCAAAAGTGCATACCACTTGTTTTAAAAACTGGCATCTGCGGGATGTATCACCATGTTGTAGTCGCCCTCTGGGGTTCGCCGTCCCAGGCGTTGCCCCAAAACCGCTAGGGGCAGCTACAGTGCGGCCGACTAGCGAGGTCATCCATAGGCCTGTGCCAAGACTTAGAAAGACAACTCGCCACTGGACACAAATAATGCCGTGATAGAACAGCCCAAAATCGTAACGATCCAAGCCAGGAAACCTAACAAAAATAGCGTAGAAATATATCAGCAGTAGCATGGCGTGTTTATACTATTTTCGAACGTAAAAAAGCACCTAAGATTGATCCTGAGTGCTTAATTCACTTAACAAACTACTGGTGGGTGGTACAGGGTTCGAACCTGTCATCCTTGCCGTGTGAAGGAAGAGTTCATGAAACAACTTGCATACGTTAAGCGCTGGGGGTGCCAATTCGTCGCGGTGGTGCCGAAATTGGAGATCCTATGAGTACCCGCATTTATTACACTAAACCCTCGATCACAGAAAAAGAGGTCGAGTACGCTACGGATGCTACGCGCAATGGCTGGGGTGATCGCTGTTACGAATACCTCCACCGTTTTGAGGAATCGTTCAAGCAACATCTCGGTGTTAAATATGCGGTCGCTACATCTAGTTGCACAGGTGCGCTGCATCTAGGCTTGGCCGCACTAGAAATCGGGCTAGGTGATGAGGTGATCCTGGCAGACACCAATTGGATTGCCACTGCTAGCCCGATCACTTACCTCGGCGCAAAGCCCATATTTGTCGATATTCTGCCTGACTCGTGGTGTCTCGATCCGCAGCGTGTGCGGGATGCCATTACTCCTCAAACGAAGGCCATCCTTGCCGTGCATCTCTACGGTAATCTATGTGATATGACTGCACTGCTTGCCATCGGAGAGCAGTACGGAATTCCCGTTATTGAGGATGCAGCCGAGGCCATCGGCTCGGTTTATCACGGCAAACGAGCTGGGTCGATAGGTAAATTTGGGACGTTTTCATTTCACGGAACGAAAACCCTTACCACGGGCGAAGGCGGTATGTTCGTCACCAATGATGCAGAGCTCTATGAGCATGTGCTAACGTTAAATAATCACGGGCGAGCACGTAGCCAAACTAAACAGTTCTGGCCGGACACTGTGGGCTTCAAATACAAGATGTCAAATGTTCAGGCCGCCATTGGCTGCGCACAGCTAGAGCGCATCGACGAGTTGATCGCAGACAAGCGTCGAATCTTCGCTTATTACGAGAAATCGCTACAGGCGCTTCCGCTGAAGATGAATCCCGAGCCGGCAGGCACACAAAACGGTTACTGGATGCCCAACATCGTGGTGGATCCGGGGGTGAGTTTCGATCGCAGCGCATTGCTGGCAGATTTCAAGGAGCAGAACATCGATGGGCGCGTGTTTTTCTACCCTTTGAGCATGTTGCCTATGTTCGAAGAAGTGGAGGGAACCCCGTTCAGCTACGGACTGTTCAACAGGGCGGTAAACCTGCCAACCTATTTTGGGTTGACCGAGGCGGAGATGGACCGGGTGTGCATGGTGATCGGGATACACGTTTGCAAATAGGACTATCAAAGTGAACAATATCAAGCTCGGATCAGCTCAGGTAGATCAGTTCGCCAGAGATGGGGTGTTGCTTATTCATCCGTTTACTGAGCTTCAGCCATTGAGGTTGTGCAACACGGCATTTACGACGCCATCGCCGACACCATATACAGAATCACCTATATGCAGCCAATGATAGAAAAAGCGGTTGAAGCCCACAAAGCGGGTAAGTTAAAGGAGGCCGAAGCGCTCTACCGGGCTATCTTGGAAGATCAGCCACAGCACCCTGATGCGAACCACAACTTGGGAGTTCTTGCGGTATCTGTAAATCAGCTCGCGGCTGCGCTGCCGCTACTGAAGACTGCACTTGAGGCTAACCCTAAACAAGGGCAATACTGGATCAGCTACGTAGACGCACTAATTAGAAACCATCAGCCTGAAACTGCTAGGGTTGTTCTCGAGCAGGGAAAGGAGATGGGGTTGGCTGGAGAACAAGTAGACACACTGAGCCAGCAACTCGCTTCCAGAAGTGCAGAGCCTGAGACGAGTAAAACTCAAAGCCCCACATTCACGCAACAACGTAAGAGATTCTCTGCAAAGAAAGAGAAGAGGAACGCATCCTCGGTTCAAAGGAGTTCGGGGCAGGCCAGTAGTCCCTCTATGGGAGAAATTAATGACTTACTGGCACAGTATCAAAAGGGGCAGTACACAGCAGCGGAGAAGCTAGCGACGGCAATGACTCACAAACATCCGGATCACCAATTTGGTTGGAAGCTACTCGGGGCAGTTTTCCAAGCTACAGGAAGGGTCGCGGATTCAGTGCTGGCTAACAAAAAAGCAGTGGTCCTCGCGCCAGAAGATGCTGAAGCTCACAGCAACTTAGGCAATGCCCTCAAAGATCTGGGACAGCTACAGGATGCTGAGACGAGTTACAGACAAGCTATCGTACTCAAACCAGACTTTGCTGAAGCCCAGAGCAACTTGGGCGTCACACTGATGGAGCTTGGCCGACTAGAAGAGGCTGAGGTGACCCTCAAGCGAGCAATTAAGCTAAAGCCAGACTTCGAGGAAGCCCACTACAATTTGGGCATCATACTAAAAGAAGTTGGCCGAATAGAAGAAGCTGAGGCAAGCTGCCGACAAGCAACCGTACTCAAACCAGTCTACGCAGAGGCCCACTACAACTTGGGCGTCATGTTAAGGGCGCTTGGCAGAGTAGAAGAAGCTGAGGCAAGCTGCCGACAAGCCATCGTACTCAAACCAGACTCAGCAGACGCCCACAACACCTTGGCCGTCATACTAAAAGAGCTTGGCCGACTAGAAGACGCTGAGGCAAGCTACAGACAAGCCATCACACTCAAACCCGACTTTGCAGAAGCCTACAACAACTTAGGCTCCACACTTGGAGAACTTGGCCAACTAGAAGACGCTGAGGCCAGCTACAGACAAGCCATCGCGCTTAAACCAAACTATGCAGAGTTCCGCTATAACTTGGGAGTACTGCTATACGACTCTCGTCAGTACAAGAGCGCAGCAGAACAACTTGTGGCGTTGGATTTTCAGAAAAGTAAAAGTTATTTATTACAGTGTTTATATCATCAAGGCAGTCAGTCTCTATTTAATCAGCAGTTAGAATGCGCGATAGATTCAGGCGAAAATAACTCTCTTATTGGCTCTTTATGCTCACGCTCAAAACTTAATTACGGGGGAAATGTAAAAAACCCATTTTGCGAAAACCCATTTAAATTTATAAGAAAAACTAATTTGACTGAGGGATTTGATTTCGGATTACATTTTGTCAAAGTTATTAAAAATATACTTTCGGATGAATCGCTCTCATCGAAAAGCCAAGGTCAGTTAATTAACGGCCAGCAGACAGCAGGGAATTTATTTTACCGTGAAGCTGATTCGATGAAAGAGATTGAAAGAATCATTCGTTCTGAAATAAAAAAATACTATTTTAATTTTGAAGGTAGCGAGGAAGGCTTGATAACGCAGTGGCCAGATTTTTACGACCTTAAGGGATGGCTAATTGATATGCGAAATGGAGGAATGTTACGTCCTCACATACACGAAGGCGGTTGGATTTCAGGTAGTATTTATATAAACGTACCTCCGAAAATAAAAGATAATAGTGGTAACCTTGTACTGTGCATAAACGAGGGAGATTACGAGGTCGCTGACGTGAAGAACCCAAGCGAGATTATCGATGTAATTACTGGGGACCTGGTTCTTTTTCCATCCTCGTTGATGCATTATACGATTCCATTTGAGTCAGAAGAGCGTCGGATTGTGCTAGCATTTGATGTTATGAGAAAGCGTACCTAGGTGGTAACAGTTTACTTTACTGATGCTGAGTGCGCAACAGCCCTCCGTAGCAGGGAAGCCGGAGTTAACCCCTCTAAATACTCGACACTCACCCACTGAAACGCGGGTGTTGCACTTCACTTTCGAATCCGCCCTCTTTTAAAAAAGAAAGACGTGAGTTTAGCTCTTTTTGATTTTATAAATCCTCTGCCCCCTGCTTCCGAAAACGCAGTCTTTGCGAATATGTGAGCAATGTTTCTTTCACAAGATAAACTACCAGAGGATTTGTCCAACATGAGGAAACTAAGTGGTGTGCGCTTAGCATGCGAGGGCATTGTTGTTTTGCTTCAACTTGTGAGTGCCATTTTTTCGTTTTTCGCAGCGCGTCTGCTAGTCTCAAACTTGGAAATCTGTGACTCGGATTTTTAAGTTACTGGGGGAAATGCATCCATCCAGTAATGATGTACTTTGATCCTGTACCTAGAATATTTCCTCTGTGCGCGTGAGTCCACTCAGCAGGCCATATTAAGGTTAGGCCCTGCCTCGGTTGCACCTCTATGTCGTAGTGACTGAAGTAGGTTGATCCTCCAGCCTCCACATCATTTAAGTACGTCATCCATACTAAAATTCGATGCAACGTACTAAGGTCAGCACGCTCAGTATGAATTTTTTGAAAGTGATCTCCAGCGTGATATCTCACTAAACTAAACGGACCAATTTCTAGATTACCAACAGTTTGTCCTAAAAATGGCCACTGTAATAGGTAGTCCTTGTAGCATTCATAAAGTTGATCAATATATGTTTTCAATATTTCGTTACCCTGCAAGCCGACTTCATTCGGTAGTACAGTCAAGTCAGTATTTCTCTTGTCACCTAAATGTTTACCAGCTGTAGTCACTCCTTTACGGTGTTTACCTGAATGAGATTCAAAATGATTTATCAAGGCATCGCAGACGGCATGCGTATCTAGCATCCACGATCCGATGAAGTTTGGACTTGAATTAGCTTCACATATGTCGATTCGTTTCATTTAAACGCTCACTTTATTGACCAACCGTTTGAAGTACTGAAGATGATCGAGCCGTAGGCCCCCCGCAGTTTACTCAGGCCCTCTGCATGCCGCCCTCTAGAAATTTCAATTGTACCCAAGCCCG
>ENA-OQVM01006073-OQVM01006073.1-marine-metagenome-genome-assembly--contig:-NODE-6073-length-11220-cov-7.670825_pt1 | contig 11220 bp, 10 predicted proteins | sample MGYA00237776_ERZ505498 | MGnify/ENA primary metagenome ERZ505498 (study PRJEB26159, sample SAMN06265151) | marine metagenome | isolation source: Helgoland LTER site | place: Germany:Helgoland, sampling... | reverse complement strand
AACTTGACCGTGGTGGGATCGGATGGATTGCTTCAACCTGAGCTCGCCGAAGAGTGGGGCGCATCTGCGGATGCCAGTGTTTGGACCTTTAAAATCCGCAGTGGTGTTGAGTTTCACAACGGCAAAACGCTGAGCGTTGAAGATGTGGTCGCTTCTTTGAACCACCATTTGGGTGAAGATTCCAAGTCTGCCGCTAAAGGCATTTTGGCTGGTATTGATTCTGTAAAAGCAGACGGCAAAAACCATGTTGCTGTTGCTCTCAAAGGCGGTAATGCGGACTTCCCGTTTATGCTGAGTGATTACCATATTAACATTTGCCCCTCGAACGGTGACGGGACAATTGACTGGCAATCGGGTGTGGGGACTGGCGGCTATGTGATTGCCGAGCATGATCCAGGCGTTCGGACCTTGACCAAAAGCAATCCGAATTATTGGAAAGATGGAGCCGCGCATTTTGATGAGGTTGAAACCATCCAGATTGGCGATACGTCGGCACGGACCAGCGCGCTTATGACCGGCGCCGTTGATGCCATCGCGAATGCGGATCTCAAAACGATCAATCTGCTCAAACGAAATCCGGAAATGGCCGTGCGTTCCACCACCGGTAACAAACAGATCACCCTTCCAATGATCACCACCATGGCTCCGTTTGACAATGCTGATGTGAGAAATGCGGTAAAACATGTCATTGACCGGGAAGATTGGTTGGAGAAGGTCATCCTTGGCTATGGTGAATTGGGCAACGACAACCCAGTTGGTCCGGCCAATATTTACCGCGCAACAACCGACGAGTTACCACAGCGTGCCTATGACCCGGAAAAAGCCAAGTACCATCTTAAACAGGCGGGTCTCGACAAGCTGGCCATCCAGTTCCATGCTGCCGATACCGGGTTTTCGGGCGCTGTGGATGCCGGGTCTTTGATGGCCGAGTCGGCCCGCGCCGCCGGGATTGATGTCGAGGTGGTAAGAGAGCCAAACGATGGTTACTGGAGCAACGTCTGGATGAAGAAGGCGTTCTCTGCGTGCTATTGGAGCGGACGACCCACTGAAGATATTTTGTTTTCACAAATCTATGCCGAAGGAGCCAGTTGGAATGACACATATTGGAGCAATGATCGCTTCAATAAGCTGCTTTTACAGGCGCGAGCAGAGCTTGATACAACTAAGCGTAGAGACATGTATGTGGAAATGCAGCAGCTTCTTCACAATGATGGCGGCCTGTGTCTGCCGTTGTTCCAAAGTGACGTAATGGCGCATAACACATCCTTGCATGTGCCGGATCAGATTGGCAATAATTTGGTTCTTGACGGATGCCTGAACTGCGATCGCTGGTGGTTTGCTTAAACCGCTGGGATTGAATGAAAACAAGGAGGCCGGCCTGTGGTGCCGGCCTTCCGCATAAAATGGGTAAAGTTGCGATATTATACGTTTGAGGGTTGTAAGATTAAATGGTTGGTCCATGATCGGGTCTGTTTTAATCATCACCGTGCCCATGTTGAATAATAGAGGTAAATGTTTTTGCATCCAGTACTGAAGACCGTGCTTGAGCGACTGGGCTTGGGCCTTGCGACACTTTTTGTTGTATCCATTATTATATTTTCGGCCATAGAACTGTTGCCTGGTGATTTCGGCCAAGCTGTTCTTGGACAGTCGGCAACCGAGGAAACTATCGCGGCCTTCCGCCGCGAATTGGGCTTGGATCAGCCTGCCTATTTGCGGTATTTACACTGGGTGGGAAATGCTGTTCAAGGAGATTTTGGCACCTCGTTTTCAGGCAGAAATTCCGGAAGTTCTGGTGCGGGAACACGATCGGTTGTTGACTTGATCGCTCCGCGGTTTTGGAACACGCTGTTTCTGGCTTCGGTGACGGCGGCGATCGCGGTGCCGATCTCTTTGGTGTTGGGCATTACCACAGCGCTTTATCGCAATTCCGCCTATGATCGCACGGTTAATACTGTGACGCTTACCACCATTTCATTCCCTGAATTTTTTGTGGCTTACATCCTGATTTTGATCCTGGGATCCTTATGGCCAATCTTTCCATCCCTGGCGAATGTGAACGATTCAACACCGCTTGGGGAACGCCTTTTTCGAACAGTGCTTCCCGCTCTAACGCTAACGCTGGTTATTATTGCGCATATGATGCGGATGACTCGGGCGGCGATTATCAATCTTCTGGCCAGCCCCTATATTCAGATGGCACGGTTGTCGGGGGCGTCGCGGTCTGAGGTGATCTTAAAGCACGCACTGCCCAATGCCTGGGCACCAATCGCCACGGTGATTGCGTTTAATCTGGCCTATCTGGTGGTCGGGGTTGTGGTGGTCGAAGTTGTGTTTGTCTATCCTGGTATCGGACAATTGATGGTCGATGCTGTAACGGCGCGTGATATACCCGTGGTACAGGGCTGTGCGCTGATTTTTGCAATGACCTATATTCTTCTCAACCTGATTGCCGATATTATTGGCATTATCACCAACCCAAGATTGCTGCATCCAAAATGACACAAGAGCCCGACACCTATTCTGCTCTGGCCGAGGTCGGTGCGCCGCAAGAGCACAGAAGCTTTTGGGATAAACTGGTACTGGATCTTAAAAAATCTCCGTGGAGCGCTCGGTTTGGCATGCTGGTGATTTTAGCCTATGCAATTGTGGGTATTTTTGCCCCGGCTCTGGCACCCCATGGCGAGGCCGAAGTGTTTGCAGCGCCTTATGCTCCCTGGAGTTCCGAGTTTATATTTGGCACTGATCAAATTGGCCGCGATATCTTTTCGCGGATGATTTATGGCGCGCGGAACACCGTTGGCATTGCCGTGGCCACCACCTTGCTGGCCTTTTTCATTGGCGGCAGCCTTGGTTTGGCGGCGGCCATCGATCGCGGCTGGCTGGATCAGCTTTTAAGCCGATCGGTCGATGTGTTGATGGCGATCCCTAGTCTGATATTTGCGCTGGTCTTACTATCAATTTTTGGTTCTACCGTAACAAATTTGATCATGATCATCGCGGTATTAGACTCGACACGCGTCTTCCGCCTGACCCGCGCTGTGGCGCTCAACGTGGTGGTGATGGATTACGTTGAAGCAGCGCGTTTGCGCGGCGAGGGTCTTGGCTGGATCATGCGGCGCGAAATTCTTCCCAATATTATGCCGCCACTGATTGCGGAATTTGGTCTGCGGTTCTGCTTTGTATTTTTGTCGATTGCAGCGCTTTCGTTCCTCGGAGTTGGCATTCAGCCACCCACAGCCGATTGGGGATCGATGGTGCGCGACAATGCGTCCCTGATCCAATTCGCCCAATATGATCTTAAAGCTGGTTTGACCCCCTTGCTGCCGGCGGCGGCGATTGCGCTGTTGACGGTGGCGGTCAATTTTGTGGTGGATTGGTTTCTGCACAAGACAAGTGGGTTGCGTGATGAGTGAGAGAACGAAAAAAGGCGATATCCTGCTGTCGATTAAGGGCCTGAAAATCCAAGGATTTTCTGATGAAAAATGGCACGATATCGTAAAGGGTGTTGATCTGACACTGCGCGCGGGCGAGGTGCTGGGGTTGATCGGTGAATCAGGAGCAGGCAAGTCAACGCTTGGTCTGGCCGCGATGGGATATACCCAACCCGGCTGCCGCATCACTGAAGGCGAAATCATCTTTGACGGTGTTGACTTGGCCAAATTATCGGATGAAGGAAAGCGCAAATTCTGGGGCGACCGGATGACATATGTGGCCCAGTCCGCTGCGGCCTCTTTCAATCCTGCACACCGCTTGATCGCCCAGACCACGGCCTCGACCATACGGGCTGGCATCAAAGATCGCAAATCGGCCTATGATGATGCCAAACAATTGTACCGTGCCCTAAACCTGCCGGATCCAGATCATATTGGCGACCGCTATCCGCATCAGGTTTCTGGTGGTCAGTTGCAACGGGTCATGACGGCAATGGCAATGTCGCCCAGACCTGATCTTTTGGTGTTTGACGAGCCGACAACAGCGCTTGATGTGACTACGCAGGTCGAAGTTCTGGCCTCGATGCGGTCTATCGTCGAAGAGTTTAATACGGCTGCAATCTACATCACTCATGATCTGGCAGTGGTGGCTCAAATGGCGGACACGATTAAGGTTTTGCGCCATGGATACGAGGTTGAAGAGGCGCCGACACGCCAGATGCTCAGCGCGCCAGAGCAGCCCTATACCAAGTCGCTTTGGTCGGTGCGGGCGCTTGAAAAGTCTCAGCAGGCGGTTCAGGCCTCTGTACTGTCGCTGCAGGGTATTGATGCCAGTTACGGGGTGCAAAAGGTATTGCATAACGTAAATATCGAAGTCCCCAAAGGATCAACGGTGGCGGTTGTGGGCGAATCTGGCTCTGGCAAATCGACCACTGCGCGGGTCATCACCGGTCTGTTGCCGCAAACTTTTGGGAGTGTGAAGTTCAACGGTGAAGATTTGCCACCCGCGTTGGCGGATCGCAGCAAAGACCAAAAACGCCGAATTCAGATGATCTATCAAATGGCTGACACTGCAATGAACCCGCGACAGACCGTGCGGGAAATCATTGGCCGGCCTCTTGAGTTTTATCTTGGCATGCGGGGAGAAGCGAAAACCAAACGCATCGTGGAACTTCTTGAAATGATCGAGTTGGATGCTGTCTTTATGGAGCGTCTGCCCGGAGAGTTGTCCGGCGGTCAAAAACAACGCATTTGCATTGCCCGTGCGCTGGCAGCCGAGCCCGACTTCATCATTTGTGATGAGGTCACCTCGGCGCTCGACCAAATTGTGCAAGAGGGCATTCTCAAGTTGTTGTTGCGGTTGCAAAACGAACTGGGACTGACATATCTGTTTATTACCCACGACATCTCTACCGTCAACGCCATCGCTGATCAGGTGGTGGTCATGAACCAAGGAGAGGTGGTGGAACAGGGTTTAAAAACTGATGTTTTTCAACCGCCGTACCCAGATTATACCGCATTGTTGCTGTCGTCTGTGCCCGAGATGGATCCCGATTGGTTAACCAACCTTATCCAAAAACGGGCTGAGACAAACGTCTGATTATGGGTAACCTTCTATGATCCGCGGCGCAGGGCTTGCGCCATGCAGTGAATGCCGCCACCGGTTTTAGAGATCTCTGACATATCGATTGCAGCCACCTCGAAACCGCGGGCGCGTAGTTTGCCAATTAAAGAAATGGATAGGGTTGGTGCGATCACCCGATCGTTGCCCAACGACATAAAATTACAACCCAGGGCCATGGTTTCTTGAAACGGCACATCAATAATCTCGTGGCCTTTGGCTTTCAGCCACGCCACGATTTCGGGATCGGTACAGTCGAGGCAAACGGCTGTCAATTTTGGTGCAATCGGAACTACCATCAAATCAATGTGTACATAGTATTCGTCGATAAAGGCCAGGCGGGTTTCCCAACCCTCGGCGTTGAACCAGTTCTGGACCTGTCTGGCCCCTTCCTCTTGGGTGCGCGCACCACCGCAACCGATCAGCACACAGCCGTCTTCTACTACATTGAAATCACCGCCTTCAAATGTGCCTGCTGTCACCATGTCATAAATCGGGATGCCCAGTTTTTCATAGGTGCGGATTGCAGCGTAGTTTTCGCCACGACGCCACCAGTTAGCCATTGCGGTGATGACCGCGCCGTAAGGTGTCATGACAGAGCTGTCGCGGGCATAGACCTGCATTGGCAGCTCAATAGTTGGCTCGTGTATATGAACCGCCACATTAAAATGCGTGTATGCTGCGACCATTTCAGCGTGTTGTGCCTGAGCAACCTGAATGTTGCAGGGTGCGCTGCGCAGGTGTTTGCGCGACAGCGACGAGGTTGACAAATGCTGCAAGTGAGCGGGGGACCCAAGTAAAACATCGGTCAATAGATCGGTTTCGTTGCGAAAGCCCCAATCAGAGAGGGGCGCAGTACCCCCCGAAAAATTTCTGCGCTGCAGGCAAAAGCGATCTTTACTGGAAGGGATGTTGAGTGACATGTAAGGCTCCTTTGACGAGGTGGTGAGGTGAGACTATCAAAAATATATCAGATTCTAAGGTCCAATCTTGAGGAGTGCTAAATCTATATCTGCCACCTTAGAACTGTCTACCACGCGGGGTTTCCACATATTCGGGCCACTTAAAGTCGAGCGGTGGGGCATAATCGCATAGCGGGGCCATCCAAGCCTTGCCGTCAATACCACCGCCGGTACGGGTTTTGAACTCTGCCATGGCTCGGTCTCTTGCGGTTTTATCTTGCAGTAATTTTAAGGCCGAAACCGACAGGATCTTGGCAGCCGTGATCACCATCGGATCAATGGTGGCTGGAATGCCGCCAAGCGCGTTCATGACCCAGGCTGGGTAGGGACCGTTCGGGGCAGGTTTCAAGGCGGGCCGGGCGACATAGAACCTGGCTGTGGGCGTATGCCATGTCATATCTGTGTAATCATCCGAGGTTGAATTGATTTGGCTTGGGGGCAAATCTTGGCGCAAAATTGCCTCGGCCTCTTGCGGTGCGCGCAATTGACTACAGTCCTCCAGAAAGGGGTCTGTCATGGGCTCCATACCAAGCGTACGCTGGATGTGATGCGCCACCTTTACGGCCTCTTGGCCCCATTTCGGTGCGCCAACATTTTGCATCGCGGACCAGACAATGTCTGACATCTCATGGTTGGCCAGACCGGGGCGTGACTTGCATACCCAGTGCTTTTCCCAGCGGCATCCCGTCATTGTGGCGGCTGCCTCTGCGTTACGCTCCAGTGCCACTGTAACCTGTTTAGCCATCTCTACTGTGGGTACGCGGATCATATATTGCAGATCGCTCATTTGCGCTGGTAAATTATCGGCAGTGGCTTGTCCGGTCGATAAAATAGCTTCTGAAATTGACCAGCCTCCAGCATGGGGCAGCATTGAATCGCGCAGGGTTTTCGAGGCTTGGTACATCATCATCAGGGCATCATTGGCCCCTGGCGCGCGGATCGCACTATGAGATTGCGGGATTGGCGCCCCGTCGCTTTGGCCCCAGGTTTCCGGTGCGTCACAGATGAAACGAAAGATCATCGAATAGGCCGCGCCACAATGGGTATCCCAACGTACCGAATTGCACAGTGGCAACATATAAAAGGGATGAAATGATAGCATTGCCGCCAAGCCGTCGTAATAGCCCTGTGCCGCATGAATAGGCTTTGAGCCCCGCATTTTTTCTGCTGGCTCGCCCATAAACCGCAAACCACCTTTTATATTATGAGCCTGCATCGCGGCTTTAGTTGCCAGCACTCCCCCCAAAGCACCGATGCCCAACCCGGAATGGGGGTCGGTGTGTCCGGCGGCCTGAAAGTCTAAACCTGTTCTTGGTTCGCACTGGGTGGTGGCGGCCTGACAATTGCCAGGCACGGCATCATATTCTGCATACATGCCGATGATTGGGCCGTCACCGTTTGACCAATCGGCTGCAAAAGCTGTTGGCATACCCCCCGAACCTTGCTCTACCGTGAAACCTTCGGTGCGCAGACGTTCTGCATACCAAGCGGCTGACTTATATTCGCGCCAAGCCGGTTCGGCAAAATCAAAAATGGTGCTACACCAATTGGATAGGTCTCGCGCAAGAGAACCAACATGTGACATTGCGGTTTTTTGGGCGTCTGTCAGTACCATAGCTTCGCCTTTAAATAGTTGGTTTTCAGTAGTTACAGTAACCGTTTAGACGCTTACAACGGTGGGGTTCAGTTCTGGAGTTTTAAGCAGATTGTGATGTCCGGCTCTGTCCTTTGTGAATTGTGATTGTGACAGTATAAAGCGCGGATTCAACTTGCCAGCGCAACAAGCTGTTGACGCTGTAAGAATAGCTGATTTGGGGTCTTGAAGCCAAGGCATTTTCTGGGCCGCATGTTAATCTTCTCGATGATCTCGGCCACGTCTTCATCACTCAGATCATCAATGTGTGCTCCTTTTGGGACGTATTGCCGGATCAGACCGTTAGTATTTTCGTTGAGACCTCGCTCCCAAGAGTGATAGGGATGTGCAAAGAACCCCTCAGCAGTCAGTTCGCGTGCGATCTCTTCTTGATCAGCAAATTCTCTGCCGTTATCATAGGACAAGGTGAGAACTATATCCCGTGCCTGCCGCTGATTATAATCTGGCAACTCTTCCTGATATGGCCAAACATTTTTGCATGCCGGTTGGACTGTCGGACCACACTCTCAGCTCCACCACGGCTGTTGCTTCGGTGGCCATGGGGGCTTGTGTGATCGAGAAGCACTTTACATCAGATTGCAGCCAGGGAGTGGCAGATGACAGTTTTGCACTGGAACCGGCCGAGTTCAAATTGTTGGTCGAACAGGTGTCAGAAGCTTGGATGGCGTTAGGAAAGATTGACTATGGGCAAAAATCTAGTGAAGTCAGTAATATCAAATTCCGTCGATCTTTGTATTATGTTCAAGATATTTGCAAAGGTGACATTATTTCGGTGGGTGACGTATGAAGTGTGCGCCCGGGATACGGGATTCTCCCCAAATACCTGGAAGATATATTAGGAACCAGAGCAAAACGGGATATTTTGGCTTGCACGCCAGTTCTTGCCGCCGATCTCACTTAAGAATAGACCGTGTTAGAACAGTTTTTCGATGGAGTTTTTGCCATTCCCGGTCTCTGCTTTGAGTTCAATAGTAAGAGGAATTTCTCTGTCTCAATATTCCACGGCAAGCGATCCAATCACTAGAATGGACATTGGAAAATTATGAAAGCTAAAATTGATAAGACAACAACTTAAGAAATTTTATATCATAGGCAATCTCTTTAAGGTATTTTCAAGGCCTTGGCCTCGCTGAGGGCCCGGCGACGTAGAGATTGTCAGGTGCTCTACCATAAACAGGAACCTTAAAATGACAACTGCCCTTCCCAAATGACGCAACAAGTGACGCAACAGCTTGTAGATCTGCTTGCCCCCCCTGCATCTGTTGCGAAACTCACACAAGCGTCCCGGCTGTTGGCCAAATGGCGGACGATATTACTGGAAAATACCCTTGTGCAAAAAGATGGTGAAAATGTCCAATCAGGCCCGTTTAAAGGCATGGTATATGCTGGTGTTACAGCCACCGAAGGCAGCCGGTTACCCCGTCTCATTGGATACTATGAACGCACGTTAAGACCGGTGATTGACGAGATTATTTCTCGCGGTTATCCGCTGGTTATCGATGTGGGTTGCGCCGAGGGGTATTATGCTGTTGGCTTGGCCATGCAAATGCCTCAAACGCGTGTCTGGGCCCGAGACACCAACCCAAAGGCGCAAGCAAACTGCGCAAAACTGGCAGCTTTGAACGGCGTTGCGGACCGGATTAAAATTGGCAGTATTATAACCCATGGTGATTTTGATATTTGCAGTCAGAATAAAAATCGGCTTATCGTCGGAAAACCACTCAATCAACGCCTTTAAAGAATCCCAACGCGCTCTGATCGACGCCGTCTTTAACGATTATGGCGCGCAAGGTGCCCGCGACTTGTTGCGCCTCCGGGCCATAAAATGCACCGGAATAAATACCATCTTTTACGGTATCTTTGAAATCTGAACTGGCGCTCAAGCTGCTCTGGAACCCATTTTCAGTGAATTTCGCCTCGTTCATCTTGAGTTGGCCAGCATAATCCACTCGGTCTTTATATTCAGTGCCCGGGGCCCGGTATTGCATTTTGTTAATTGTCCCGCTGATCGTGCCCTTGCCAAAATCAGCATTAAGGGTGAGATCGCCGTAGACCCTCGATGTATGCGTTTTATGATCAACATATCTCGATACAGGCCGCATGTTCCACTTGGCGCTGCCGGTATATTTTGCCGTCGGCAGGGTTGCGAGTTTTGCATCAGCCGTTTCCGTGCCAATCACAGCAACGGAATTGAGAATCCCGCCATTATAATCTTTGTAAATTTCAAGAATTTCAGAATATCCGCAGTCAGTTTTGAACAGGTCTGTGATCTCACCGTCTTGAGACCAAACTGATAAATAATCATCGTTTTTGTCACGCTCGTAGCCATAGATTTTGCCATCATCTTCTTTTACTTGATCTGCCTTTTTCAACGAATAGGTCTTACCGTCGAGGATAACGTCTAAATCCCCCTCATTGGCGCCTTTCTGGATTGCAACGGTCACCGCCTGTTTGGTGAATTGATTAACGCCCTTTGCATCCCGTTTGCGGAGATCAGCGGCGGTTCCTACTTTGCGCGCGGTGAGGGTCTTTTTGTCGTTCATGGCTTTGCCAAGATCACCGGCAGCGCTGGCAAAGACACGCGCATCGTTTTCAGTCTTACCAATGACCACTTTATTAGAATCCACGGTGGCTTGCGGTCCACCCGCTGGCGTATTCCCCGCCGAGGGATCACTGCTTGAACCTTAACAAGCTGAAAGTAGCGCGATATAGGAAGTCAATAAAACTTGTTTTGACGTAATAGTCATTGTGTACCTCATGTAAGAATTGGCATTCAAGCAACCAGACTTAATTTGTTCAGCTGTAGCATGGCGCAAAAATTTGTTGAAAAATTTGATTAACTGTTGTTTTCATTATAAAAATGTAGAGATTGAAATGAGGAGCAGTAAGGTTCTCAGTCCCAATACCAACGTTTTCACCAATCCCAGTCCTTATGATAAGCTCGGGTGAAAAAAGCGCATCACCCCTTTGGGTGATAAAATCGAGAATGTGAGGATGAATTCGCATTATTTTGCTTGATAATCGGCAACTCTCCGATGGGATAGGTTCAAAGGGCCGCTCCGAAAGTAAACTTTGCGGCGTCTGGCCTAAGGGCGCTTAATATTATATATGTTTACAATATTGTAGCTACTCATGCTATTTGGGCATTAGAGCGCTGCATTTTAGAAGGATATACAATGGCTAAAGGTAAGAATAGTAAAAAAGAAACGAAAAAACCAAAAAAAGAGAAGCCAAAAATATCTGCTACTGCCAACTCTATCGCAGGTAAGCCAATGATTGGCGCAAAAAAGTAAAGTAAAAACCTGATGGTGGTAGCAAGGCGAGTAATAAAAAATGTTAGCGGGGCATTGAGTTGACATATCATGGTCCCTGACCCAACTAAACAGCCGTGGCAATCTCGGACCGTGACCTAAGGTGCGGTTGAGAACACCGGTGGCATACTGCAGCAGGTGAGCGGCGAGATTGTCTTGCTGCAGATGGGTTAATCGGCCTGTCCTGTTAGGCTCTTCGTTTTGACGCAGGGCCGGATTAAAGCACGTGGAATTGTAT
>ENA-OQVM01006061-OQVM01006061.1-marine-metagenome-genome-assembly--contig:-NODE-6061-length-11237-cov-4.150717_pt1 | contig 11237 bp, 6 predicted proteins | sample MGYA00237776_ERZ505498 | MGnify/ENA primary metagenome ERZ505498 (study PRJEB26159, sample SAMN06265151) | marine metagenome | isolation source: Helgoland LTER site | place: Germany:Helgoland, sampling... | reverse complement strand
AGACGAAAAATTAATCGACAGAGTAACCTTGATGGTTATTTTAGAAGAAGTTTTTAGAAATACGCTAAAACGTAAATTTGGTTCGGATGATAACTTTGATATTATTATTAATCCTGACAAAGGAGATCTAGAGATTTGGAGAAATCGTATTGTAGTTGCAGATGGAGAGGTAGAAGACGACAACCAAGAAATTGAATTAACCTTAGCACAAAAAATTGAGCCAGATTTTGAAGTTGGTGAAGACGTTTCGGAAGAAGTAAAGCTTATTGATTTAGGCAGAAGATCCATTTTATCTTTACGCCAGAACTTAATTGCAAAAATTTACGAACACGACAGTAATAATATTTATAAGCAATTTAAAGAGCTTGAAGGAGAACTATATACTGCAGAAGTTCACCACATAAGAAGTAGAGAAGTAATTCTTTTAGATGATGACGGGAACGAATTAATTCTTCCTAAGGATCGTCAAATTCCTTCAGATTTTTACCGTAAGGGTGATAATATCCGAGGAATTATAGAATCCGTAGAGCTTCGAGGTAATAAACCTAGAATCATTTTGTCTAGATCATCACCGAGGTTTTTAGAAAAACTTTTTGAACAAGAAATCCCAGAAGTATTTGACGGATTAATAACAATCAAAAAAGCAGTTAGAATTCCAGGAGAAAAAGCTAAAGTAGCAGTAGACTCTTATGACGATCGAATTGATCCAGTTGGAGCATGTGTAGGAATGAAAGGATCTAGGATTCATGGAATTGTTCGTGAACTAGGAAACGAGAATATTGATGTAATTAACTACACCAATAACATCCAGCTTTTAATAACACGCTCCCTGTCTCCAGCAAAAGTTAATTCATTAAAAATCAATGAAGAAGCTAAACGAGTTCAGGTGTTTTTAAACCCAGAAGAAGTGTCTAAAGCAATTGGTAAAGGAGGGCATAATATTCGCCTTGCAGGCCAATTAACTGGATATGAAATTGATGTTTATCGTGAAGGAGCAGAGGAAGATGTAGAGCTAACCGAGTTTACAGATGAAATTGAATCATGGGTAATTGATGAATTTAAGAAAGTTGGTTTAGATACGGCTAAAAGTATCTTAGAATTAGAAGTTTCTGATCTAGCCAAACGAACTGACTTGGAAGAAGAAACCATATTAGAAGTGTTTAAAATATTAAAAGAGGAATTCGAAGATTAGTTTTAAGTAGTTAAATTCCATATTTTTGAATTGAAGAAAAAACAAGTATGCCTGATCAACCAACAATACGATTAAATAAAGTCCTACGGGAACTTAATATATCTTTAGATAGAGCTGTCGAACATCTTGTTCAAGAAGGTCATGAGGTAGAGGCACGTCCTACTACCAAAATATCTCAGGAGGTATACAAAGTGTTGTTGGATGAATTCCAAAACGACAAATCTAAGAAAGATGCTTCTCACGAAATAAGTGAAGAAAAGCGAAAGGAAAAAGAAGCACAACGCTTAAGGCAAGAAGAGCTTGAACTTGAAAAGCAAAAACACGAAAAAGAGCGTATTGAAAAGAATGAAGTCATTCGTGCATCTGCAAGTCTAAATAAGCCTAAATCTTTAGGTAAAATTGATTTAAATTCTGAAAAGCCTGGAACTCCAAAAGTAACTCCTCAAGCGGTTAAGGAACCAAAAATAAAAGCTGTTGAAGAAAAGCCAGTTGAAGCAACACCTAAAGCTAAAGTTGAAAAAACTAAAGAAGAGCCTAAGGTTGCTAAACCAGAGCCTAAGAAAAAGGAAACAAAAAAAACAGAACCTGAGGAAGTAGAAGCAGAAGTAAAAGTAGCTGCTGCAGATCTGTCTAAGGAAAAAAGCAAACCTGTTGTTGAGCAAAAAGATGAGGTTGCTGCTACGGCACCAGCAAATCCAGACGCAGAAATTAAACCTGAAGAAGGAGATCCAGCAGTTGACTTATCAATTACTACCAAATATGCTAAACTTTCTGGCCCTAAAAAAACAGGCCAAACAATTGACCTTGATTCTTTTAACAAAAAAGAAAAGAGCGTAGAGGATGCTCGAAAGAAAAAGCGTAAACGAATTAGTAAAGACCCTGCGCCAAGCCCAAAACCTGGAGTAGTAAAAAGTCAAAACAGCAAAAGAGGCGCTGGAGGGCAAAACAGAAATCGACCTAATCGTCCTGCTGCAGTCCCTAAAGTAGAGCCAACAGAAGAAGAAGTTCAAAAGCAAATTAGAGAAACCCTAGAAAAACTTCAAGGTAAATCTAACAAGTCTAAAGGTGCAAAATATAGAAGAGATAAGCGAGTTCAACACCGTCAAAAAACGGAAGAAGAATTAGCTCAACTCGAACTAGAAAGCAAAATAATTAAGGTTACAGAATTCATTACAGTTGGCGAAGTTGCTACTTTAATGGAGGTAAGTGGAACAGAAATCATTTCTGCTTGTATGTCTCTTGGGATCATGGTAACTATGAACCAACGCCTTGATGCGGAAACATTAAGTATTGTAGCAGACGAGTTTGGCTTTGAAGTGGACTTTGTTAAAAGTGACCTTGAAGAAAGTTTTACAGAAGAAGTTGAAGAAAACGAAGTTGATCTTATTGCCCGCGCACCTATCGTTACCGTTATGGGACACGTAGATCATGGAAAAACCTCTCTTCTTGATCACATTAGAAATGAAAATGTAATTGCTGGAGAATCAGGTGGAATTACCCAACATATTGGTGCATATTCTGTAATTCTCAAAAACAAGCAAAAAATAACATTCTTGGATACACCAGGTCACGAAGCCTTTACGGCAATGCGTGCTCGAGGCGCTCAAGTAACCGATATAGCTATTATTGTAATCGCTGCAGATGATGACATTATGCCTCAAACTAAAGAAGCAATAAGTCATGCTCAAGCAGCTAGCGTTCCTATTATTTTTGCGATTAACAAAGTTGATAAAGAAACCTCTAATCCAGAAAAGATAAAAGAAGCTCTAGCTCAAATGAATCTTATGGTTGAAGATTGGGGTGGAAAAATCCAATCGCAAGACATTTCTGCACTCAAAGGAACAGGCGTAAAACAATTACTAGAAAAAGTATTATTGGAAGCAGAGCTATTAGAGCTTAAAGCTAATCCAAACAGAAAATCAAAAGGTACAGTTGTTGAAGCTTATTTGGATAAAGGACGTGGATATGTTTCTACGATTCTTGTTCAAACAGGAACATTAAAGGTAGGAGATTATTTACTTGCTGGAAAGCACAGTGGTAAAGTAAGAGCTATGTTTGATGAAAGAGGTAAAACCATAGATTTTGCTCCTCCTTCTACTCCCGTATCTATTTTAGGACTAGACGGTGCGCCTCAAGCTGGAGACAACTTCAACGTACTTGAAGACGAACGTGAAGCGAAACAAATTGCAGCAAAGAGAACACAATTACTCCGTGAGCAAAACGTTCGAACACAAAGACACATTACTCTTGACGAAATTGGAAGAAGAATTGCACTAGGAGACTTCAAAGAATTAAACATGATCCTTAAGGGTGATGTTGATGGTTCTGTTGAAGCCCTTACAGATTCTTTACAAAAGTTATCTACAGAAGAAATTCAAGTTAATATTATTCATAAAGGTGTTGGAGCAATAACAGAATCTGATATATTATTAGCCTCTGCATCTGACGCAATTGTTATAGGATTTAACGTTAGACCTATGGGTAATGCTCGTATGCTAGCTGAAAAAGAAGAAATTGATATTCGTTCATACTCCATTATTTACGACGCTATTAATGACGTAAAAGATGCCATGGAAGGAATGCTTTCTCCTGAAATGAAAGAAGAAATTACTGGAAATGCTGAAATTAGAGAGACCTTTAAAATCTCTAAAGTTGGAACCATTGCAGGTTGTATGGTAACCTCTGGTAAAATATTCCGTAACTCAGGTATTCGCGTTATTCGTGAAGGAGTTGTTCAATACACAGGTACACTTAGTTCCTTAAAACGATTTAAAGATGACGTTAAGGAAGTTGCTAAGGGTTATGACTGTGGACTTCAAGTTAAAAACTATAACGACATCCGCATAGAAGATGTTATAGAATTCTTCCAAGAAGTAGCGGTAAAGAAAACCTTATAAGTTATTAGGCTCAAGTAAAAATGCTCCGGGATAGGTTTTTTTAACCTCTTCCAGAAATATATTTGCTTTGTTTACGTCTTTAAATCTCCCAACACGAACTTTATAGTTAGGAGTTTCAAAGACAAAAGAGGTTTCTATTCCCTCAAAATTCTTAGAAAAATCTTGCACAATATTTTTTGCTGCAGTATAATTTCCATAATAAAGCTGAATAGCATAATATTGAGCGTTATACTCTTCGGAATCAATGATTTTTTTAATCTCAACTAACCTTTGAATTGTTGAATCCTGAATAATTTGGACCTTATTTTCTTGTCCAAATATCTGTAAACTAAACCCACCACATAACAGTAAAAAGCATAAAACACTTTGATTGCTTATTTTCATTTTACAAAGAAATAAAAAACTACCAATAAACGGAAGATGTTAAACAAACTTAACAGGTTATTTAGACTCATTATAAATTATAGAAGTGCTTGAGATAACCTTTTAACATACCGAGTCTATGTCTTATTTTTGCAGTCGGATAAAGACACAATTAAGTTGATAAAAATCAAATTTTACACATAAGTATGAGGAAGCCAAACCTTTACGCACTTTTAACGAGTAAGTTCATTGCGGTAATCATAGTGACAATGCTATCCTTGCCTCAACTATTTGCCCAAGAAAGTGACCCATCAGCCGGGAAAAAATTATTTAACGCAAATTGTGCAGCTTGTCACAAACTGAATAAAAAAGCAGTAGGACCCGCATTAAGAGGAATTTCTTCAAAATATGAATCTGAATGGTTGTATGCTTGGATAAAAAATAGCTCTGCTATGATTAAGTCTGGCGACGCTCAAGCTATAGAGATTTTTGAAGAATACAATAAAAGTGTAATGACAGCTTTCCCTCAATTGTCTAATGAAGATGTAGACAACATCATTGCATATACAGATTTTATACCACCACCACCTCCTCCCTCATCTGCACCTGCCACTCAAGTTGCAACAAATGGAGTGTCTAATGACTTAATTCTAGGAGCTCTTGCTTTAGTGTTTTCTATTCTTGTTGTAATGCTTTTTTTAGTTAATAAGACTTTACAGAAAATTGCAACTGCTAGTGGAGTAGAACTTGTTTCCAAAGAAGTTAAAGAACCTAGAAGACCATTGTGGGATGCTTTTGCTAAGAACCACTTCTTAGTCTTTATGTCGGTTATCTTCCTACTCCTTTCAAGCGCATACTTTGCCTTTGGTTTTTTAATGCAAGTAGGAGTTGATCAGGGCTATATGCCAGTTCAGCCAATTCATTATTCTCATAAAATTCATGCCGGAGCAAACGAAATAGAATGTAAATACTGCCATTCTTCTGCTAGAGTTTCTAAGCATTCTGGAATTCCTTCTTTAAATGTTTGTATGAACTGCCACCAGAACATTGCAGAATATAACGGAGAAGAAGATTTAGAAAACGGTTACACCAAAGACTTCTACACGAAAGAAATTAAAAAACTTTACGCTGCTGTTGGATGGGATGAAGAAAACCAACAATATACAGGAGAGACAGAGCCGGTTAAATGGGTCCGTATACACAACCTACCTGATTTTGCTTATTTCAATCACGCACAACACGTAGAAGTAGGTCAAATAGCTTGTCAAAAGTGTCATGGCCCAGTTGAAGAAATGGAAGTTATGTACCAATACGCTCCTTTAACTATGGGCTGGTGTATTAACTGTCACAGAGAAACAAATGTTCAGGTTAAAGGCAATGAGTATTACGCAAAAATTCATGAACAATTATCAAAAAAATACGGTGTTGAACAACTTACAGCTGCTCAAATGGGTGGTCTGGAATGTGGAAAATGTCACTATTAAAAAAAGAATAATCTAAGATTGTCTTATGGCAGAAAATAAAACCTATTGGAAAAGTGCTGATCAATTAAACGAGGGAAACCCGATTATTGAGCAACTCGAGCAAAAAGAATTTGCTGAGCATATTCCAGTAAATGAATTTTTAGGAGATTCCGAAACTCTTGAAGACAGTAGTACATCAAGAAGAGATTTCTTAAAATATGTTGGATTCACCACAGCTGCTGCAACCCTTGCAGCTTGTGAAGGACCTGTTATTAAATCCGTCCCTTATGTAGTTCAACCAGAACAAATCCGTCCAGGAGTAGCAAACTATTATGCTACTGCAATTGGAGATGGTTTTGACTTTGGATCTGTTCTTATTAAGACTCGTGAAGGTCGTCCCATCAAAGTTGAAAACAACAGCGATGCTCCAACACTAGGTGGAGCAAATGCTAGAGTTCATGCTTCTGTTTTGTCTTTATACGACAAACACCGTTTGCAAGGACCTAAAGCAAATGGAACTGATATTTCTTGGGAAGATTTGAATCTTCAGATAGGCGCTAAATTAAAAGCTCTTGCGGCAGGAGGTAAAGAAGTAGCATTACTTACACAAACTTTTGCAAGTCCAACAACATCAAAAATAGTAGCAGATTTTATTACTGCTTATCCAAATGTAAAACATGTTACTTACGACAGCATATCCGAATCAGCAGCATTAGATGCTTTTGAAGACTCTTATGGTGTTCGTGCTTTAGCAGATTACGATTTCAGTAAAGCAGATGCAATTGTATCTGTTGGAGCTGATTTTCTAGGAGACTGGCAAGGTGGAGGATTTGATAGTGGTTATTCTAAGAATAGAGTACCACAGAAGGGACATGGAAAAGGACATATGTCTCAACATTTTCAGTTTGAAGCAAACATGACGTTAAGTGGTGCTTCAGCAGATTTTCGTATTCCTGCAACACCATCTCAACAAAAAAACATCTTAGCTCATCTATATGCCGCTATTGCTGGAATAACAATTTCAGGTTCTTTAGAGCCAGGAATGAAATCAAAACTAGACAAAGCTGTAAAAGCACTTAAAACTGCTGGATCAAAAGCTGTTGTACTTTCTGGCATTCAAGAGGTAGGAGCTCAAAAAATAGTCTTAGCAATAAACCATTTCCTTCAAAGTGAGGTTATGAATGCGAACACACCAAGATTAACTCGTCAAGGAAATGATTCTGAAGTTTCAGCTGTTATTGCAGCCGTTAAAAACGGAACACTTGGAGGTTTAATTACTGCAGGAATTAATCCAGTACTGACTTTAGCGGATGGTAAAGAATTTGCTGCAGGACTTAAAAAACTTGACCTTTCTGTTGCATTCACTTTAAAAGATGACGAAACAGCATTAGCATCTCAATATACTGCGGCTGTCCCTCATTATCTTGAAGCATGGGGAGATTATGAATTTAAATCAGGAAGTTTTGCATTAGCACAACCAACCATCCGTCCTTTATTTGACACTAAACAATTCCAAGATGTGCTTTTAGAATGGTCAGGAAGTAGTGATTCATATTACGATGCAATCCAAACTAACTGGAAGCTTTCAGTAAAAGGATTATCGTCATGGAATACGGTTTTGCACGACGGTTTCTTCCAATCAGAAGTTTCAAACATAAATTATTTCCAAGGAAAAGCGTTACCCTCAGAAGCCAATGCACTAGCTGGAGCATCTTCTAAAGGTCTTGAACTAGTTTTATATACTAAAACAGGATTGGGTGATGGACAACAAGCCAACAACCCTTGGTTACAAGAATTCCCTGATCCTATTACCAGAGTATCTTGGGATAACTATATAACTGTAGCTGCAGCAGACGCGGAAGCAGCAGGATTGAAAAACGTAAACGTTGCCAATGGAGCACTTAACGGAAGTTATGCTAAAGTTACTGTTGGAGGAAAAACGCTTACGGTTCCAGTAATTATTCAGCCAGGACAAGCAAAGGGATCTGTTGGTCTTGCACTTGGATATGGTGAAAAAGCAGGTCTTCAAGAAGAAATGCAAGTTGGAGTTAATGCTTTTGAATTCTATAATAACTTTAATGATGTTCAAAGTGTAAGCATCAGTTTAGCAGATGGTTTTCATGAGTTTGCTTGTGTACAATTGCATAACACCCTTATGGGAAGAGGAGACATCATAAAGGAAACGACCTTAGAAGTTTTCAATACAAAAGATAAAGAATACTGGAATGCAATTCCTATGGTTTCAAAAAACCACATGGAAGAAGAAGTTACATCTGAAGGTGTAGACATGTGGCAAAATTTTGATCGTTCCATTGGGCATCACTTTAACCTATCTATTGATCTTAATGCATGTACAGGTTGTGGTGCTTGTGTAATAGCATGTCATTCAGAAAATAATGTGCCTGTTGTAGGTAAAACAGAAGTAAGAAAATCTAGAGATATGCACTGGTTGCGAATTGACAGATATTACTCTTCTGAGACTACTTTTGCAGGAGATAACGAGACTAAAGATAACATTAGTGGCATCGGAGACTCGTTAACTACTTTTGGGGAAATGGAGAACCCTTCAGAAAATCCACAAGTAACGTTCCAGCCAGTAATGTGCCAGCATTGTAACCATGCACCATGTGAAACAGTTTGCCCAGTAGCGGCAACATCTCACGGGCGTCAAGGACAAAACCACATGGCATATAACCGTTGTGTAGGAACACGTTATTGTGCAAACAACTGTCCTTATAAAGTTCGTCGTTTCAACTGGTTTTTATACAACCAAAACGATGAGTTCGATTATCATATGAATAATGATTTGGGACGTATGGTATTGAATCCAGATGTTGTAGTTCGTTCACGTGGAGTAATGGAAAAATGTTCTATGTGTATTCAAAAAACACAGAAAACCATTTTGGACGCTAAGTTAGATGGGCGCCAAATTAAAGACGGTGAATTCCAAACAGCTTGCTCAAGCGCATGTAGCAACGGCGCAATGACTTTTGGAGACATCAATGACAAAGAAAGTGAAATAGCTCACTTAAAAGAAAACGATCGTATGTATCATCTTCTGGAAAGCGTTGGGACAAAACCTAATGTTATGTACCAAACAAAAGTGAGAAATACTTAATATAAAAATTATAAATCAATAGCGTATGGCCTCGCATTACGAAGCACCTATTAGAAAACCCTTAGTAACCGGAAACAAGTCGTATCACGACGTAACTATAGATGTTGCAGCTCCAGTTGAAGGAAAAGCAAACACGCAATGGTGGATTGTTTTTGGTATTGCACTTTCCGCTTTTTTGTGGGGAGTAGGATGTATAATATACACCATTTCAACTGGTATTGGAACCTGGGGTTTAAACAAAACAGTAGGTTGGGCCTGGGATATCACAAACTTTGTTTGGTGGGTAGGAATTGGACACGCAGGAACCTTAATTTCTGCAGTACTTTTATTATTCCGTCAGAAATGGAGAATGGCAATTAACCGTTCGGCAGAAGCCATGACTATCTTCTCTGTAATTCAAGCAGGTTTATTTCCAATCATTCACATGGGTCGCCCCTGGTTAGCCTATTGGGTTTTACCGATTCCGAATTCTTTTGGATCACTTTGGGTAAACTTCAACTCTCCTTTATTGTGGGATGTATTTGCAATTTCAACATATCTTTCTGTATCATTAGTATTTTGGTGGACCGGATTACTTCCTGATTTTGCGATGATTCGTGATCGAGCAGTTCGCCCTTTCCAAAAGAAAATCTATTCTTTATTGAGTTTTGGTTGGTCGGGAAGAGCAAAAGATTGGCAGCGTTTTGAAGAGGTATCATTAGTGTTAGCTGGTTTAGCTACACCTCTTGTACTTTCGGTTCATACGATTGTATCTTTTGACTTTGCAACATCTGTTATACCGGGATGGCACACTACAATTTTCCCTCCTTACTTTGTTGCGGGAGCGATTTTCTCAGGTTTTGCCATGGTAAATACCCTGTTAATTATCATGCGTAAAGTTTCACATTTAGAAGATTATATCACAGTTCAACATATTGAATTAATGAACATTGTAATCATGATTACAGGTTCAATTGTAGGTGTCGCCTATATTACTGAGCTTTTTATTGCTTGGTATTCAGGAGTTGAATACGAACAATATGCTTTCCTTAACCGCGCAACGGGACCTTATTGGTGGGCATACTGGGCAATGATGAGCTGTAATGTGTTTTCACCACAGCTTATGTGGTTCAAAAAATTAAGAACCAGTATTGTGTTCTCTTTTATTATATCGATTGTTGTAAATATCGGAATGTGGTTTGAGCGTTTCGTAATTATTGTAACATCATTACACCGTGATTATCTTCCTTCATCTTGGACGATGTTTTCACCAACCTTTGTTGACATAGGAATCTTCATCGGAACTATTGGATTCTTCTTTGTGTTATTTTTATTATACGCTAGAACGTTCCCAGTAATAGCACAAGCAGAAGTAAAAACAATCTTGAAGTCTTCGGGCGAAAATTATAAAAAATTAAGAGACGGAAATGAGTAATCAATTTATACACGCGCTTTACGACGATGATGACGTGCTATTAAATGCAGTTAAAGAGATTCGCGAGCATAAGCATCACATCGAAGAAATCTACACACCTTTTCCAGTTCACGGACTAGACAAGGCAATGGGATTAGAAGGGACACGAATTGCAATAATGGCTTTTAAACCTGTAGAAGGGTCGTTGCAAAATAAAACTTGCTCGTGTCCCATGGTCTCCATCTGTACAAGAGGAGGTGGTGATTGATTATTCACTTTCAACTAAATTTAAAAGAACCTGTTATAAATGTCTGTAATGTGATCAACTACATTTGTGCCCTTATAAGGCCGGGCAAATGTAAGTTTATTCATAAAGCTCACAAGTAAAGATGCCTATCAAGTAGAATGAAAGAATTAGCGTACCTCAATAAACATTTCGGCAACTACAAAAAACACCTGATAGGTGGTATTGTATTCGTTGCAATATCAAATTTATTTGCAATTTTCCCAGCACAAGTGATCAGATATGCCATTGATTTTGTGCAAGATACATTGAGTGTTTATCCTGCTTTTAATACACCTGAATTTTCTGATTCTTACCGCGATATTTTATCTCAAGCAATCCTGCTTTTTTCGATTTTAGTGATTTCCCTTTCCATTTTGAAAGGCTTCTTCATGTATTTGATGCGCCAGACCATCATTGTTATGAGTCGTCATATTGAATTTGATATGAAAAATGAAATTTTTGGCAAATATCAAGGTCTTCACATGGCATTCTACAAAAGAAACAATACAGGTGACTTAATGAACC
>ENA-OQVM01006059-OQVM01006059.1-marine-metagenome-genome-assembly--contig:-NODE-6059-length-11240-cov-6.275016_pt1 | contig 11240 bp, 13 predicted proteins | sample MGYA00237776_ERZ505498 | MGnify/ENA primary metagenome ERZ505498 (study PRJEB26159, sample SAMN06265151) | marine metagenome | isolation source: Helgoland LTER site | place: Germany:Helgoland, sampling... | reverse complement strand
AATTTTCAATTAAGGCTAGATTCAACTGGTATTCCTAAGATATTTGAAATTAATTGTCGCTTTTCTGGAACTACACCTTTTTGTTCGCAGTTAGGTTTCAACCCAGTTGAGTTTTATTTAAAACATGATTTATCAATTGACTATACACCAAATATTGACTACTCATCGGTAGTTCTGCGTTACTGGATGGAGGTGGTTGTTCCTAAAGAAACGCTAGAAGAATTGAAAATAAATAAGGTCAAGAAGCCTAACCTTAAAAATCAATTCAATTTATTTTAACTGTAGAAAAGAGAAAAATAATGAAAGTTGCACTTACTGGTTCAACTGGCATGATTGGTCGACATTTGAAAGCCCTTTTAGCTTTTAAGAGTATTGAATGTGTTTGTATTGATAGAGAAAAGTGGGATTTGACGAGTTGGAAAGCATTTGAAGAGTTTGATGTTTTATTTCACGGAGTTGAATCTATTTTCCATTTTGGAGCATCTCTACCGAAGTCCTCTGAAATGAATGAACCCCATAATGAGCAAAATAGAATTATTTTTGGCGAATACACCTGGCTTTTTAGCAAATCCACAATACACACTATCTAAATTAATTCCTGCGTCTAACAACACTAAAACTTTTTACAATATAAGTCCTTACGTAAGAGAATACTACACTTTTAACGTGTGGCAAAGTGCGACAGGTTTAACGTATGGCATCGACACAAGTACAAATTACTTGGTAAACTACAAAGTTAAGTCTTATAACTTGATAGGTGGAACGTATGTATTAAATACAACAGAAACAGGAACTTTTGTAGATGGCTACAACTACTATATGGATGGCTACAACGCAACAACACCAATAGCACTTTTAGATGAGGGTACATATTTTTACAACTACGATGCTACAATACCAACAACACAAGGTAATGGTTTGTGGGGGTCTTTCGATTGTGAGTTAAGTATAGGAGATGTTGTTAAGTATACTGATTTAGTAACAGGTGCAACGTTTACAGAAACGGCTACTACTGATGGAGTAAAAAGCTATGCACGAGCATATTTAACTTATGCACCAAACGGAAACAAAGTAGAAATCTTAATAGGTGGTGTAACAGAACGGTGGACTGCATATTTTAAGCCACAATGCGAACCAAAATACCAGCCAGTAGTTGTGGACTTTATTAATCGTTATGGAAGTTGGTCGCGAATATTCTTTCAAAAAGTAAAGAAAAGAAGTATAAACGTAAAGACTAATGAATACAAATTCAATCCAAGCGCATTACCTTACTATCCAAATCTTTCTGGAGATGGACAATTCAAGGAGTTTAACATAAACGCAAAAGAAACTATTAAGCTGAATACAGGATGGGTAAATGATGACTATGGCGATTATATACAACAGATGTTATTGAGTGAAAAGGTGCTTCTATTAGATTACGAGGTAAACACGAACTACACTCCTGTAAAAGCCAAAACTAAATCACTTCAAAAACAAGTAGGAATAAACGATGGAATGATTAACTACGAAATGGAGTTTGAATTTGCTTACGATTTAATTAACAATGTAGTTTAATGAGAACTGTACAAGTATACATAGAGGGGCAAAGACTTGATTTATTCAAAGACGAAATAATAAGCGTCACAAGTAAGCAGCAAGACATAAGCGATATAAGTAAAATATTTACCGATTTCTCACAAAGCTTTTCAGTTCCGAGTTCAATTAAAAACGATGCAATATTTGAACACTTCTATCAGAATGATGTAAATAGCACAATAGACTACAACATAAGAAGAGATGCGTATATTGAAATAGACTTAACAACATTTAGACGTGGAAAAATAAGCCTTGAAAAATCGGAAGTAAAAGATAACCAACCTTATAGTTATCAGATTACTTTTTACGGAGATATCACAAGTTTAAAAGACAAGTTTGCAGACGATAAACTTCAAGACTTAACACTTTTAAATATATATGCACACGATTACACGGCAACAGAAGTAGAAAATAGAGTTACGGATGGTGCTACAAATTACGTTGTACGTTATCCACTAATCACAAGAAGATATTTAACTTATGACGATGCAGGAGTAAACGACATAAACACGAATACAGGTGCTATTGCATATAATGAATTATTTCCAGCCATAAGATTAGCTGCAATATTTGGTGCTATGCAAGGGAAATACGGAGTAACATTTGATGGAACTTTCTTAACAGATAAAAGATTTCAAAATTGTTTCTTGTATTGTCAAAATGCAAACGACTTTCAATTTTTCACAACTACGGAAGATGTAGATTTTACAACAGGTGGAGAAGATGCAAGTAATCCAAGTTCAGCAGTATATCAAGACTACTTTGATTTAGCAGAAGAAACACTTACAATACAACCTGTTAATTACGTTGAAGCTTTTGGAGTAACGCCAAGTAGTGCGTTTTTTGAAGATGCAACAAGCCATAGAGTATTTGTGTCAGCAAGTTGCACCAGTGCAACGGCAATTTATTACATTGATGTTTTTATTAATGGTGTATTAAGTATTACAATAGATGGACAATTTGCCATATTTCAACAAGCGTATGTAAGACGTAACGATAATATTAATACACAAGATGTATTGCACTTTAGAGTTCGTGCAACGGAAAGCACAACGGTAAATATTTCTGTTAGGTACGAACAACTACAATCAGACCCATCTTATTTTCCAAGTTTAAGCAACATATTCTTTGCGAATAGTTCAATGGCATTAAGTGGAGATATCGACCCTATTGCATACTTGCCAGATATGAAAGTATCGGAGTTCTTTACAGGCGTTTTAAAGGAGTTTAATTTAACTTGCTATGGAATTGCAGATGGCGTGTTTCAAGTTGAGCCGTTAGACGATTGGTATGCGAAAGGCGCAGTTGTGGATATCACGAAATACACGGATATAAAAAGCACAAATATTGATAGGCTTAAACTATTTAACAACATACAATTTAAATACCAACAAAGTGAAAATATTTTAAATACTGAATTTAGAGATTTATTTGGAAGAGAATATGGAGATACGCAAGTGGCTTTTGATTACGATGGAGGAGAATATAAGATAGAGCAGCCTTTTGAAAATATGCACTTTCAAAGGTTTACAAACACGGATCTACAAGTTGGATTTACAATAGACAAAGATTTAAATTCTTATGTTCCTAAACCGATGTTATTGTATATATATGATGAAACAACTACTTCATTTAAATTCAATACAGGAACAGGCATAAATACATTAACGGAATATATGCCTTTCGGACAAGATGTAAAAGTATTAACTGAAAACTACACACTAAATTTCAATGCAGAAATTAGCACACTTACAGGATTGGTTGAACAAAATACTTTATTTGCTACATACTACTTTGGTTATTTAAGCAACTTATTTAATTTAAAGAATAGAAGAACAACCATAAAAACGAATCTGCCTGTAAGTTTACTTACTAATCTTCGTTTAAATGACCGTCTAAATATCATAGATAAAAGATACATTATAGAATCAATGAAATCTAATCTAAATACTGGCGATGTAGATTTTGTTTTAATAAATGATTTTAGACCTGTTATATCTATTGGCAACGTTCCAAACGAGCCGTTAATTCCAAGTGATGCAGCACAATGTTTAGACGTTAGAATCTTATTTCCTAACGGAGTAGTTCAAGCAGATATAACTTGTAGCAATCCAAGTGTAACGATTACACCAAGCACTTTAACAAGTGAGGGTACGGTAGAGGTATGTATTCCAGACAATCCAAATACTACAACGGTACTAAAAACTGAAGACGATTTAGACTACATAAACACGGAAGACCTTGCAGATAGAGTAAGAACAGAAGAGGGAACTATTGAACTATACACTTTACTTGTTACTTATACATTCAGTAACGGAACACAAACAAGCAACCAAATATTTATCCAACAACAACCGTAATGATTAAAAACATAGTAGACTTATTAGCAATAGACGATTTTTATAATGGCAGCTACAATGTACAAGTGGCGAAAGGATTATATAGTTATGAAACAGGAGTGAAAGAAATTTATAAGCAAAAGAAAAGAATGAACTTGTTAAAAACACGAAATAAAGAAACACTCAAATGGCTGAAACAAGAACTATAAACGTAAACATCAAAAACAATGCTGATAAAACGGCAAAAGATTTTGATAATTTAAATGATTCGTTAGACGAAACTGCAAAAGCAAACGAGCAGGTAAATGAATCGTTTGATACAGGAGCAACATTTGCTAAAAGATATGGAGATGCCATAGAGCCACTTACTACACGAATGGGCGAAGCAGAAGATCGTCTTTATGAATTAGCACTTGCAGGAGATACGGCTTCAAAAGAATATCAAGAACTATTAACCAAAGTAGGAGAATATCGTAAGGTACAAATTCAAACGGATTTAGCAGTAGATGGTGCAGCCACTACAATGACGCAAAAGTTAGGTAGTGCGTTAAATGGTGCTACAAGTGGCTTTGCAGCTACACAGGGCGCAATGGCTTTATTTGGAGATGAAAACGAAGCACTTGAAGAATCACTTTTAAAAGTTCAATCTGCATTAGCTATACAACAAGGAGTACAAGGTCTTACAGAAGCTTACAGAGAATTATCAATAGGTAGTAAATTGGCAGCAGCAGGACAAGCAGCATTTACTTTTGTTACTGGTGGTGCAACAACAGGATTAAAGTTGTTTAGAGCAGCACTTATTAGTACAGGTGTGGGTGCTTTAGTTGTAGGTATTGGTTTACTCGTGGCAAATTTTGACAAGGTTAAAGAAGTATTAACAGATGTAAACAAAGGCTTTAAGGAGGGTGGCTTATTAACAAAGGCACTAATGATTTCTTTCGCTCCTTTAATCGCCACGGTTAAAGTATTTCAAAAAGGTCTAAAAGCATTAGGTATAGCTCAGGGCAAAAATGCAGAACAAGAAAAAGCAGATGCTAAAAGACGTGAAGAAGAAGCAAAAGCAGACGAAGATAGATGGAATGATAAAAAAGACAGGCTAAATAAAGAATATGAGTTAAAACGAAAATTAGCACAAAAAGAAATTGCTTTAGCAAAAGCAAAGGGTGAAGAAACAAGAGAAGCAGAACGAAAAATAATAACAGACGCAATAGCTGATGCTGAAAAAAACGCAAAAGACGACAAGGATAAATTTGAAGAAGAAACTAGAGATACTATTGATAGTATTCAAAAAAGAATAGATGCAAAAAAGAAGGCACAAAAAGTAATACAAAAAATAGAGGCTGAGGGTATAAAAGATAGGTCTGATTTATCTGTTGTAGAATCCCAAATTTTAAGAAATGCTCGTGTAAATATGTATACCCATACATTTGAGATTGAAAGACAATTAGAAGCATCAAATAAAAGATTAAATGAATTTAGGAATAAAGAGACTAAGAAATGGATAACAACTACTAAAGGTGACGTTGAATCTTTACAAAAAGATTTAGAAATTTTTGACGCTGAAGAAGTAAAGGATAATGCAGACAAATTAAAACAAAAACAAGAAGATAGATTAAACACTGCCAGAAAAATAGAAGACCTTGAGAACTCTTTACTAAAGGACGGAATAGAGAAAGACCTTGAAATCAATAGAGACAAGTTTAGAAGACTACAAGAGGATGCCAAGAAAAACACGAAGCTAACTGCAAAAGAAAGAGCAGCGTTAAAAGACCTTTATGACAAGCAAGAACTTGCACAACAAAAAGTAATTAATAAAAAGTACGTTGATTTAGAAAAAGAGAAAAACAAAAAAATTGATGAAGAAAAAGCTAAAGCAAATCAAGAAAGAATAGATAAAGAAGATGCTTTATTTCAGTTAGAACTTGACTTAATGAAAGACAGGCAGACGGCAGAAATAATTGCTTTGTCACAAAGTTATGAAGCAAAGTATTTACTTGCACAAGATAATGCAGAACTTACAAAACAATTAGAAGCACAATTTTTAATAGATCAAGCTGCAATAGAAGATCAATTTAGAAAAGAAAAAGCAGACAAAGAAAAAGCAGCATCTGATAAATCAATAGCAGAAGCACAGGCAATACAAGATTTTAAATTTGATATTGCTTCACAAGGTTTACAAACTATTAGCAACCTATCAGAATTATTTGCTGGTAAAAGCGAAAAGGCAGCTAAAAGGGCTTTTCAAGTTCAAAAGGCAGTTAGTATAGCACAAGCAACAATAGACACTTATAAAAGTGCCAACGCAATATTTGCAAGTACGGCAGCAAATCCAATTACGGTATTAAATCCATCTGCACCATTTATAGCAGCAGGAGTTGCAGTTGCAGCAGGATTGGTAAACGTGGCAACAATAGCAAGTCAACAATTTCAAGGTGGTGGAAGTAATGGAGGTGGTGGATCAGAATCTGCACCAGATTTAGGTGGAGGTGCAGCGCCACAATTTAACGTTGTTGGAGATAGTGGCATAAATCAAATAGCACAATTACAACAACAACCTGTCCAGGCCTATGTAGTAAGTGGAGAAGTAACTACAAGCCAAGCACTTGACAGAAATAGAGTACAAAATGCAACACTATAAACAAATAAAAGTTATTATAATATGAAGATAGTTGAACTTATAATTGATCCAAACGATGAACAAAGTGGAATAGACGCAATTTCTTTAGTAGAAACTCCTGCGATTGAATCCAACTTCATCGCACTTTCTAAACAAAAACACGAACTATATCTAAAAGAGATTAACGCAGAAAAGAAAATCTTAATGGGTGCTGCACTTATTCCAGATAAAAGTATTTACAGAAGAAACGACAAAGGAGATGAGTACTATATTTACTTTTCTAAAAACACGGTACGCCAGGCAAGTGAATTATTTTTTAAAAAATCGAATCATAAAAACGCAACCTTTGAACACGAAAACAAAATTGATGGCGTTACAATAGTTGAAAGTTGGATAGTAGAAGATAGCAAGAAAGACAAAACGGCTTTATATGGCTTGGATGTTCCTGTTGGAACTTGGATGGTATCGGCAAAGATAGACGATCAAGAACTATACGACAAAGCAAAAGAGGGTACTATCCGCGGTTTCAGTATTGAAGGATTTTTTAGCGACAGATACGATATGAGTAAAGACGATAAAAAAACGGAAACAATAAACAAACTAAAAGACCTATTGAAATGAATTTAAGAGAACAATTAGAAAAAGAAATTACTAATAAAGTAATGACAAAGTTAGCAAGTGAAAAAGTAGAACTTGGTTTGATTGATGACAATTTAAAAATGTACGATAAAGCATTAAGTGAATTTGACAAGGCAAGTCAAATAAGACAAGAAGCTGCCAGAAAATATATAGATGCTGCTGATTTATTTAAAAAGGTAATTAAAGAAGCTATTGGTACAACTGATATGGCTGACAGTTTGGGTATACCACTTCCTAAATTAGAAACGGCTCTAAAAGAAAGTCAAAGACTTGAAAAAATTGCAAATAGTTACGTTAAAGAATTACGATAAAAACACGAACTATGAGTAAAAAGAAAGTAGAAAGGCCACAAGCACAAAGCAGTCCTAAAAACTCTCGTAAAGCTTGTTTATGTGAAGACAATACATATTCAACAAAGTGTTGTAAAGGCACTATAAGAAATCAAGGAATAGGCAACATATAAACCAAAAATGCAACAAACAATTTAAAATAAAGTTAATATAGTATGGAACGACTAAATAAGATTTTTGCTGATTGGGCAAAAGAAGACAAAAAAACGGAGTTAGCTTCTCAAAAAGTAGAGCTTGGTATTATAGACGATATAGCAAGTCTAAAAAAAGAAACTCTAAAAGATTTAGCAAATGCAAACAAAGCCGAAGCAGCGGTAAAAAAAGCAGTATCGGCAGTTAAAGATAAATCGCAATTTTGGTTAAATAATAAAAAATTCGCAGCTAATTTAGAAAAACGTGCAAATGGCTTAATGAATAAATACGAAAAGGCAGCAAAAGAATTAGGTTTAGACGTTAAAAATAGTCCTGCGTCTAAAGAATTTTACGACATTTTGGATTTGTCAGACCAAATAAATGACAACATAGAGAGCATATTGACAGAAATAAAAAGCATAAAATAAATAAGCTATGAACAATAAAGCAATACTAAACAAAGTAAGAGAACTTTTAGGAATGGAAGTTAAACTTGAACAACGCAAGTTAGAAGATGGTGTAACAATCATTGAAGCAGATGAATTTGCACCAGAAAACGAAGTTGTTATAATCACAGAAGACGAACAAAGAATTCCACTTCCAATCGGAGAATACAAGATGGATGATGGAATGATTTTAGTTGTTACTGAAGAGGGTTTAATTGCAGAAATAAAAGAAGAAGCAGCCGAAGAAGAAGAAGAAGTAATTGAAGAAGAAGCGAAAAAAGACTACGACGAAAAAGAAGAAGAGATGGCAGACGAAGCAAAGCCTGTTAAAAAAGTAGTTGAGTCAATCGTAAAAGAAACTTTCTTTAATGAAATCGAAACTTTGAAAAAAGAAAACGAAGAACTTAAAGCAAAACTTCAAAACCTTTCTAAAGTAGAAACAGAAGTAACTTCTGAAGAAGAAGTTGTTGAGGACGAAAAAACGGAACTTTCTACGGAAGAAATTGATCCAGCAGTTAAGCCAATTTCTTTCAATCCAGAAAACAAGGAAGTAAGAGAAAAAATGTTATATGCACAAAACAGAACTGAAACAACTCTTGACAGAGTATTCAAAAAATTAAATAAATAAATAATAATAATTAAAAACTAAAAATTATGGCAGATCAGCCGACATTTCCAGGTAGTACTTATGCAGGAATGGCAGCAGGGAAATACATTTCCGCAGCTCTTTTAAGTGCGCCTACAATTGAAAACGGTGGCGTTACCGTTCTTGAAAACGTCAAAGGAAAATCAGTATTACAAACTATTGATACTAACGACTTATTCCAAGATGCAACTTGTGATTTTGACGAAACACGTACTGTAACAATGGGCGAAAGCATATTGACTGTTAAAGATATGCAAGTAAATTTACAACTTTGTAGAAGCCAATTTCATAACACATTTTCAGCAATTGAGATGGGTGCTTCTGCTTTTGCAGATATTCCTAAATCTTTTGAAGATTACTTATTAGGATATGTTGCTTCTAAAGTTGCAGCTTCTAATGAAACTTTATTGTGGACAGGTGTTGCAGGTGCTAATGCTTATGATGGTATCGTTACACTATTAAACGCAGCAGGTTTACCAGCAGCACAAGATATTGCTTCAGTAGCTTCTACGGCAGCTAACGTAATTGATGAAATGGGTAAAGTAATTGATGCTATACCTACAACAGTTTACGGTGCAGAAGATTTGAAATTGTATGTATCTTCAAATATCGCAAGAAATTATGTACGTGCATTAGGTGGTTTTGCAGCAGCAGGACTTGGTGCAAATGGTACTGACAACAAAGGAACACAATGGTATACAAACGGAAGTCTTTCTTTCGATGGTATTCCTGTATTCGTTGCTAACGGATTGGCAGACAATTCAATGGTAGCAGCACAGACTTCTAACTTGTATTTCGGAACGTCTTTATTGTCAGATTGGCAAGAAGCTTCTGTAATTCCAGTTCATTTATATGATGGATCTGATAACGTAAGAATCGTTATGAGAATGCAAGTAGGCGCACAAGTAGGAATAGCTAACGATTGTGTAGTTTATTCATAATATTAATCAGATTAAAGAAAGGTAGGTAAAAGTACCTGCCTTTTTTTATTCATAAAACTTTAAAAAAATGAGTTGTGATATTACTTCAGGTCGAATTGAGCAGTGCAAGGATTCAATTTCTGGCATAAAAAATATATTTTTCGCCAATTTCGACGATTTGTCAGAATCAGATACAATTACGTATGATGCTGACGAACAAATTACTGCTTGGACACCAGCAGCAGCTTTAACGCTATACAAATACGAATTAAAAGGCGAGGGCAATAGTCTGGAAACGGCTATTGAATCTTCGCGTTCTAATGGTACAACGGTTTTTAATCAAAATTTAAAAATCAGATTAAAAAGACAAGACGCAGTAGCACGAAAAAATGTGAAATTATTGGCATTTGGAAGACCTCGCGTTATCTGTCAGACTATGTCAAATCAGTTCTTTTTATTAGGATTTGCGCAGGGAATGGATGTAAATTCTGGAACCGTATCTTCAGGAGATGGAATGACAGATTTTAATGGCTATTCTTTGGAATTTGTTGGAATGGAACAGGATATGCCTTTCTTCTTGGATTGTACTACAATTGAGGGAACAGGAAGTCTTGCAGAAATTTTTGCAGATGGAACAGGAACTGATGCAGTTATCAATGATGGTACTGTATAAATAAGATTCTTTCTTATACCTTTCATAACAAAGAGGCACTTTTCGGAGTGCCTTTTTTTGTTTACATAAACACGAATTAAAAACAAAATATTTAAAAAAAAGTTATTATAGTAGATATGATTATTTTACAACCGATAGCAACAGAACAAAGTTTTAGCTTTATACCAAGAAGCCAAACTTATGACACGTTATATATCACAGGAGAATCTACAAACGTAACAACTGAAATAACAATAACAAGTTTTGCAAATGGCGATTACTACGATACAATAAACGCAACTTTTGTTAATGGTTTATTCAATTTAGTAAACAACACTTTTTACACTTTGGAACTAAAAAACGGAACAACGATAGTACACAAGGATAGAATCTTTGTAACGGATCAAACGCCAGTTGTAAACTATTCAGTAAATGATGGAGAATTTATTTCAAACGTCAGTAACAACGAATTTATTATTTATGAGTAATAACATACACGTATTAGAATTAAGTGGCTACGAAGCGCCTGTAATCAAAGAATCTAAAAGAGAAGATTGGGTTGAATTTGGTACGGATAATAACTACTATCAGTATTTAATCGACAGATACACGAATAGCACTACTAACAACGCCATAATAAACAACATCACTCGTTTAGTATACGGAAGAGGTTTAAGTGCAACAGACGCATCAAGAAAGCCTAATGAGTACGCACAAATGATGTCACTATTCAATAAAGATTGTGTTAGGCACTTATGTACTGATTTAAAGTTGTTAGGACAATGTGCCGTTCAAGTCATATACACGAAAGACAGAAAGAAAATTGCACAAGTACATCATATACCTGTTCAATTATTACGTGCTGAAAAGTGTAACGAAGAGGGCAAAATTGAAGCTTACTATTATAGTGACGATTGGACA
>ENA-OQVM01006055-OQVM01006055.1-marine-metagenome-genome-assembly--contig:-NODE-6055-length-11248-cov-6.284397_pt1 | contig 11248 bp, 9 predicted proteins | sample MGYA00237776_ERZ505498 | MGnify/ENA primary metagenome ERZ505498 (study PRJEB26159, sample SAMN06265151) | marine metagenome | isolation source: Helgoland LTER site | place: Germany:Helgoland, sampling... | reverse complement strand
ACAAGTGTTTACTGGCCTTGGCGATCACTTGATCTTGCGAAGTGACACTTGTGGTGATCCACAAGCATCAGGGATGGACGGCCTCCTCTTCCATTGCTGTCTCTTCCTCGATGTAGACTTCCTGAGCAAGCTCCGCCGCGATTGGTGTCGAAGCCGCCGAAACAGGGGCATATGGCACCGTTTCGGTCTCCATGTCGCTTCTGCTGCGCTGGGTCGCGCGATAGAGCCCGTAGAAGCCGATCATTAACATCAAGGCCGCCGTGAATAGCCAGAATCCGTTGTTACCGATCACATCCATCATCACACCAACGATCAGTGGCCCCGCGATCGCACCGACACCATTAATGAACAGCAGTCCCCCAGACGCAGCGGCCATATCTTCTTTCTGCAAATAGTCGTTCGCGTAGGCGATCAACAATGCATAGAGCGGGTTGGACGTACCGCCCACAATCGCCCCGCTGAGGATGATCAGGAAAAAACTGCCAGGCACAAAGAATGCGATCAGCGATCCAAAGCCGCCAACCAGCGAAATCCAGATAATCAACACACGGCGATCCATGCGGTCAGACAGCCAGCCAATCGGATATTGCAGGACCAAGGCCGACACGTAGATTGCAGAGACAAAGAACGACACTTCACCCACGGTTAGCCCAACCCTGCTGGCATAGACCGCCGACATACCGAATTGCGCGGCAAACACGCCCCCTAGCATGAACATACCAAAACATGCCAAAGGCGATGTCTTGATCAAATCCAGAACATTCATGGGTTTCGTTGTCTCAAAGGCGGGCATCGGGCGAACCGACAACAAGACCGGCGCAAATGCCAGCGAGACAAGTATCGACGGGATAATGAACAAGACATATCCCGAAACGTCGCCGCGGCTGACGATCCATTGTGCAACCACAATACCCGCCATCTGCACGATCATATAAAGCGATAGCGACTTGCCGCGGTTTTCATTGCTTGACGCATCATTCAGCCAGCTTTCAGCGGTGATATAGACGCCACAAAAGCAAAACCCGATGATGACCCGTCCAATCGCCCAAGCCCAAGGCTCGACCAACACAGGGTAAGCAACCAAGACCGCCGAAATCAGCGAACCTAGCGCCGCAAAAACGCGCACGTGGCCGACCCTGCGGATTAATTCCGGTGTGAAGCGCGAGCTGAACAAGAAGCCTAGGAAATAAGCCGACATCACGATTGAAAGCGCAAGCGTGCTAAAGCCTTCAGCCTCTCCACGCAGGCCCAAAAGCGTGCCCTGCAGGCCGTTGCCAACCATCAGCATGAACATGCCAACAAAAAGGGCCCAAGAGCCTGTGAATACCTGGAACATCGTGCGCCCTTTCGGCTGAACAGAACCGTGCAATGTCACGATTCTAGCGTAAGTTCATCACACGTTCGCGACAACGTCTCGCGCGTTTGCGTCTTAATGATCGGGCAGCAGAAGCGAGCTGTCACCATAGGAAAAAAAGCGATAGTTTTCAGCAATCGCATGGTCATAAATCGTGCCGATTGTATCAGTTCCCATCAGGGCCGAGACCAGCATCATCAATGTCGATTTAGGCAGATGGAAATTGGTCATCAACCCGTCCGCCATCTGGAATTCAAACCCCGGCGTAATGAAGATATCAGTCGGGCCAGTCCAAGGCTGCATCTGACCGTCCTTTGCGGCACTCTCAATCAACCGCAGTGCCGTGGTGCCCACCGGAATGACCCGATGGCCCGCCGCTTTGGTCGCGTTCATCTCATCGGCAGCTTGTGCCGTGACCTCGCCCCATTCGGCGTGCATCTTATGATCGCGCACATCGTCAACCTTCACTGGCAGAAACGTCCCTGCCCCGACATGCAGCGTCACATGGGTAAACTGCACACCGCGTGCGGCCAGCGCCTCCAGCAGCGGACCATCAAAATGTAATGATGCCGTTGGCGCAGCCACAGCACCGCTATTGCGTGCCCAATAGGTTTGATAATCCTGTTTATCCGCTTCATCCGCCGGCCGTTTGCCTGCAATATATGGCGGCAAAGGCATGGCGCCGACCGCATTCAATGCTGCATCAAAGTCGTCACCCTTCAGGTTAAACTGCAAATAGCCCTGCCCGTCGCCGCGTCCGACAACCTCGGCTGTTAGATCATCAGAAAAGACAATCACTTCGCCATCGCGAACTTTCTTGAGCGGCTTGATCAAAGCAGACCATGCGCCATCAGCGCGCGGTTCCAACAGGGTCACATCCATCTTGGCAGCCGTCGCCCCCGCATCGCCAGTCCGGTACCGCAACCCAAACAGGCGGGCGGGGATCACTTTGGTATCATTCAAGATCAACCGATCGCCAGGCTGCAGGATATCGGGAAGCTGATTGACAATACGGTCTTCAATTGCGTTCCCCTGCGCCAATAACAGCCGCGCAGAAGACCGCGGGCGCGCTGGCCGCGTCGCGATGAGTTCTTCGGGCAGATCAAAATCAAAATCACTTAGCTTCATTGAGAGATATCCGGTGCTGGCCTGCGAAAGATCTCTCGGAACATTCCCGGTGTCAGCACCGATAACGGATTTACCGCTACCTGTGGTGCGTCCGATGTGCCCCGTATGGTGTAACTGAACCCAATCAGCCCCTCGCCCCTGCGGGTCAGGAACGAACCAATGCTATTCACCAAGTAAAACGGAGACACGACGCCCTGCAGATCAATCTGTTTATTGGCGAGCGTGTAGAGTCCATCTACCGAAATGCCAAGTCCCGGACCAACTGCACTTGCCTCGGAAAGGATCACCTGATCCGGTGTCAGGCGGAACCGGGCATCCACCTCTTCAAAGGCAAGTCCCTGCCCGTCCAATTGCTGTAGCAAGCCGACCACGCTAATGGCATCCAAAAGGGCCGCCATCGCAGGCGCATCGCGAACGCGGATATTACGGACACGCAGCGTACCATCAAACGTCCCCGGCCCACCTGCAGGCAAAAGCGTCAGATCAGCGCTGCCGCCCAACGCATTTCGCATTAGGCCAGTGGCCCGCAGAACGCCGCCCGCGTCGTTACTACGCAATTGGACAGCAGAACGGCCATCACGCGGCGCGACTGTCCCCGCGACACTGGAGGCCCCGTTCAACTGCCCCGTAAACTGGCCGCGGAACCCTTGCTGGCTGCGAAAATCGCCTTGGAAATTCGTCAAAGCGATACCTTCGGTAATCTGCAGTCGATCCAACGCAATGCGCATCGGACCGCCTTCGCCCTGATCAGCGCCAAACTGAGCGTTGCGCAGATCAAGCGACCCGCCGTTTATTTCCACCCCCAGTGGTTGGCCCGGCCCACGCGCGCGCAACGTCAAAGGCGCATTAAACCAGTTGCCGATGCGAAGCTGCGAAAACACCGCCGATTCCAGCTGGCCATTGGCATTCAGATCTAGCCGTCCAGCCACCTGTAACCCGCCGCCGCTGACCTCTAGCCTGTCAATTGAAGGCACATCGCCCAAGCTGCCTGAAATCAACAGATTGCCTGCGGTCCTTGTTCCTTTGGACCATCCCACAGATGGAATACCCAACGTCATCCCAAGCAGATCGGACGTCAGGCGAAACGTCGGAGGGACACCTTCCTGAAAGGATACGGTAAGCTGGCCGGTACCGTTGCCGCCAATTGTTCCAGGGGGCAGCGCGATATCAAACTCATCCAGAAACGCCTGTGATAACGCCACATCGGCCGCGACCCGACTGCCCGGCCGTTCAGGATCGCCAAATCGCTGATCCCATGCGCCCACGGCTGTGACCTGCCCAAGACGCACAGGCCCCGCAATATTGACGCCGCTCCTACTTGCCGTCACCTGCAATCGTGGCGCGGCAAAAACCTTTCCGGGCACCAGCACCTCACTGCGGACGTTGCGCAATTGTGAGGTCATATCAATGACAAAGCTGTCGGGTGCCGGCCGCGGTTCTAGCGGCCAAGTAATCTGACCTTGGGTTAACGCACGGCCATCAGCAATCGTGACGGGTAGATTGGCCTTATCCATAAATTCAAAAGGCTTTTGGTTCAGGACCGAAAGAGCCGCCGTCAATGAACTGTCAACCCGCAAGTTCAAGATCGCTGGAGACGGTTTGAGCGCGAGATCAACAATCGTAAAATCTGACCCAGCCAATTGCATCGGCCCACCCTGCGGTGCATTCACGACGCCACTGTCTAGGCTCACAACAAAGCTGTTGTTCTCTATACTGGCGAAACCCTTGGCGCGGGTGATCGGTGGAACCTCACGCAAAAACTTGACCGTGTTGTCCGCAAACTCAAACCCTAACGCAAATTGCGCAGCACGTTCAGGTGCGACACGAAAGCCCGCATTCACATCCAGCAGGCGCCCGCCTGTCAGATTGCCTGAGACCCACCGACGCGTCCGAGGTTTCATCGACACAGGCCAAAAGGCGACAACCCGTTCTGGCGTAATTTCATCAATATTGGCGTCCAAGGCCACCTGCCATCCAGCGTCCGTAGCCGTTACAGCACCGCTCGCGCTGACCCGCGTTTCGCCGTCAATCATCACGGCCTCGCCCACTTCAACCGAGAAAGGGTCGAACCGCAGCCGCAGATCAACAGCGGCTTGCGGAATCTGCGGCGGCGCATCAAAGAACCCAGGCAAATCAAGGGCGATATCCCTGAACTGAAACTGCGCCAACAACGCCCGCGGCAGCCCGTCGCGAAACTCGCGCAGATATGCATTTCCATCCGCCCGCAAACTGCCCCATTCTGTCACAAGGCTCAGTTCGCTAAAGCTGATGCTATCGCGCACCGGATCGTAAGTAAAATAGGCCTTGGCATCCTCAAATGCGATCGGCTCTGTTCCGGGGTTTGGCTGCAAAACTCCCTGACCGATTTCCAACGTGGCATTAAGCGGCCCGAGGGCGCCATCATCATCCAGCCGTGTGCGCAGCGCTGCTGTCATCGGCGCGTCAACACCCTGCAACCAGCTGAGCGCAGGCGATTGTGCGGCAATGTCCGTGGCCAATACGTTATCCAGGTTCAACCCGAAATCAGCAGCGCGACTGCCCCGTGAGCTTTCGTAATTCAGGCTCACCTGCGTGACATTCGCCCCGCCTGACAAAAGGGAAAAATTGCCGCGCATCGCGGTTGTCCCGCCCCGCAGATCAAGCGCAACGGTTCCCCCATCAACGATCCAGCTACGTCCGGCACGCGCATCATCAAAATTCACGATCAACCCGTCGGCGCGCACTGTCTCCAGCGCCTCAAGCGCGGGACGTTCAAAGACCTGATCGAACTGTTCCAACAGCTCCGGCAAAGTGCGCGCCTGTCCAAGGTCGCTCCCACCTGTTGTGAGGGCAAAGGACACCGAACCGTCGCGCGCACGGCGCAAATTGACCTGCCCCCCGATCAGGCGCACCTCTTGCATCAGAACCTCTTGTTGCAAGATCAACCCGCGGGGCGACATCAAGCCTTCGACAATCGGCACTCGTGTCAGTGTCAGCCCGCCGGCATCAATCAGCCTTGTATCAACAAGCCGCACAGTCGGATGCAAATCGCGCCCGATGCGCACAGTGATAGCACCGAACTCTAGCGTTGCACCCTCCAGAACAACGCCTGCGCGCTCCTCGATACTTTCGATTATCCAACTGGGCGCGGTGATATCACGGTCAATAATCATCACTGCCGCTGCAGCGGCAAACACCAGTGGCAGCAAACTTATGACGAAAATTGCGCGCAAACAGAAAACCCAAGGGCGCATGCCTTTGGGACGGTCCGTCTTTGGCTCGGTTTCGCCTGTCTCTTCGGTCATTGCCATCCATTCGCTGGCGCTTTTGCGCCTTAGGTCTTTATCTTTGCCTGTTGCGGACTAAAACAAAACCAAGAAATCATTTCGAGCGAAGGATAGCGCAATGACACACCCGACCATTGGCGACAAAGCCCCCGACATCAACCTGCCCCGCGATGGTGGCGACATGGTGAACTTGTCAGACTTTGCTGGCAAGAAGGTCGTGTTGTACTTCTATCCCAAGGACGACACCCCCGGCTGCACGAAAGAGGCGATTGGCTTTACCGAAACCGTAGATGAATTCGCGGCGTTGGATACGGTGATCCTCGGTGTGTCCAAAGACAGCATCAAGAAGCACGATAAATTCGTCGCCAAGCATGACCTTAAGATCGCGCTTCTGTCTGACGAGGAGGGCGACGTTTGCGAACGCTACGGAACGTGGGTGGAGAAAAGCATGTATGGCAAAACCTATATGGGGATCGAGCGCGCCACCTATCTCATCGATGCTGACGGTAACATTGCACAGGCATGGCGCAAGGTGCGGGTGCCGGGTCACGTCGATGCCGTTCTTGAAGCTGTTCGCGCGCTGTGACCCTGACTGAAATGGCCGTGGCGGTGCTGACAACCGCAAACGGTCGCGAAAAGACCGCGTTGTCCCGCAGGTACGCCGCACAGTGGCAGGATGCACGCGCCGCTGGCGAAACGATTGAGGTCGGCACCGCAAATCCTCCGCTGCGTCCGTCTCGGCCAGATAAACCTGCGTTGCTCAGCCCGCGCGATGTGCCCCACCGCAAACCCGGCACACTCGAAGGCCAGATCGCCCTATTGCACGCGGTTGCGCACATTGAACTCAATGCGGTTGATCTGCACTGGGATATCATCGCGCGGTTTTCAGACACCGAACTCCCAATGGGATACTATGACGATTGGGTTAAGGCGGCAGACGAAGAATCCAAACATTTCAACCTGATGTGCGACTGCCTTGAAGCAATGGGAAGCCACTATGGCGCATTACCAGCCCACGCGGGCATGTGGCGCGCTGCCGAAGATACAGTGGATGATCTGATGGGACGGTTGGCCGTCGTGCCGATGGTGTTAGAAGCGCGAGGTTTGGACGTCACACCCGGCATGATCAAGATCTTCAAGCAAGCAAAACTGACCCAGGCGGTTGAAGCTCTCGAAGTCATCTATGCCGAAGAGGTGCACCACGTAGCCTATGGGTCAAAGTGGTTCCACTTCCTATGTGGTCGCCACGATCTCGACCCTACCGGAGTGTTCCACGATCTGGTACGCAAGTATTTCCATGGCAACCTCAAACCGCCCTTTAACGAAGAAAAGCGGGCCGAGGCCGGGATACCTCCCGATTTTTACTGGCCACTTGCAGGAACGGATTACGCCAGCACGAAGGTCAAAGGCGAATAGGCAGTTCCCCGCGCAGCGCCTAACAAACACGTGGTATCTGCCTAAGAATTGCGCAAATTTCTTGCAGGCAGGGCCCTCGGCATTTAAACGGTATCGGAATGAACCGGATGGGCGCCGGTAACAGACTAGCGGAACAGGAAAACCAGCACCTTGAGATCACGACTGACAAAACGCATCCATGGCATTCTGGAACGGTTCTTTCCTGAAAGACGGCTGTTCCTGCGGTCCGATACAGAAACACGTTTTATCCGACTGACATCGGAAACACAGCTTGTGGGCTGGACTGGCAGTATCATCGTCGTCGCGTGGACGATCATTGCAACAGCGATTTTGCTGATGGACAGTATTGGTGCTGGTAACTTCCGCGCACAGGCACAGCGAGATCAGCTGACTTACGAACAACGGCTCAATGTCCTGTCCAGCGAACGCGATGCCCGCGCAATGGAAGCGTTGGCGGCGCAAGAACGCTTTAACTCTGCTCTGCAGCAAATTTCGATCATGCAGTCCGAACTGCTCACCACTGAAGAAAAGCGACGCGAGCTGGAAACCGGCATGGAAGTTGTGCAAGCCACATTGCGCAACACAATGCGTGCCCGCGAAGAAGCGCGGGCCGAAGTCGCCGCCCTTTCGGCAGATGATGTCGACGTCGGCACCGCCTCTATCAGCGATGATGCAGCAGGCACGGTTGGTTTGCTTGCCTCAGCCCTTGCCGACACGGCCTCAGAGCGTGACCAGATCGCAGCCGATGCAGAATATGCATTCGAGCAAGCACAGGAAATGCAACTTGAGTTACGCCTGCTTCAAGAACGCAACGATCAAATATTTCGCCAGCTAGAAGAGGCGATGTTGGTATCAGTGGAGCCGCTGGATGAGATGTTCCGCGCCGCGGGCATGAACCCCGACAATCTGATTGATCAGGTGCGCCGTGGCTATTCTGGCACCGGTGGGCCGCTGACCCCTATTCAATTCTCGACGCGTGGCGGCGATCCTGACCCGGACGCCTTGCGCGCCAATGCCATTCTGACAGCGATGGACAAAATAAACCTTTACCGGATCGCGGCGGAAAAAGCGCCCTTCTCAATCCCTGTAAAGGCGAACTTTCGATATACCTCCGGCTTTGGACCACGCTGGGGGCGTTTGCATGCAGGTACTGATTTTGCCGGTCCAATCGGCACACCGATTTATTCAACCGCTGATGGCGTGGTAACACACGCGGGCTGGTCTTCGGGCTATGGTCGTCTGATCAAGATTCGCCACGACTTTGGGATCGAAACACGTTACGCTCATCTTAACGCGATGGATGTACGTGTGGGCCAAAGGGTCTCGCGCGGCGAGCGAATTGGTGCTATGGGGAATTCTGGTCGCTCGACCGGGCCCCACCTTCACTACGAGGTCCGTGTGAACGGCAACCCCGTTAACCCCATGACTTATATAAGAGCTGGACAAGATGTTTTCTAAATCCAAAATTAATGAGCCCGGACCAAAAGGGTCCGATTCCGACACGTCTAAAGGCACCGATGCAGCCAAGCCTGCTGGTTCTGATTTCAAGGCATCTGCCCCAAAGGCAAAGCCGCCTGCGTCAATATTGTCCTCTGATCTTTTGATCACTGGCAACCTTAAGACGACCGGTGACATTCAGGTCGAAGGCCAAGTCGAAGGCGACATTCGTGCGCATCTATTGACCGTCGGCGAAGGTGCCACTGTCAAAGGCGAAGTCGTCGCTGACGATGTTGTTGTCAATGGTCGCGTCGTTGGCCGTGTACGTGGCCTAAAGGTTCGCCTGACATCCACAGCACGCGTTGAGGGTGATATCATTCACAAGACCATCGCAATTGAATCCGGCGCCCATTTCGAAGGTTCCGTGCAGCGCCAAGACGACCCACTGGCGACAGGCGCAAAGAAGATGCCGACAACTGCGGCACCTGAAGCCAAGTCCTAAGAGGCGTTACATTGCGACATGCAGGGCGCCCGCGGGCGCCCTTTCGCGTTTAGGCCAACGCGCGCCGGTACAGATGCCACGTCGCATGGCCCAACACCGGCAAAACGACCATCAAGCCTAAAAACCACGGCAGCAGCGCCAACAAAGACAGCACCGCGATCAAAGATGCCCAAACCAGCATTACGAACAGGTTGGCGCGCACGACCTTCATGCTGGTCAACATCGCGGTGACGAAATCAACCTCGCGGTCCAGCACCAATGGCAAGCTAACGACCGTCAGAGAAAATAACAAAAACGCTAGCACAGCACCAACACCCAATTCGACGCCAATCATCATCAAGCCATTGAGCGTAAAGAAAACATCCAGGCTTTGCGAAACATTCGTCATGGTTGATAGCCCCATAAACAGCGCAAAAATCATATGTGCCAAGAACGTCCAGAACAAAAAGTAGATCACGATTATGGCACCCAGCCACGGCAATTGCCGTGTCCGTTCATTCCACACAATTCCCAGAACACCGCGCCATTCCAACGGCTCTTTTGTTTCCATGCGGCGACTCACTTCGTACAAGCCTGCGGCTGCAAAGGGTGCCAACAAAGGAAAACCAAGTGACGTCGCCAAAGTCCAGCTGACATGCCCTGCCCCGACCCAAAGCATCACAAAGCCGCCGACCACATAGACCGCGCTGAAGAACAGGCCAAACTGCGGTGCACGCCGGAAATCGCGCACACCAGCCCTAAGGCTCGCGCTGATATCTGTCATGGTGATCTGTTGAACAACGGGCTGCTCGAGACCGCCGCTGAGTGGTTCGGTTGTTGGCATAGCGTCCTCCTTACTGCCTATCATCGCCTCAAGACGGCGTGATTGGCAAGCGTGGGATTGCGTGCCTACTCCGCGTTCGCCTCAGCGCGGCTCTTGCCGGATACGGCCATAGCAAGTGTTGCAGCCATCAAGCCGTCCAAGTCGCCATCCAAGACGCCCTTGGTATCTGACGTCTCGAAATTTGTGCGCAAGTCTTTGACCATCTGATACGGCTGCAAAACATATGACCGTATCTGGTTGCCCCAGCCCGCGTCGCCTGCGTTTTCATGTGCTTCGTTCACCAGCGCAGACCGTTTATCCAGCTCGATCTGATACAACCGCGATTTCAGCGCCTTCATCGCGATATCCCGGTTCTGGTGCTGCGATTTTTCAGAGCTCGTCACAACGATCCCTGTGGGCGCGTGGGTAATCCGGACAGCCGAATCAGTCGTGTTCACGTGCTGTCCACCGGCACCCGAAGACCTGTACGTGTCGATGCGGATATCTGACGGGTTCACTTCGATTTCGATATCATCATCGACCACCGGATAGACCTTGATGGAGGTAAATGATGTGTGGCGCTTGGCAGCACTATCAAAAGGCGAAATCCGCACTAAGCGATGCACACCGCTTTCAGACTTGAGCCATCCGTATGCGTTATGCCCACTAATCTTATACGACGCCGATTTGATACCTGCCTCGTCGCCGGACTGTTCAGCCTGTAGTTCTACTTTGTAGCCCTTCTTTTCGGCCCAGCGAACATACATCCGCGCCAACATATTGGCCCAGTCACAGCTTTCGGTACCACCTGCCCCTGCGTTAATTTCAAGGAAAGTGTCATTGGCGTCTGCCTCGCCATCCAGCAAAGCTTCAAGTTCTTTTTGGGCAGCTTTTTTGGCCAACGCCGTCAGGGCTATTTCGGCCTCAGTGACGATTTCTGCATCGTCTTCCATTTCGCCCAACTCGATCAATTCGATATGATCGCTAAGCTCTTGTTTGATGCCTTCGTATGTGGCCAGCGCATCGACCAGCATCTGACGGTCGCGCATTAGTTTTTGCGCCGCTTCTGGATCATCCCACAGGGTCGGATCTTCGACGCGGGCGTTAAATTCCTCTAGCCGGTGCGGCGCGGTTTCATAGTCCAAGCGCTGCGCCAAAAGTGCCAACGATTTTTCAACCGCCTCAATCGTGTTTTGGATTTCCGCGCGCATGGGGCACCTTTGGTCAAAGCATAAATATCGTGTGGATTGGTCTTACAGCGGGTATCACCCCGCGACAAGCGGATGGTCAGTAAAACCCACCCGAGGACAATGTCCCGAATGTTGCGCGTTCGCCAACGGTCG
>ENA-OQVM01006048-OQVM01006048.1-marine-metagenome-genome-assembly--contig:-NODE-6048-length-11254-cov-6.636128_pt1 | contig 11254 bp, 3 predicted proteins | sample MGYA00237776_ERZ505498 | MGnify/ENA primary metagenome ERZ505498 (study PRJEB26159, sample SAMN06265151) | marine metagenome | isolation source: Helgoland LTER site | place: Germany:Helgoland, sampling... | reverse complement strand
GTTTCTGGATTGTACTTTACAAAGTCAGGCCCCTATGTCTTCGTATAATACGACTGATAGGTTGAATTAAATTCTGCTTGGGTGCGTATGGTCGGCTTCACTGGGACCATGTGGATACTCCCTGGTTTCTCGTCTGAGTACTCAGCACCCTTGTTGAGAACCGCTACCCCATTGGAATTCACACCCACAAGCAGATTGAACTTATCATAGTTGATCATTTCAGTTTCGAGATAGATACCGTCTGGCTTGCTGCTAATCTTCGCCTCCAATTGAATTGCTTCGTCGCAATCAAAGTATATATATGATGTCTTATTAAATAGATAAACACGTATAGTGCATGTGCATGACTAGCAAAGGCGCCATGCGCATGCAACTAGCCGCGTCGTGCCTCGAGGCTCCCCGTGGCACACCCTTTATGTAGCTTCGTCTTCCCCTCCCATCTGCATTTGTCCCCCAGGAATCGTGCTACAGCCATGCTGCAACAGTCTTCGTCCAGGCACTGTTAGCCCTACCACAGCTATGCTGCAGCAGAAGCTAAGAGTGGTACAGCAGTACTGTACGGTCATGCCTAGGATGTCACACTTGGTGAGCACCCCGGTGTATGAGTGTAAATTATGATGTGAGTTTGGTCAAAACCAGGTATCTATGGCCGCAGAAGAAGTATATCTGTACGATCTTAACACTGATAAATCAAGTGCCTGGGCTACCCTGTGTCAGTCAGGGGACTGTTATTTATTTCCTTCACTTTGGTGTTTGTGTTTCTCTACTCTCTACTTTGCGTCTCTTACTATTTATTTGCTGGCTGTGTTCGTCATTGTCCATGTTCTTTGCGTTCCGTTTTCGTGTATTTTCCCTCGATTTGTGTACGATTTCTGGGTTCCTTTTTTGTTTTTTGTGGTCTCTCTTTTTTTGGTCTATTGGTCGCTTCCTTGATATGTCGCTATGTGTTCCCATTTGTGTTTCCTGTGTTTCCTGTGTTTTGTATGGACATCCTTTGTCGGGCTCTGCTGCATGCTTTGTCGTTGGTTTGGGTTTGTGATCTTCTTTCGGAGATTTCTCATTCTGAGTTTTTTGCCTTTTGGTCATGGCTTGGGATTCTATCTTCTTATTTGTGTCCTTGTCTGTTGTTGCTAGTCTGTGATTTTTCTTATGCTTGCTTCCCTGATTTGTGTTCCGAGCTGTTTCTTTATTAGTTGTTGTGTTATTCCTGATTGGTTCACCGTATGCACCTTGTCCTGTGGTTGTGAGTTCTCGATTTTTTGTTAGTGTAATAAATCCATCCTTTTGGTCATTGCTCAAGTCCATTTTTGTATAGACCACTTGTTTCCCTCCATCGTTCTCAACTGTTGTATTAAGAGCCTTGCTTAACGTCAGTCCTATCACGTCCTTACATCGATCTTTTTTGTATTTTTCTTTTGGTGTAATCGCTCCTCGCATGATGACATATTCTCTATCTGTTTCCACAGCTATAGCCTCTTTTCCCTGGCTTGACTTAGCTTCATTTTTTCTTTTAGGAAGGTGTTTTTTTGCCGTCTTCCGATTATTTCGTTTGCCTTGTTTGACAAAAAATTCCACTCTAAATTTATTTCCAGCGTTGTACAGTAGTTCAAGATGGTCTTGTGATGACCAGAGTTCAGGGTCCCATTCATTGTATTTTATTTTGCATTGGTTCCCTTTTGATACCATCACTGTCCCATACTGAAATTTGGGCTGATCTTTTGCAAATTGCATGCCAAAGCGTGTGCTTAAGATTTTAATTCTGTCACCTTTCCTGAAACCATTGTCTAATGACTGTGGTTGTATGCGCAAAGCGTTGAAATGCACTCCGTCATAAAGAAGCATCGCAGGGTTGTTCAGTTCATGTAGTTTCTGTCTGATGTCCTCTGCTGTCTTATAATAATATCTGATTTGTGTGAGTGGTCGATCTGGTTGTTCCTTAAAGATTGTCAGATATGATTCGCCTGCATGTACCCAGATTACTGTTATGTTTGCTTTGGATGCGTATAGTTCACATTCTTGGTGGCCTCCCCAGTGACTCCTTGGCACACTCGCTTTGTATTCTTTCTCGTCTTCGACATCCGTGTAGCCTTTCGTTTTCTCAATTATGAGGGTTAATTCTTTTGTTTCTTGCGCACTGAGGTCCATTTTGTCTAAGTTCTGTCGTGCCATTGCTATTATACATTGTAGTATTTCACTGGTCGTTTGCTTTTGTGTTTTGGCTAAGGCCCTATACAGGCATAGTCCGTCTCCTATTATTGTTTGGGTTTTAATCCCTAAGTCTTTTTTTACCTGGTGCCATGGTGTCTGGTTTGTTTGTTTTTTGCTCTGTATCCCTTCTTTTATGGCATTATCCCAATCAATCGTTTCCTCTGCGTTGTGTGACATATGCAGTTCCGTTGTATGCCATTCCTTTGCAATTTGTGCTATTGCTTTCTTCTGCGTGTGGCATTCCTCGCATTGCCAAATACTTGTTATGTTGCTCTGTACACAGTCTGGATGTGCCGTTGTTCTACAAGATGCACAATAAAGTCCTGCGTGCTCTACCCGTGTTGTGCATGTTTTACATAGTCTATTGTGTTGTTCTACCCACTCATCCCACTTGTCGCTCAGTTCTATACGCTTTGTGATACGTTCTAGTTCTATTGTTAGTGTACTTTTCTGATGTTGGCAGTCACCGCATGTCCAGTACTGTCCTATTGTCCCACTTATGCAGTTCTCATGTGCTGATCTTTTGCATCCTTCGCACATGACAAGTCTTCCACCCTCTTTACATTTGTAGCAACTGTTCTCGTGTAGGTCGTCTCTTGCCTCCATTCTTTCTTCTATTTCCGCTTTTTCACGTTCCAGTTCTTTAACATTCCTACTTCTACTCGATTTTGTATTTCGTTTTGTAGGTGGTTCTAGCCTCTTTGTCCTTTTTTCTGGGGATTGCATCATCATGTATGTATATATTGGTTGTTCGTTGTTTTGTTTGTCGTTTCTGTTTCGTTTTTTACTTTGGCAGCATTGTTTTTTCTGTTGTTCTTTGTTGAGTATTCCTGTTGTTAGTGTGCGCCATCTTTGTGTTGTCGTTTTTTTCCTGATTCTGTCAAACTTGCTCATTATGCTTACACATTTGGTACGCTTTGTTTTCTCTGGTATTATGTCTGCTATTGTGGTGCGGTTTGTGCTTTGGTGTTCATCTACTGATTGATCTTTTGTTGTTCTCGTTAGGTATTTTATGATTTCATTGATTTTTCGTTTCTTAATATGTTTGGTCCCAGTCGTTCGTCTTTTTACTGTTTTTCTATATGCCATGTCTTCTTGTTCTTTCTCTGGATCATATGTTCTTTCATTTCGATGTGTCCATAATTCCTCTCTGATTACTAGCAAGCAGTCATTGTAGTGTTTTAGTGTGCGTTTCATTTCAGATGGTTTGATCCCGCCGAGTGTTAGTATTCGAATCATTGGGGTTGTGAGTATTCCTTTCCATATGGGTTGAGTGTGGTATAAGTTTAGAATTAGTTCTACTGCCATGGATTCTGCATACTCTTGGTTTGATTTCTCGTTCACGTTTTTGTCGTAGCTGCATTGCCACGATTTGGGTAGATCTTCTTTTATTCTGGTGCTCGGTATTTTCTCTTCTTGTCCGAATAATATCAATCCAATCAATTCTGGAAGCCATGGTTCTCCTCGTTTGTCTAGTTCTTCCCACATTATGTTCCAAATTCCGTTTTTCATCCCTTTTATTTTTTCATCTTCACAGTGAAGAAGGTGGTGTTCATGCGTTTCCACTATCCCTGAATCGCATACTCTGCACTCGTCATTCTCCGTGTATTGCCATTCTTTGAGTAAGTCTAATGTCCCTCTTAGGTTCCACGTATCCTTCAGTATGTTTCGTTTTTTTGATTGTGTTTGGTTTGTTCTCGAGTATATCATGTACTTCCACTCAATGTCTTCTTTGAACACTCCCCAGATTTCGTCTCTATCCTTAGTTTCTCTTTTGGTTCGGTCTATTTTGATTTGTCCTAGGATAGCTGCTCTGATCCGTCCTCTTATTTCTTCTCCGTGTATTTTTACATTGAACCAGTGCGTTTCCTGTTTCAATTTTGTTTCGCAGTCGGGGTCTTCATCTCCCCAATCCGCTATTTCATCGGCAGTTTGGTTTTGTTTTTCTTCTTCTGTGTTTTCTCTGTTCAGGAGGTCTGCATGTCCTTTGACCCATTTTATTGCTAATCTATTTTTCCACCATCTTTTTTCTTTACATATCAATGTCCAGATGTCTCTATCCACCATTTTTATCCATGTCATTCCCTTCTTGTGTTGTATGTCCGGGTACAGATTTACCACCGCTTCATTGTCCAGGTGCCATTTTACTTTGCCTTGCCAGTTTAGCTCCTCTCTTAGGTACTTGATTCCTGCTAACATTCCTAATGCTTCCATTCTGAAGGATGTCTGCATATCCACATCCAATTTTGTCGTTTGTTCTCTCCCATATCCACTGAGCCCGATAGATTTTATTGATCCTTCCATGCCATGCGCATATTGGGCTATGTGCCATCCATATGTTCCAAATTTCGTGTGATCCTTCACCGATCCGTCTGAGAATCCTAGTATCTCACCTTTCCGTTCTTGTAAGTCTGCGATGGTCTGTGTTATAGTTTCCTCGTTTTCCCATGCATAAATCTTTCCCATTTTCTCTTTCATATCGCTGTCTGGCTCTCCCGCCGTATTTGTTACGGCAGGTTGATGTTGGTTGATGCGTATGGTATCTCTCCGTGTGCTTTCGCCTACCATTTCAAATTTGGTCACATTTCTTATGTACCGAGTTCGTATTCTGTTGTTTATTTTGATTGGCGTTAGGATGATTTCATTTGTGGCATCCTCGTGTTGCATTGTTTGTGTTCTTAATGGGATGGTTTGCACGATTCTCTCATATTTCCCCGTTATCACGTCTCCTCTTCTAAGTATATCCCCAATTTCCATCTTTCTTTTTTTCACGAGGTTTCCCCCCCATCTTCCAAGTTTTTTTCTGTGCTGATTTGCATAAATGTTCAGTAGAGAGTGTTCAATTGATTTTGGCATGTTTTTTCGTTTATTTTTTGTGTTGATATTTGTTGTGTCCGAGACTGTTCTGTACCCAGAGTCTTGTACGATTTTGTATACTTCCTTTTTGTCACTCTTGTTCGTTAGATCCATTATATATTTGTCATTCTCACACTGTAAGTTTGTCCTATTCTCTTGCTGTACATTGTCGATTGTTATGTCGTTTTTTTCCATCCATGCTTTTAATTCAAATAGCCATTCATCTTCTGTGTGTTCCACATAATGCATCACTTTCGTTTGCATCGGACACTTTCCTGTTGCCGCTCTTTGTTGTAATCTGTAGGTCGCTCCTTCCAGCATTTGCCCGCACATACTATTTGATTTTTCTCTCTCCGTTACGTAGATCATTAGTTTTGCAATGCCAACCAGATCCGCAATTTTGTCAACTCCCATACCTCCTAATTTTCCATGTGCGTGTATTAGATTTCTCGGGGTTCGTTGTGGGAGGTGCATTTTTTTCTTAAGTACTTGGTCGATTTTATTCTGTATCTTATTTGTGTATCTGCTTTCTTTTGCATTTGAATATATTAGTGGGTACATGGCCTTTGGGTATAATACACAGCTGATGGCTCGGAGTGCTCCACCTCCTGACAATTTCTTCTTTTGCATCACCGTAGTTAGAGTGTTGATCTTGCTCATGATCCCTTGATGTTTTGTCCCATCATACATTACCGTGTCTCCCAGTACCGTTGTTCCATTAGCATTTTGTATGTTCCCTAGATGCCTCCACATGGATTTTTCTGTTACATTCACTAATGTTGTGGTACGTGGTTGTCCCAGTTTATATTTTCCATTTCCTTTGTACGTGTCAATTTTTATTTCCACGTTTTCTATGTTAGAGTACACATAGCTTTTTTCTGGTTTGACTATTATCCCCGTCGCTGTACTGAAGTCTGCTATCGCATTTGCTATTTTTTGCATTCCTTCTTTTGTTTGGGATACATATGTACCATCGTCTGCATATATGACTTTATGTGCGTGAATTTCCTTCTCTTCATTCACTGTGTATGAGTACGGGTCTATATTTTTAGTTTCTTTTATGTAGTCAGACATCCAACACATAAAAGCTAGCCATCCTAGTGGGGATTCTTCCGCTCCTTGTCCCCAGCATCCACACTCTGGTGTCACTGGTTCTGTCAGTCCATGTGCTGTGAGGATTTTCATTCTCCTTTTATCATCATATAATCTCCACATCTCCAGTCCTTCTTTGGGGAACCCCATGCGTTTTAATGACAGCTCTTTTGCGAATTTCTCTGTTGAATCATATGCCTTACTGAAGTCTACGTCCATGAGGACAATTGGTTTTCCAAATTTTTTTGCATCTTCGAGTAACATCTTTTTAATCATTAGAGGTTGTGATGTGGTTGATCCCGATAAGAACGCATAGTTATCTTGATCTATTAGTCCATTCTTAAGCCATACCGTCAGTACTTTTTGTTTTCTTATTCCCATACACATCTTCCGCATTACTTCATAATACATCAGTGGTCTTCTTTTGTTAATATCTGGGTTTCCTTCTTCTTTTGGTATCCAGTTTACAATCTCTTCCCTCCATTGGGTGTATCCTATTCCTGTTAAATAGGTCAAACTGATCAACTTGGCTATTTTCTCTCTGATTTCCGTTGGCGCTGCCGCTATATGATCTATTCTTATCCCTGACACCCCTGGTGCTGTGTTTTTCTTCTTCTTTCCTATATATTTGTCCAGTTCTTTTAAGGTAATTGCAGCCGTGAATATGTCGTCGTACATTTTTGGGTTTGCTCTTACTCCCTTCGGGGTCATCTTTCCTCTCGCTGTTTGGTACACTCGCCGGAGTCTTCTCGGTATATTTTTCATTTTCAATGTTTTGAACCAACTATTATTTTTGTCTTTGGTTCTGAATTCTTTCATGAATTTTCCAAACTTTAGATACCATCTCTCTCGTCCTTTCCCCATGTGTTTTGCAGTTACCGTTCGTTCTATTTTATTTATTTCCATTTCATCCTCAATGAGTTCTGTGTGTGTTGCATGTCTTTGTATGAGCACCTGCGGTTTATGGTTGTTATTTTTTCTTCCTAATGCATAGTTCAAGTAGCTTTTTAGTTGCTGGTTTACTTTCCATTTCTTGTCCAAGTCTGCTATCCTTTCTTTGATTTGCCTTCTTTCACGCACTCTTTTCCGGCTTCCTAGAGCTTTTTGTCGCTGTTTGATATTCGCTCGTGTTTCTTGTATATATGCTTTCCATTCTGACCACCGTGCCCCTTGGTGTGGTGCTGTTTTGATCCCCATTTCTCCCATTGCTCCATACAGCTCATCTCTTTTTTGTAGATGGTCTACTATTGCAGTCACTTTCCCTCTGTTTTTTTTGGTTGTTGCCTTTTTTATTAGTGTTTTTAATATGGTCATGTACGATTGTTTGTACACCATGTTTGGACTCCAGTGATTTTTTCGTTTTCCTCTTTTCTTCTCTCTGTTTTTTGCCATTTTATTCTCAGCTGACAGAAGCATTTTTGTCATTTCATCCATGACTATGTCCATTTGTTTGCGGAAGATTTTCTTCCTCTCTTTGCTCATATTTCTTTTTTGTTCTTTTGCTACTTCGTACAGCTTGTCAATTCTTTCGAGCAGGTTATTCGTTTTTGTTTTGGTATGTTCTACTATTTCCATAAGGTTATCATTGTATTCTTTAGCCAGCTCTTTAATCGAGCTCTTTAGTGTGCGTGGTCTTTCTTGATGTTGTGGTTTGTTTACGATCTTGCCTAGCGCTTTGTTAAAATCTATTTCATTCGCTATCATGTTGTGGTCTGATGTATAGAATCCATGGCTGTTTTCTATTCCTGCTCGGAGTATTGCTCCTTCTGCCCAGAGTCCCTCTGTTACCATGATGTAGTCGATCCATGACTCATTGTGTGTTTTCAGGTTTTCCGTTTTGTGGTTGCATCTTTTTTCTATTGTGTTGATCAGGCCTCTTTCTTCCAGTTTGTTTAGGAGTCCCCCATGTTGATGGTTTTTTTCTTTGTTCCAGTTTATATTAAAGTCTCCTGTTAGTATTATTTCTTTTCCATCATCAAGTGCTCCATCTATTTCTTCAATTAGATCCTTGTCAAAGTGGTACAGTGGATCTTTATGTTTCAGTCCTGTGTAAGATTTTTCGTTTTCCATTTTCTTTATACTGTTTGTTTGGTATGTCCACATCGTGTCTTTTCCTGTCGATTTTACTGGTCTGTATACAGCAATTATTTTAATGATCCGTTTTTTTCCTATTAGTTCTACACTTGACCATCTTCCCCATTTATCAGCTTTATTACTCTGCGGGTCCGCGTGTTTTTTTAGTATTGGATGGATGCCTATGCTTATTCCCCCAATGAGGTTATTGTTCGCGTATGCGTGTGACCATAGTGGTCGCTCTATATATGATTTTCCTCCGCCTGTCCAGTATGTTTCTGCCTCATATTCCATACTGGTAATGTCTTTTTTCGTTCTTTTATGGTCTATTAATACTGGTATGAGTACCCCCATTTCCCCCCAGTGTGCAAATAGGGTTGTTCTTTTCATGTCTGCATCTTTGCCCGTCCATCCATTCATGTTAAGCGCCGTGATTTGTCCCCGGAGTTTGTGCTGTGTTGGTCTCCATTTTTCTCCGTAGAAAAGTTCGTGATCTCCTGTACAGAACATGTCTCCTATGAGCTGTTTCAACCTTTTTTCGGTGTTCCCCCATTTTGTCCATGCCACTGTCCACTTGTCTTCTCCTTTGTCTTTTGGGTGGCCTTCTCCTGGATAGCCTTTTGTTGAGTCCCATACATCCCCATAGTCTATTGTTATATTTTTCCGATAGTTTCGTGTGTGTATTTTCATTGCCCAGTTTCTCCATGTTTTGTGTATCCTAATCCTTTGTTTTGTATGTTTCATTATTTCGTGTGCTATATAAAATTCTTCGTCATTCAATAGGCACGTGGCTATGTTAAGCCTGCCTTTCATTTTGTGTTTCCAGATCTCATATAATGTGTGGAATGCTTTTTTAATCAGTTCCCCTACACTCCATACAATCTTTAGTGTTTCCTCCTCTCTCTTTGTAGATTTTAATTTATTCAGTTGCATGTTGTTTTTTATTCTGGAGGATGGTTCTGATGAAAAATTCCAAAATGTACCGTACTGTTTTTGGGTGTGTGACCATCCCAACGCTGGTTGGAGGTAGCCGTGTTTATTTGTTTGTTGAAAGTGTATACGCCTTGTACACGTTATCCCTTGTGGGAGTCTCTCCTGTAGCACTTGTTCCCTTATCTTGTTGTACATCCTTCCCACTTCATTTGTTATATTGCCATGTATGAGTGTGCTGTGTTCAGTAGTGTTACTTTTTGATGTTTCGTGCATTAGCTTTGTGCGTAATATGTTACATGTTCGGTGTGTTTCCTGCACTTGTATGGAACAGTTTCTCACAACTTCTTGTGGTATATTTCGATACAGTGGTCTAGCGGTTTTATAAACCGTGCAGTATCCAGCAGATGGTTGGTTCGATTCCCAAAAGGTGCAATTCTTTTTTACCTTTTTTTTGCACATTTTTTGTTTGCATTGGTCGTGCAATGCGTCGCACATAGTGCCAGTGTCATGTTTTATACCTGCTACATCATGTATGCATGTGCATTCCTCATCTATTATTTGCGTTTGTAGCGCTCGTAGTGCGGTTGGGTGCAGTCTCCTGCATTCATTCGTTCCTGACGTATGCTTTGCTTTGTCTTTATCTAGCCTTATGTTTAAAATCTCTTCCGGGTTATATATACTGTTGTTTTGTGTTATGCTATCGGGCATTTCCCCCTTTCTTAGCACTGGGGTCTGGTTTTGCGTGCCAGCCGTATATCGATAGTCCTTAAAGCTTGTGACCCGGGTTCGAGTCCCGGTCAGGTCACATGACTGCGCTACCCTTTTTTGCACTTTTTTTGTCCTTTTTTCGGAGCTCACGTTGGCGCTATTTCGGTTTACGGAGCTCACGTTGGCGCTATTTCGGTTTACGGAAAGGCGAAATTCTATCTTATTACTATCCGGAAAGTGTTACTCAGAGCGCTTCTCTACCATTTCCATACCAGTATCTGGAAAATCAAGTTTTGATTGTTTGCTGTGTGTAATTAAAAAAATATTAAATGTGTGCGTAAATTCCTATATACATAGATGGAATTATGCCCGAAGCAAGATACATACACACCGAGACATCCATGCACTTTGCAAAAAATGGGCTCTAATTGTTTTCATTGCTCTTGCATTATTTACATTTCTTTTGAAACAATACTACACACACACACACACAATGTATGCACACGATGCACACACACACGATGTATGAGCACACACACTATGCCCGCACACAAGACCTCTAGTACCTCTGGCACCTCATCCACCCATTTAATCACTCTCTCACCTCTAGACTATCTACCGCTGCTGCTGCTACTGCGTTTACCGCTGCTGCTGCTTCTACGAGTAATTCCGCTTTAGTATGGGTTCTGCGGGGTTTGAAAAAATCGCGTTCCCCTTTTGTAGCTACGCCTATTTCATCTCCTAACGAGACGATGGATGGATTCACGGAAACCACAAGCGCAACTGCGCCTGCACCTTGGGTATACTCACCAGTAGAGCCTAGGTTGTATTTCGCTAAATCGGAAGCGACAATAATGGCTTTTTTCTCGGGATTTTGACGCACAAATAAGCAGGCGTTTTCTAAAGCATCGACAGCACCGATACAAGCAAAAGTCATGTCAACTGCATCAACATTGCGCAAGCAATTTGCGCCATGCCCACCTGTCAGTTGTTGCTCAACTAAATCTAAGATATACGTTGCAGTAGGTTTCGCACTATCTAGAGCACTTTCAGTGCCTAGGTAAAGACGTCCAACGGTGCTGGGGTCTAATGGCTCAGTAGTAAATAGATTGAGTACCGCGTTGGCTCCCATCGTTGCCGCATCCTCATCAACGTCGGGGAAAGACATTGAGGTCAAACCGAGACCTTTATTGAGTTTAGCGTATTCTATATTTCGCGCCTCTGCCAGCGATTCAATAGGCAAGTACTGCTGAGGTACGTAATAGGCGAGGGCGTCGATTCCAATCTTCATTTTGGCGGGTATTTATAAATCACAAAAAATCACTCAATTCTTTGAGGAACGAGCAGCTAATTAACGAAGACATTAACGATTTTGTGACGGTTT
>ENA-OQVM01006047-OQVM01006047.1-marine-metagenome-genome-assembly--contig:-NODE-6047-length-11255-cov-39.971641_pt1 | contig 11255 bp, 8 predicted proteins | sample MGYA00237776_ERZ505498 | MGnify/ENA primary metagenome ERZ505498 (study PRJEB26159, sample SAMN06265151) | marine metagenome | isolation source: Helgoland LTER site | place: Germany:Helgoland, sampling... | reverse complement strand
TGTTGATGGGTATGCTAGGCTTAGGTGCTATGCGTACAGTAGAGAAGACTAAGAACGTACAGAGAGAGCGATAATGGGCGGTGGCGGACGCGGTAACACGAGAATTAATAGAGCTGTTCTTGCAAAGAAGAAAGCTCCTACTCCTATAGCTACTGCTGTACAGGCTAGGTATAGCGATCCTGTTGTTAACCTACCTGTGAAGTCTGTAGTTCAACCAGCCCCTGAAAAGTTTGCATCATTGGCTAGTCCTTTTGACATGGACTTTAGCAGCTTTGGCGGTATTGATTTAGACCTTAGCGGTTTAGACATGAACGCTTTACGTGAAATTGTTAATCCTACACCAGCGCCTACAGAGCGTGTACCTACAACTGCTTCTACTTCTGGTTTGTCAGTACAAGACTTCGGCGCACAGCCTAAGTTTGGAAGCCCTGATGAAGCCCTTGCTAACTACGGCAATGTCTTTAACACGTTGAAAGCTCAAGAAGAACAAGTAAACAAAGTCTATAACTACAACAACTTCGATCCTGGAGATTTTGGCAGGACATCAGTATCCTTACGAGAAGGTAGCAGAGCTGCTGGTACAGGTCTTGCTGAGTACGTACAGCAGAATGAGATACCTCTGTCTAAAGTTATAGACGGTGAGCGTAAGTATTTAACAACAGGTAATGCTCAAGCTAATCAAGAGTTATGGCCTAACGCTTTTCAAGGTGGTGATCTTGTAGCTACAGGGCCAGCAGGAACGTATTCAACTACCTTTCAGAAAGACAAAAACCTGCTTGCTCAAGTTGCTTCTGATCCTATTATTGGACTAGCGGCTAACTTTATTCCTGGAGGCACTCTAGCGTTAACAGCAGCTAAAGCTGCCAGTGGTGAGTCCTTAAGCCCTGCTGACATTGTTACTCTAGCTGTACCAGCATTGACTAAAGCAGGTATGCTAACAGCTCCTCAAGCGGCTGTGAGTGCGGCAGATGCTGTAGACGGCATAGCAAAAGCCGCAGTCGAGGGCGTAGGTATAGCAGGTCTAGGTTACAACAACTCAGTAGCTTTAATAAATGCAGCAGCCACTGGAGACCCAACATCTGTTGTTACTTCCTTAGTAGGCAACACTGTTATAGATAAAGCATTTACAGGTATTGAAGACGGAGCAAGAATAGGCGGTCTTTTCCAAGCTGACGATTTAAAAACTGGCTTGACTAAAGTAGTTGAGAAGGTAGCAAGCGGTGAAAAGTTTGATGATGCTTTATTGGCAGGTCTAGGGACTTACGTTAAAGAAGGTGGTACTTTAAGACTGCCTACGCCAGAAGGTTTTGATTTAGATATTGATCTAGGCATTGTTGAAGATGTTGTAAAAGCTGCTGTTAGACCTATTGAAGGCATTGTTAGAAAAGCTGGTAGAGTCATAGACGACAATGTTTTACAGCCTGTTAAAGAAGTTGGAGAAGAAATAGGGGAAACTTTAGAGCCTATTGTAGAAACAGTTAAAGAAGCGGGAAGCACTATAGATGACACTATTTTACAACCTGTTAAAGAAACAGTAGAAGCAGGCGCTAGTGTTGCAGGTGATGTATTAAGCGTTGTTGACGATGAGGTCATACAACCAGTTATACAAGGAGTAGAAGAAGGCGCTAGTGTTGCAGGTGATGTGCTGTCAGCAGCAGACACAGCAGTTAGAGACGCTGCTAGTGCGTTTGACGATGCTGTAATACAACCTGCTGGCGATGCTTTGTCAGCTTTAGACACAGCAGTTAGGCAGGCACTACCCGACATAGACCTGCCAGACATAGACCTGCCAGACATAGACTTACCTGACATAGACTTACCTGACATAGACCTAAACTTACCTAATTTCAACATGCCTAGCTTTGGCTTAGGCGACATGGGTATGGTGATGGGCTTAATGACACCACAAGCAAATGCTACAACTAACAAATTATTTGAAAATGAACTATTTAAATTTAAAACAGAAGTAGGCATTACTGACAGGGAAGAACTTATAGATATTGAAGATTTCTTGACTTCCTCCTTTTCTTCTTCTTTTGATCAACAACAAAGGTTTTAACAATGACATACTTACAGCTAGTTAATAGTGTACTCCGTAGACTTAGAGAAGAAGAAGTATCTAGTGTTTCTCAAAACAGTTACTCTAAACTTGTAGGTGAGTTTGTTAATGATGCTAAAAGGACTGTAGAGGACTCTTACGACTGGACAGCCTTACGCACTACCTTGACTGTCTCAACAACATCAGACACCTTTAACTACGTCCTAACAGGCTCTCAGAACCGTATGAAGCTCTTAGATGTCATTAACGACACCTCAGACTTCTTTATGCAGTACCGTCCTTCACGTTGGATGGACAATGCCTTTTTGATCGAGACACCCCCTATTGGTTCACCACAGTTCTACAGCTTCAACGGTGTAGATGCTAACGGCGACAACGCTGTTGATGTCTACCCTAAGCCTAGCGGTGTGTTCCAGCTACGCTTTAACGTGGTTCTACGTACATCGGACTTTACTCAAGACACTGACAACATGACTATCCCCTCCTCTGCTGTGGTACAACTAGCTACAGCATTAGGCGCTAGAGAGCGTGGAGAGACACAAGGTACAAGCGCAGCAGAGTTGTTTGGTCTAGCCGACAGAACACTTGCTGATGCTATTGCTATTGATGCTTCACAACACCCTGAAGAAACTATCTGGTACTCCTAAATGGCACAACCATTACAGAACATTACAGTAGCAGCGCCGGGATTTTTTGGGTTAAACACTCAAGAGTCACCTATTGGTCTTGATCCTTCCTACGCCTCTATTGCTGACAACTGTGTCATTGATAAGCTAGGCCGTATTGCTGCGCGTAAAGGCTACAAAACAATCACTACCAACGGTGCAGCAGTCCTAGGCACTAGCCGTGGCATTGAAGTTGTCTTTGAGTTTATTAGCAGAGCAGGTGTAACAACTGTATTTAGCTGCGGTAACAACAAGATATTTACAGGAACTACTACACTTACTGAAGTAACCCTACCTGTTGGATACACTATCAGTGACAACAACTGGAAAGTAATGTCATTTAACAACGATGTTTACTTTTACCAGAAAGGACACCAGCCTTTACTAAGCGTGGCAGGTACGTCTACACTTGCTGGTTTAACTTCTACAGGCGGTGGCTCAGCTCCTCAAGGCAATGAAGTCTTAGCTGCCTTTGGTAGGATTTGGACTTGTGACTTAGCTGATAACAAGTACGTAGTCTACTGGAGTTCCTTACTAGCTGGCGATAATTGGCAGGGTGGTTCCGCAGGCTCTGTAGATTTAACAACCGTCTGGCCTACAGGTTTTGATGAGGTTGTGTCGCTTGCAGAGCATAACGGCTTCCTAATTATCTTTGGTAAGAAAAGCATCATCATCTACACAGGCGCTGAGAGTCCTGCTTCTGATCTAAAGCTACACGACACTATTGAAGGTGTTGGTTGTGTTGCTAGAGACTCTGTACAGTCTACAGGTAGTGATCTGTTCTTCTTATCTAGTCGTGGTGTCATGTCACTAGGACGTGTTGTTCAAGAAAAGTCTTTACCTCTGAATGATATTAGCAAAAATGTACGATCTGACTTGTTGCAAACACTGTCACAAGAGAATCACGCTAACGGTCACAGAGAGGCTATTAAGTCCATCTACAGCCCGATAGACGCTTTCTACTTGATAACCTTCCCTGACAGTTCTCTAGTCTATTGTTTTGATCTAAGACAGGCTTTAGAGAACGGAGCATATCGTGCAACAACATGGACTGCTATTAAACCTATTTCTTTCTCTATCTTTGCAGACGATCATTTGTACATGGGACACGATGAAGGCATTGTCGAGTATGATAGCTACCTAGATGGTACTACTAAATACCAGATGCGTTACTTCAGCAACCCGTTAGACTTTGGCAACGCTTCTAATCTAAAGTTCTTAAAGAAGTTTAATGTGACTATTATCGGTGGTCAGAACACAGAGTCAACGCTTAACTGGGGCTATGACTACACCTCTGATTACACTAAGCAAGCATTGACTTTTGGTACTGCTTCCGCTGCTGAGTACGGAGTTACAGAGTACAACACAACAGGCGAGTACACAGCGTCTATTGTTATTCAAACACCTAAAGTCAACACCAGCGGTAACGGTGAGGTAGTGACTATTGGTATTGAAGCTGAAGTTAACGATTCACCTTTTTCTATTCAAAAAATTGACATACACGCTCTACTAGGGAGACTTATCTAATGTCCAACTACACAAAGACTACTAACTTTGCAACTAAGGACTCCCTAAGTTCGGGTGATCCCAACAAGATTGTTAAAGGCACAGAGATCGACACTGAGTTTAACAACATAGCTACAGCCAGTGCTACTAAAGCAAACACTGCTGGCCCTACATTTACAGGTACTGTCACAGCCGCCACCGTAAACGTAACAGGTACACTAACGGCTGACACAATTACTGGTGGGTCTTACTGATGGCTATTCAAGGCGCACCCCGTAGACTTAGAGATCAAAACCCTAATGCTCAACAGATACCTTCTTTTAATAACAATCAACAACAAGGTAACATGGGTGGCGCTAAGTTGCATACCTTTGGCCCAGAACTCTATCAGCAACAACAAGGTAACATGGGTGGCGGTGGTTTAATGGGCGGTGCTGGTGCCAGTAATAGTCCTTATGCAAATAGCGCATTTAGCGACATGCCTGTAAAACCAAGACTCGCCTCGACAGACATGCCGTTCTACATTGATCCAATAACGGGTCAACAGGGAACAGGCGGTTCTACTACTATGAATTATAGGAATAACTTAAAGAGTTATTTTGATAATAACGCAGGCGCACAAGACTACTATAATCAACTTAACCCTTCTAATCAACCCCCTATGGCTGGTAACATGGGTGGCGGTGGCTTACTAGGTGGTGCTGGTGCCAGTAATAGTCCTTATGCAAATAGCGCATTTAGCCAGCCAGCCTATGACCAGCCAGCCTATGATCCACAGACTGGACAGGGCGGCTTTATAAATAACGGAGTAAACAATATGGCAAACCCATACACAACCGATGTCCTAACAGGCCCAGCAGCCTCTACAAGCGGCCCTAGCGACACTATGGCTTATGGTGGTGCGTTGTTAGGTGGTCTGTTAGGCAATGACCTTAGCGGGGCATTACAGGCCGCTGGTGGCTACTACGCTGGACAACAGGGCATTGAAGGCGCTATGGCCACAGGTCAAGCAGGTCTAGGCTTGGGTGAGGCTATGGGCAAACGAGCCTATGACCAGTCTCAGTTCCGTCCTTTTGGTGTAACATCTAATCTAGCCAATGTACAGACTACTCCTGAAGGTGGTGTTAATCTTAACCTATCTCCAGAACAACAGGCTATGCAGCAGCAGCTATTAGGTCAGTCACGAGGCTTGTTTGGTCAAGTAGGTGCAGACCCCGCAGCAGCACAATCAGCCCTCTATGAGCAGATAAGAGCCACACAGCAGCCTGAAGAGGAACGTCAGCGTCTACAGATGCAGGAGAACTTGTTCTCTAGTGGTCGTGGGGGTGTTCAGACAGCTATGTACGGTGGTACTCCAGAGCAGATGGCTTACGAGAAGGCTCGTCAAGAGTCTATGCTTAACGCTAATCTTGCTGCTAGGACACAATCACAAGCAGAGCAGCTACAGGCGGCTAACTTAGGTGGTATGTTGCAGCAAGCTGGTTATGACCCACAGCGTCAAGCTATTGACTTGTTTGGTGCATCAGGTGTACCCGCGCAACTGGCAGCTAAAGGTCAGCTTGGCGGTGCAGAGTTACAATCACAGGCTGGTGGTCGAGGTCTTGAGTCCTATATGCAAGGTGCTAATATGGCTAACCTGCTACAACAGCAGCAGCTACAGGGCCTTATGACTGGAGCAGTGGGTAAACCTCTGACAGCTCAAGAGCAGCTAATGAATGCCATGATTGGTAGATTAGGTGGAACTCCTATTGAAGCAGGCGGTGGTATGTTAGGTGGTGTACTTGATTGGGGTAAGGAGCTTCTTGGTTTTGGTGAAGATAAACCTAACTTTACTCTTAATCCGTCTGAAATAGATAAGTTATCAGACGCAGAAAAAGAACAAGCACTGTATGATTTGTTTAACTAGGAGATAAGACAATGGCTATAGATTTACAAGGTATGTTAACAGGTGGCGCAGGCCAACAGATCAACCCTAGTTTAAGCGTACAGCAACAGCAGTTAGCTTTAGGCGCTAACGCTGCCAATATGATGCAGGGTGGCATGAGAAGCATACAAGGACAACCACCACAGGGCGCACAAGCAGCTCAGTTGCAGAAGCTCATGGGTGATTTAGATTTAAACAAGACAGAAGACTTAGGTAAACTAGCTGAAATCATGCAGATGACTGGTGATACTGCTGGTGCAGGTAAGATTGCAGCGCAGCTTGAGGCACGTAGAATAGAAAGTGATAAACGTGAAGGTTTAATCGGACAAGCCAGAAGATTGGGTTTGGAGGAAACTTTAGATGGTCTTAAAAGCGGAATGGATTTAGAAGTAGCCACTAAGCAAGTTTTAGAAGCTGAAGAACGTAACATTGTAAGTAGGCAGGGGCGTAAAGGTCGTGCAGAAGTAGCTAAAGCTAGGAACGCTGGTGAGGAAGTAGTAAAGGCTATTTTAAAAGGAGACTTTGACAACCTTTCTGATACGTTGTTCATGGCTCGAATAAATGGTGAAAAAGCTGAGTTAAAAACTTTTAAGCAAGTAGTCGAAGGAAAAGAGATTATCAAGCCTTTCCGCATCAACGAAGGCGGTAAAGTTTTTGACTCTACTACAAAGAAGTGGGTCAACCCTAGTGACTTAGGTTTGATGCAAGCGCCTCAACTTACTAAACAGTTAACGGAAGCTAACACATTAGCGGCTGCGCTTACTGACGGAGCTACTACTAAATTCTTAGAACTTAACGAAGCAGCAAATACAGCATCGGATGTTTTAACTTTAAATGCTCGCTCTAAAGTATTAATGGACGAAGGCGTTAAAACAGGATTTGGTGCAGAATTTAGATTAAACACAGCTCGTCTAGCTAAAGAATTAGGTATAGTACCTCAAAGCATGGATGATATTGCAGCTACTGAAGAATTTATAGCAATACGTGCAAGACAGTTAATGAAGTTACTGCCTGCTTTTGGTGCTGGTAGTGGTATTTCTGATCGAGATGTTGATATTGCTAAAGGTATCGCGGCTGGCGATATTGCTTTAAGTAACGAAGCTATAAGTCGTATTCTGTATATGGAAGAAACTTTAGCTAGGGACTTAATTTCAAAAAACAATAAAACTTTAAGCCGTCTACAAAGAATTACAGGTGAGGGAATGAGTGCAGAAATAGCAGAAGGTTTTTACGTAAATCTGCCTGATCGTGCTGATTATGCTACACCTCCAAACGCAGCTAAATACCTACAACCATAGGAACACCAGATGGCTTATACAAAAGAAGAGCTAATTACTGCTCTACGTGCTGCTGATTCGGCACAGGATATGATGGCTGTTAACGAGCTTACTGGTATGTTGGAAGCTCTAGAGCCTGTAGTTCCTGTAGAAGGGTATGACCCAGCAGCCTTTACATCTCCTGAAAACTATCGTCAGACAACGGAAGCTATGGGTGCAACAATTGCTGACGTTCCTGTGTTTGCAAAAGAGTTGAGTCAAGAGTTTGATGACCCTGCTAACCCTGAAGCAGCGTTGGCTATGGGTTTGTCTAAGCGTGGCCTAGCTGGTACAGGTTTAGAACTAGTTGGACTAGGTGCTAAATTAGGAGCTATGACGGCCAGTGAGTTTGTTCCTGACAGTGTAGAAAAGACAGTAGTTGATAACTTGTCTACTGTAGGTACTGCAATAGCTGAGAACCCTTACATGCAGTCAGGCATTAAAGCAGCCGAATATGGCTTTGATGCTTACATGTCTTGGAAGAACGATAACCCTCGTGCTGGCAGGGCTATGGAAAGCGTATTTAATGTCGCTGAGATGTTTGCTCCTCCGTTAACTCGTAAGCCTATCTCTACAGAAAAGTCTACACTTAGAACTCTTGCTGACGAACAATATGGTCGAGCTATTGAATTAGAAACAGGACAGCGCAGGGATTTCCTTAACACTGTCATCACTCCTATAGAAACACCAGCTAACGATTTAAAACGCGCAGAACGCCTACGACAAGACGAAAAGGGGCGTAATGTTTATGAGCCGACAGACGATGAAGTTGAAATGGTAAACATTTTATCTCGAATTGATGATGTCAACCCTAAGTCTTCTTTTGTTAAAATACGCGAAGTATTAGAAAGAGAAGTCAATACAACTCATAACAATTTAGTTAAGCTGTTAGGTAAATCTAAGTTTAAGTTCAACAAGAAAAAACTTGTGAGCGATATGGAAGCTCGCGTAGCTCGTGATTTAGAAGAGAATCCTGTTCTTGTTGGAGACGCTGCGGCTGTAGCTACAAAGATATACAACAGAGCCATTAATTTACTTAAAGACACAGACGGCTCTCCTGCCAGCGTAATGGACGTTCGCAGACAGTTAGATGAATGGGCTAAGAAACAAGGTAAGTCCTCTTACGATGGCAATGAGAACGCTTATACGGTAGCTCAACGCTCTGTGAGGGATTTCCTTAACGATTCTGTTGCTGACGCCGTGCCGGAGACTGCTGTTTTAGATAAACTACGTAGACAACACTTGCTTTTACGTTCTAAAGATCGTGTGTTGCCTAAAGCAGCCGTTGAAACAGACACTAAACTAGGAAGAACACTTCAAAACTTCTTAAAAAGCACAGACACAACGATTTCTAAAACTGCATTAGGTAAAGTAGGTACTATTTCTGTTGCAGCTTCTGTGTTAGGAGGGGCTACGTTTTTAAACATGCTTCCTGCTTTGACAGGTTTAGCAGCTACTGGTACTTTAGGCTATGCTGCTTATCGAGGTAGCATTAGTCCCTCTATACGTAGAACGCTGTCTCAAGGGTTACGTGAAATAGACAACGTACTGGCTAAGAAAAGCCTAGGCAACGAGATGCGTAAGGCTCTACAGGCTGACCGTGTTGTCTTTGTTGAGCTTATGAAGTTACCTACTGCTCCCGAAGGTGCAGACGAAGAAGCAGAAGAGGAGACTGTACAATGAGTGATGCTTTAGATCCAGATGGCGGTAGCTTTTGGCAACGGATGACCAAAAGGATGGCAACACAGCCTACTTCAGCTAGTCAATACACTGCTAGTCTCTCACCTGAAAAGCAACGAGAAGCTGCTATAGGAGGAGTAAGCACTGCGGCTGATTTTACGCCTGTTGTTGGAGAGGCTAAATCTCTGTATGAAGGCGTAGATGATTTAAGTCAAGGAAATCTAGGCATGGGCCTGTTGGGAGTAGCAGGCGCTGTTCCAGTATTGGGATACGGCCCTCGTGTTCTTAAAGGAGCCATTAAAAGCGGTGGGAATGTTCTTAACAGAGCCGCTGAGAACATGCCTACACATTTAAAGGACTTTTATTCTGGGAACCCAATAGCCCCTTTTACTTCTTTTGGTAAAGAGTTTACTAAGGCGGTACCGTCTGCAATAACAGAAAGTACCTCCGCTGCTCAAAGAGCTAACAAGCGTGTAAAAGGTGTGTCAGATACTAAAATAAACGACATACTTTCTGAGAATGGTAAACATGCAGAATATACAGCGTTGTCTATACAAAGACAGCTCCCTGACACACAGAATACTCTGCTAGAGAAAAGCCCTATTGCTTTAAATTACTTAGACAGCCGAATACCTAGAGCTGACGTATCTAAAATAGAGCAAGGCATTGGTGGTGGCTTTAGAGTTGTAGGGGAGATTCCTTCTGCTGTGTCAAAGAGAGCAACAACTCATTTAACAGACGGCCCACACGTTACAAGACCAAAAGAAACCTACGAGTATCAGATCAAAGACCCTGCTGCTGCGGGTAACTTAGGTTACGTTGAATCAGTAGCTGCTGCAAAGACTGGCCCTCCAATCATTAGAGCTTTACGTGGTCAAGTTACAGACACCTATCTAAACACAGTTAATAACATAAGAAAGTCACAAGGTTTAGAAAAGGCTATGCAACTGTCCCCAAAAGACATGGTAGAGTTTATGCAGATAAGCTCAACATTAGATAAGACAGCCATCACAGCTCTGAAAGCTAAAGGAATCAAAGGGCAGGACGGTAAAATAGTTGAGTCTTTGTTAATAGCTCGTGCAAAACAAGCAGCGGGTAAAACTTTAGGAGCGTCACAACAAAAACTGTTAAGTGAGTTTGACAGTCTTTTAGATACAGGCAAGATTAAATTTGCTCGTGTAAGTGATGAATCTGGCAATGTTGTTAGTTCTCGTAACCTGTCTGATTTGGTAGAGCCACAAGGACATTTGTTTACTCAGCAGTCTTTTGTATCCAGACAACAAGAGCTTGGTGGTATGAATGCCTTTATTGCTGTAGACCCTTCAACACAGAATATGTACACTATGCTGAGTGATGGTCATGATATTTTTGGTCAGACACCTGTTGGTGGTACACATTTAATTACTGCTTTCCCTCTTATAGAATCCTCCTATAAAACCGGAAGTAAGTATAACAACAAACAGATAACTACAAGGAAGACAGAAGCTAATGTCAAGGCTTCTATTGCTGAGGTAGAGGCCACAACAGGCATACCTAAGAAGAATAGCGAGACTCCTGAGAACTATACAAAAAGAGCCTTTAAAGAAAGCCAGATACAACCTACAGCAGAAGACATAAGTGCAGCAAGACAATCTACAGCTAAACTTGCAGGCGCTACAGGAGTAGGTGTAGGCGCTGGAGTAGGTACGGGTATGATGATGAGTAATAATGAGGAATAAAAAAGGGGCCACTTAAGGCCCCTTAGTTTTATCTCTAGTTTAAACTATCTCACATGCCCCTCCTGTACACGCTAACTCCTGAGAACCTGTAGTGTTATCCTCTTGCTCATGGTTCTCTAGGTCAGACCAACTTACACCCTGTGGCATCGCTGCTAGTAACTCGTCATACTTCTCAGCAGTGATGTCCTCATACGGAGCTTGTTGATATATATGATCACTAAACGGCAACAGACTAATACCAGAGCAGATGTCAAAGTTCTCCCATATCCACTGTGCTACTTGCAGGAATTCATCATCTGTATAATAAACTGTGATACTTGGTTTATGCTCACACCAGTGGTTCTGATAAGCCTTCCATAACTGAAGCTGTTCCATTGCTCCTACCTG
>ENA-OQVM01006043-OQVM01006043.1-marine-metagenome-genome-assembly--contig:-NODE-6043-length-11261-cov-9.220404_pt1 | contig 11261 bp, 16 predicted proteins | sample MGYA00237776_ERZ505498 | MGnify/ENA primary metagenome ERZ505498 (study PRJEB26159, sample SAMN06265151) | marine metagenome | isolation source: Helgoland LTER site | place: Germany:Helgoland, sampling... | reverse complement strand
GCAGCCATGAAAAAAGACGAACCTGTAGTCTAAAACACGATGAGCATATTAGATCTGAGCATAGTTATCCCTCTATTCAACGAGGACGAGAGTTTACCGGAATTGACCGATTGGATTTCACGTGTCATGGACCGCGAAGGCTATACCTATGAAATCGTATTTGTCAACGACGGCTCTACGGATAACAGCTGGCAAGTCATACAGGAACTTCGCACAAAAAACGAAAATGTCAAGGCCATTTCCTTTCGTCGAAACCAAGGCAAGAGCGCAGGTCTGAATCAAGGGTTTAAAGCGGCCTCTGGCCAGGTGGTTATCACCATGGACGCCGACCTTCAAGACAGCCCGGAAGAAATTCCTGAATTGCGCAGAATGATCTTGGAAGACGGCTACGATTTAGTGAGCGGCTGGAAGCAGAAGCGTTACGATCCCATCACCAAAACTTTACCCACGAAACTTTTCAATGCCGCCACGCGCCGCATTTCAAAAATTAAACTCAACGATTTTAATTGTGGTCTCAAGGCGTATCGCTTGGAAGTGGTGCACAACATAGAAGTCTATGGAGAAATGCACCGCTACATTCCGTTTCTTGCTAAAAACAAGGGGTTTAGTAAGATAGGAGAGAAGGTCGTACAGCACCAAGCCCGTAAGTATGGCACAACGAAATTCGGTTTAGATCGATTCATTAATGGCTTCTTAGATCTTGCTACACTCGCGGTGATGGGAAAATTTGGCCGCCGCCCCATGCACTTTTTCGGTGCTGCCGGCACGCTGATGTTCACTTTAAGTATTGCTTTGTTGGCTTATCTAGGCGGCTATAAATTATGGGCGTTAAGCGCTGGCGTAGAAGCCCGACTGATTACGGAAAATCCGTTGTTTTATATTCTTCTCGCGGCAACCATCATGGGCGTTCAACTCTTCGGAGTAGGATTTATTGCCGAGCTGTCTTTACGCGAGAGCACTAAGAAGCACGATTACACCATTAACGATAAAATAGGTTTGGATTAATGGCCCAACCTGCCGCTTCCCCAAAGTATGCGTTGATTTCTCCGACGTTCAAGCGTCCGGACGAGGTCAGCGAATTTCTCCAAAGTCTGACCGCGTTGGACTACCCGCAAAGTGGTTTTGAAGTCATTTTAGGCGATGGTACTCCGGGAGATGCATTGCGACCAGAATTGGCTCCATATCTCGGCCAATTACCACTTCAGATTTACTACGAGGAATACCTGCCCGTCTCTGATGCGCGCAACCGCGCGGCCTCTTTAGCTACAGCCCAATATTTCATCTTCCTCGACAGCGATTGCATCATTCCGCCCAACTACCTCTGCGCCATTGATGCCTTCTTAGAGGCACATCCGGACACCACGCTCTTTGGCGGGCCCGATGCCGCTTCTTCTGACTTTACTGACCTGCAAAAGGCGATCAATTTTTCGATGACCAGCTTCCTCACCACGGGAGGCATACGTGGCGGTAAAAGCACCCTCACGTCCTACCAACCGCGTGGCTTTAACATGGGAATGAGCGCGGAGCTCTTCCGTACGGTAGGTGGATACGACGAAAAATTCGTCTGTGGTGAAGATGTCGAACTCAGTCTCCGCCTACAAAAAGTGGGCGCCATCAGCCGATTCATTCCCGAGGCCTATGTGTACCATAAGCGACGCGCCACGCTCAAGCAATTCCGCCGCCAAGTCTTTCGCTTCGGCGCCGCCCGTCCCTTGCTCGCCAAGGCACACCCTGGCAACCTTAAAGTAACCCACCTCTTCCCGTTAGTTTTCACCCTCTACCGCCACCTCACGGCCATTCTTGCTGTACTGGGCATCGTCTATTTCCACGAGAGCCTGTACGTTTTACCGTTCTTACTATATGTGCTCTACATGATTGCGGTCTTTATTAGTGCCCTTTCCAAAGAGGGACTTGCCGTTGCCATCCTTGCCGTGCAAACGACCCATACGATGAACCAGGGGTATGGTATTGGCTTTCTGCGCAATTTTATTGCGGTGTACGTCAAAGGCAATTCAAAAGGTATCCAATTGTAGTATTCATTTATGCCTTCTCAAGCCACGCCAGAACACCACGCCCGCGTTGCGGCGCTTACTTTTGCCGGAGTATATCCGCACTATATCACTAAGGTTGTGAAAAAGGGCAGGAGTGAGGCCGAACTTCACGAGGTCATTCATTGGCTCACGGGCTACACCAAGGCCGACCTAGATCGTCACGTGGCTGCTAAATCCACCTTCCAAACCTTTTTCGATGAGGCTGATCTTCACGCGAATGCCCACCTTATCACGGGTACTATTTGTGGTTACAAGATCCAAGACCTCGACAATGAGCTCACTCGTGCGGTGCGCTATCTGGACAAGCTTGTAGATGAATTGGCAAAAGGGCGTCCCATGGCGAAAATCCTTCGCGGTTCATAAGCGGAACTTTTCCACATTTCTTGGACTTTTAAGTCGCAGGGCCCAATTTGTTTGGACAATACCTAGCTCATGTCCAATCCGAAACATTTTGTCATAACTGTCGGCGATTACCGCGATTCTAGTGGACGATATTTCTCACTGCGCACTCCATTCCATCGCCCCTTAAACCGTGCCCTGCACCGTATCGGCGCAACTTGGAATAAGGAGATTAAGTGCTGGTTGCTTGGATACAGCAAAAAGAATTGGGCCGAGCTTCAATCTACTGCCGCCAATTTCGGCACCCTCGAAGTCGTATCCCGTCGTTCGCTCCCAACTGCATTAATTAAAGAGCTCACTAAAAAAACTTTACCCATAGTGGAGCAATACCAGAGTATGCTCTATGCCCGAGGCTATGCACAAAACACCATCACGGCTTACGTACACTTAATGGCTCCCCTTATCGCAGAACTTCATCCTACGTTCCCGGATACTTATACCCTTGCCCAAATCAATACCTATCGTGCGACTCGACTCTTTCGAAAATCCAACAGCACCCAACGCCAATTCGTAGGCGCTTTGAAACTCCTGCTGGCCCTTTATAACAACGCAATAGCACCGTCAACCCTAGTGCGTCCGCGGGCGATAAAGACCACCCCCAAGGTCATTGCCGTCAATCAAGTTCTGACCATGATCGCTAAAACGCGCAACCTAAAACATCGCTTAATCATATCATTACTTTACTCTTGTGGACTGCGAAGGGGAGAGATTATATCCCTAAAATGTACTGACCTGAACACCGAACGTGCTACCATTCATATACGTCAAGGAAAATGGGGTAAAGACCGCATGCTTCCGCTTCCTCAATCACTCCTTCCACTCCTGAGAGAATACGTTCATTTTTTTCAGCCAAAAACCTACCTCTTCGAAGGCCAAACCACCCCGAAATACAGCCCTACCTCCATCGCAAATATCGTCTCTCGTGCTGCGAAGAAGAAATCACCTTAGAAGTAAAACAGCAATTTTTTTGTAATTTACTCCAAACAATAATGTCCAACTTCTTTGAAGACGTACATTTTAGTGTTAGGAGAACTTGTTAAAAATGAGACAGGTGAAATTGCAGTATTTAAAACCGCAAATAATGCATTAAATGCTGCCTTAGATTATGTAAAAACAAAATTTGATTTACAGGACTAATCTTGTAAACTAAATCTAAATAGGAAAATCATGAAAAAATTCATCTTACTTTTTTTTAGTTTAATAATATTATCGCTGCCAACTTATGCCCAAAAGCAATTTGCTTATCAGGTTGAATGTATTTCGGTTGAAAATAGTGGTTCTGTCAAAATTAAAATTTGGAATACTAAAAAGGCCAAAAAGTATTCTCAGTTGCAAGCACGTAAAGATGCGGTTCACGCTATATTATTTTCAGGTGTGTCAGGTAGTAATGGATGTGTAACACAAAAACCGTTACTTTCTACTCCTGAATCAATAGAAGCATTTAAAAAGATTGAGAATTACTTTTTTTCTAAGAATGGGGAATGGGGCAAATATACCCGAGAAGCTAGTGTAGCTACTACATTACCACAGCAGATAGGAGACAAAAAATGGAAAGTCTATCAAGTTTCTATTTCAAAAGATTTACTTCGAAAATATCTCGAAGAACAGAAAATTATTAAATCACTAAATAGCGGATTTTAAAACAATTATTATGAAAAAAACATTTTTAACATTAATAGGATTACTTGTTACAGTAATTGTTTTCGGACAGGCAAAAAAGCCAACATTAATGATACTTCCGAGTGATAATTGGTGTACGCAAAGATATTTTATGACTGAATTTGACAATCAAGGCACAAAACAAAGTGTTCCGAATTACAAACAGGCTTTTCAAGAAGATACTGAACTTGGACAAGTAATAAGTAAAATTGGATCTCTGATGATCGACAAAGGATTTCCATTGAAGGATGCGGAGCAAGAGTTAAAAGCAATAGAAACAAGGAATGCAGAAGATAATATGACTTCAAGCAAAACAAGTGGATCATCTATTTCTGAAAGTCCTTTGGATATATTAAAGAAAAGAGCAAAAGCGGACATTATTATTCAGATTTGGTGGAAAGTTAACAAAGTGGATGATCAAAAATCCGTTTCCTTTATCTTGGAGGCTTTTGATGCTTATACAAGCAAAAGAATAGCATCTTCTACAGGAAATGGTACTCCTTCAAATGAAATTATTCCTGTTCAACTCGAAAAAGCCATCCTTGCCAATATAGATCCATTTGCCGCTCAGCTACAAACTCATTTTGATGATATGTTTACTAATGGCAGAGAAATAATGCTAACGATTAAGATATGGGATAGTTGGGAAAATGACCTTGAAATAGAATTTGATGGAGAAGAATTAACCGATATAATTGATGATTGGATGGCCAAAAATACCGTAAGTGGGAGATATAATATGACCGATGCAACTGAAAATGTTATTCGATTTGAACAAGTGAGAATCCCAATATATGATGATAGAGAGAGAGCAATAGATGCTAGAGGATTCGCTAAGGATTTAAGAAAATTTTTAAAAGTTGAACCATACCTTATCGAGTCAAAGCTCATGACTAGAGGACTTGGTGAAGCAATAATAGTTTTAGGAGAAAAATAAATAGTTATGAGAAGATATTTAATAATTGTATTTGCTCTATTTCTTTTTGGAATTACTGCAAGATCGCAAAACAGTCCAAAACTGGATGATTTTGGCAGGATAGTTTTGAATACTTATCTGTCCGAACAAATGGATGTTCCTGCAGAAGCAAGAAAACTACTTAATACAAAATTAAGTCAGGTAGCATCAAATTACGGCATGGCTGGTAGTTCAGTAAATCCACGATTTATTATAACAGCATCAATTGATGTTGGAACTAAGGATATAATTGCAGGACCTCCTCAAATGATTGCCCAAAATTTAGATGTTACAATATTTATTGGCGATGCTCTCGAAAACAAAATATTTTGTAATACCACATTATCATTAAAAGGAGTTGGAACAAATGAAAATAAAGCTTTTATAGATGCATTAAAGAAAATAAATCCAAAAAATAAAGATTTGGCATCTCTCATTGAGGAAGGGAAAACAAAGATTGTAACATATTTTTATACCCAATGCGATTTTACTATAAAAGAAGCAATGACACTTAAAGAGCAAGGAAAATATGAAGAAACAATTTACAAACTTTCAATTGTTCCCGAAGTATGTCAGGATTGTTATTTTAAATGCCTTGATACATTACTCTATGTTTATCAGGAAAAAATTGACAAAGATTGTCAGGTAAAATTTCAAGAAGCAAAAACTATTTGGGCGGCAGCTCAAAACCCGATAGGGGCGGAAAAAGCTGGAGATGTATTAAGCACAATAAATCCCATGGCTACCTGCCAAGCCGAAATAGATGCTTTTATAAAAACGATTGACGCTAAACTTAAAGCCGATGAGAAAGCAAGATGGCAGTTTAAAATGAAGCAATATGCCGATAAAATAGCAGCTCAAAAAGAACAGGTTAGAATTGCTGAAGCAAAATCAATTAGAGATGACGAATATAGAGAGAACCAATCACAACGTGATGCTGAATACAGAGAAAAACAAGCTGTAAGAAATAGCGAACTTGATAAAATCCGTGTTAGTGCATATCGGGATGTAGCGGTTGAATATGCAAAAAATCAACCGAAAACAATCAATTATAATAACATATATTGGAGATAATTATGGATTATTTTAAAGGAAAGAAAACGCAAATCCCACCTTGCATTGCTGCTAAAGCAAGGTTTACATTAAATATAACAAAGAAATAACCTAGCAACAATAGAACATGTAGCTATGATTACTGGTGTAAAGTAATCGAAACCTTCTCTACCCAAAATAATCTTTCTGGTAAAACTGCTGAAGAAGCTAAAAACAATTTTAAATCATTAATCAAATAAAACATGAAGCAACTATTTTTAATAGTGGCACTTGCAATAAGCTTTTGTGCCTATTCACAAGACGACAAAACTGTAACTCTTGTTGTAAGCGGACAAGGTAAAACGCAAGATGAAGCCAAACAAAACGCATTAAGAAATGCAATTGAACAGTCTTTTGGAAGTTTTATTTCATCAAATACAGAAATTCTAAATGATGAGTTAGTAAAAGATGAGATAGTATCAATAGCCAATGGTAATATACAGAAGTTTGAGGTTATCTCGGAAGTTGAGGTACCCGAAGTAGGTCATGCTACTACTTTAAAAGCAACAGTTTCTGTTACTAAATTGACTTCCTTTGTTGAGAGCAAAGGGGTTGAAATTGAGTTCAAAGGTTCACTTTTTGGAGCAAATCTAAGGCAGCAAAGAATAAATGAAAATGCCGAGTTGCAAGCGATAATTAATCTATGTGAAGTTTCAAACGAAATATTATCTAAGTCAATTGATTATTCAATTGAAGTTGATGATCCAGTTAAGGCAAACAGCATGAGGTCATTTAGACCGCAACAAGATGACTATCAGATTTTATTTACTATAAAATTGTCCCCAAATAAAAACTTCGATCAATTCGTTAATTATTTCTACTCAAGTATAAAAGCTATTTCAATGCCAGTTCCTGAACAGGAAAATTATATAAAATTAAATAAAGACATCTATTATTTAACTGTGAATGACGTTGAAAAATATTTCTTCAGGAATCCAAGTACTGTAATTGCTTTACAGAATCTTTTTCTCAAGTCAAATCAATATTTACACAATTATAAAGTTGTGTCTAATTTAGACACTATTACTGTTAATACTTGTTGTTTCGATTATAACGGTGGAGGAAGTCAAAATATGCACAGCAACTATTCTAAACAACCCGAAATATGGGATTTGAATAGTGGTAGCAGTGCCTACTTGCCTGGAGGTAGTAGGAACAGTAACTCAGGATACCCTCAATTTAATTTTGTTCATGAGATTAGGGATTTTGCCGGGGGGGGAAAGGTAGATGCAAAGTGTGGTTCCTGGAGAACATATTTTGAATATCTTCTTTATTTAAGAAATAATGAAATACTATTTGAATCAAATAACTATTTTACTCAAAACGGATCATTTTATATAGAAAATGGTAATCCTGCACCCGGGGATGGTTGGCCAAGATATCCATGGAATCTGTTTCCTGGTATAAAACTAATAAATAAAAATATAGGAAATATTAATTTAGGGAAAATTGATTATTACTGTAAATACTTAGCAATTTATTCAGAAGAAGAAATCTCGAAAATTACAAAAATATCAGTTGAACAACTTAAGTAACTATCAATGAATAATCATCCTTGGCTTGTCGACCATCCCATAAAACAAGACGCTAAGTATTTAATACTTGGCACCCATCCACCTATGCCATATTGTGGTAAACTTGAATTTTATTATGGGAACATGAGCGAATTTTGGAGGTTTCTGGATTTGATTTATCCAGGCAACAAATTATACACTAATGGATGTCCAGAAGAAGAAGATATCACTAAATTCCTTGACTCATATAGCTTCTCAATCACAGATATGGTTTATAAAACTGATGTGAAAAAATTCAGTACTGATAAGGAATTGGGTAATATTTCACCGAAAGATTTGAATCCATTTTTAAAGGTTTGGCTTGAAAAATCTGATGTTGAGAAAATTTATTTCACGAGTTTTAGCGGTGAAAATTCAGCCAAGAGTTTATTTAAAAAGTGGTTCAGGAGTACGTATGGAAGAGTATGCAGAATCTCTGCTTTTCCTTTGAACAAGATTGAGATCAACAGTAGAACCATAGAGACTGTCGATTTGTATTCCCCTTCTCCAACGGCAAGAAGGGGCCTTCCTCATTCACAGGCATATAAAAATTGGAGCAAAAAATATAAAAGGCCAGAAGACTACGATGGTTTTAGGCTTTATTGGTATGAAAAATATTTACCCAAATTAACAAAATGAAAAAATTATTATTACTGCTATTTATTGGTTTTGCTTTCTCATCATATGGTCAAGGTTTCAATGATGACAAAACAGCCTTCTCAAACTTTTTAAAGAGAATGTATAACAGCTCCCCATTTGAAGGAGTGAAACTGGTTGAGGACTACGACAATGAATACATAATTTCTGTACTGTCGCTCGAAAAGGGAACCAAAAGTTTCAGCATTCTAAGCAGGGTAGCTCAAGTTAAAGCACAAAGGCAGGTAAGCACTTTTTTTAATGGATCAACTATAACTGCTGAGTTCATTATCAAAACAACTGAAGAAAAAGCAGATAGCATTGAAGTAAAAACAACAGTTGAAACTATTGAAAAGATAAAGGAGAATTCGGTTGGATTTGTGAATGGACTGGAACTATTAACAAATTTTGATATTGAAGAAGGAAATAGGATGCTGTTTATTTATATAAAGAAAATTAAAGAAGATTAATGATTTGCATAGAATATTGTTGTGAAAGTTTCAACCCACACAGCCAAGCACATTTGCAAATCGCACAAGCCAACACACATGCCAAAAATTGCAAAAGAGCTTGTCTGTCTGCCAACGCTAACTTTGCCGACATTAAAAAAACTAAATCTTTAAATACAGAGAAAACGGAATGACTGAACTGGAAAATTATCTCAAACCATTAAATGATAAGAACGCCCAGTTGGTAACACTGTATATAAAAAATTGGGCAGATAGTGCTATATTTCAAATGTATAGCCCGCATTTAACTTTGTGCGGTTTGACAGTGAATCGCTCCGAAATGCCCAACTTTTCATATACCCATTTGTAGAGCATAAATCATAATGAAAAATATATTTTTAATAATCTTAACATTAATCACTTCGAACGGTCTTCTTGCTCAAGAAAAGGATAAGACTTTCAATGTTATATTCTCTGGCATTGAACTCTGTTTTGAATCTAGTGATATATGGACAGCTGATTCTGTCTTCTCTAAAACACACAAAGATACTGTTGTAATTGATTTAGGATTAGAGGAAAACCTAGATAATCTTAAATTCAAAATCATAAAAAAGACACAGCTAAAAGGACTAAAAGCGTTTGAAAAATATGAAACGTCAATATCTATTTCTGACGAAGGAGCCCACTTGGACTTACTAAACTGGAAACATTTTTACTCAGAAAGAAAACAACTTGAAATTCAAAACGGTGAATTTATAGCAGATTCAATTTCTAAAATTGATAGTCAAAGATTCCCATCTGTTTCTGTTGATGAAATCAAGAGTGAGGTCATTAAAGTCACAGGAAATACTGATAATAAATTCTATTACCGTGCTATAGAATGCAAAAACACAAATGGATATCCTTGCTATGTTTCAGTAAGTAGAAGAATACTATTTATTGAATACACTAATAATAAAGGAATGAAAGAGCATAAAGTAATAATATTTAACCTTCCTATGGGTTGTTAAAAGAACGCTCTACAACATTCTGTATGAAATCATGGCGAGTATCGGTGAATCGTGACTTTAGTACTTCACAGAACTCCCGTCAAATCTGCGATTTGACTATTTAGTAAACCGAAATCACTAACTTTCAAAACGCCACGATTCATACAGTGGCTTGTAGCACATTAGAATGAAACAGACGATTCTCATATTATCTATTCTAATTTCTGTTCAATGCTTTGGGCAAAAGTGGTATTTGAACAATGTTGATGAGAACGCAGAGTATCCTTACGAATATTGGTTTCAATTTGAAAACAGAGAAGACACTTGCTCGTATCAAAAGACCACGAATCCCGAAAGCAAATTTTCAGTATTCAGGTTATTTAACAATTTAGGCGACACTGTACTGTTCGCGAATATCAAGGTGATCAACCTTGAAAATGAAACTGAAACCAATCTGATATCAGAATTTATTGGCGAGCCAGGACTCCAACTTGAGAATGGAGAATATAGGATTGAAGTAAGAGCAATTAACTATGATAACTTCAATTTGAACTTTGAAATTGAAAATGGTGAGCAAGTTGAACTAACAATAAAACTTGGCCTTGCCCCTGAATTAGAAGTTTATCAAATTGACTCTAAAAAGGAAATTAGAGGAACCGAGATTTTCGCGATAATAGAATGTGTAAGAGTAAATCGGGATGATTTTTACAAGATTTGTTCTGACTTGAAAAAGTATCAAATAATGATGCACATATGAAAATAAAAACGTGCTACAACAACGGGTATAGTGCATGCCCTGCGGGACACGCGCCATACCCGAAATTTAGCCCTCATTTGTTATTGGTGCGATTTTGGTGTATTTTTACATCAAAGCAGTCAATATGAGTCGTCAAAGCATATCATTCACAGAGCCAAACAATGAATGGCTGAACAGTTTAGTTGAGTCTAAGGAATACTCAAGTAAAAGTGAGATTATCAATGATCTAATTAGAAAGGCACGTGAAAGTGCCAAAGAAGTGGAATTCATAAGAATGAAATTGGCATTGGCAGAAAAATCTGGGTTTACGAATGAATCGGCAGCTGAAATTCTCGCCGAGAGCAAACGCCGAATGAATGGCTAATTATAAGCTCAGTAAACTTGCTAAAGAAGATTTAATGAGAATTCATGAATATGGAACTCGGAACTTTGGAGCATCAAGAGCCGAAAAGTACTTTCATGCCTTCTTCGATAGGTTTGAAGAAATAGCCCAGCGTCCTTATTCATTCGAAGATGTTTCATATATCGCAAGTGGATATCGAAGATGCATCTCAGGAGTAGACACTATTTATTTCAGAGTTGAAAATGAATCGGTAGAAATTATGACCATTATAGGAAGACAAGAGTTTAATCCCTAAACGAGGGCTAACAACGTATATAACTCATATCCGGGCGCATCGTCCTTTTGGTTATCTTAAAGGAAACCAAAACGACCTCTGCT
>ENA-OQVM01006039-OQVM01006039.1-marine-metagenome-genome-assembly--contig:-NODE-6039-length-11265-cov-3.392385_pt1 | contig 11265 bp, 9 predicted proteins | sample MGYA00237776_ERZ505498 | MGnify/ENA primary metagenome ERZ505498 (study PRJEB26159, sample SAMN06265151) | marine metagenome | isolation source: Helgoland LTER site | place: Germany:Helgoland, sampling... | reverse complement strand
GTAACTCAGGAAAATCCTCTGCGGCATCTCCAGCAAGTTTATATTCGCCATATGATGATTGCAATGTGATACCTCTATTCTCAGTCTCAACCGTAAATACGATTGGCTGCTCAGGTAGTGCCTTGAGTGTCTCTAGGAGTATCTTAGCAGGTACTGCTATCTTACCATCTTGTTTTCCAGATACATCAAGACTATTAATGATCGATGTCTCTAGGTCAGATGAGGCTATAGTCAATGTATTGCCTGATAGGTCAAACAAGAAATCCTCAAGTACAGGGAGAACCGGATTAGATCCAATAGCACCGTTAGATACCTGCAATTTCTTTAGTAAGTCTGATGATGATACTTCGAATTTCATAAGTTGAGTAGTATTGTGAATTTAACCTTACAAAAATAAGCTAATCGCAGGGATAGACAAGTATAAAAACACGATGATATTAACTTGTTACTAAATAAGTAGTGTGGACAAGAAGGAATAACCGTGTTGTTGGTTGTCAAATAATTGATTTGTGAGTTGGGAATGATTTTCGTAATCACCTTTAAGGTGACTAACAATATATGCCCAACACTTAAGAATATTGGTAAATATAAAAGCCGCTCAAGAATAAACTTAAGCGACTTTTATGTGGTGCCTCGCAGATTTGAACTGCGGACACATGGATTTTCAGTCCATTGCTCTACCAACTGAGCTAAGGCACCTTGGTAATATTTTTAGGCGTGTGCAAATTTATCTTCTTTTTTGATTTTGTCAAACAAACTAAGAACATTTTGCTCTTTACCACAAGCATTTAATTTAATTTTTTTATAACTAATTGTAAATAAGTCATTTAGCTATACTATTGAAAGTAATAATGCGAGGGCTTCTTCTGTATTTCCTGCAGCTATTAGCTCTTTGGCTCGTTGATGGGCTGTATATTCGTCCATACCTTCGATAACAGGTGCAGCTTCTGGGAATTCAGTGAGTCCAGCTATCGTAGCTATATCGTTAGCTGAGAGTAAATTACTTTTACGGATTGCTTCTGGGAGACCATCATATCCAATAGGAATCTCTACTACGGATTGATAGATAGAGCTAATTGCAGTTCCACTAGCTCTTACATAGTAGGAGCGACCCATACGACCCATTAGATCTATTTTGTGGGGATCGATGCGATTGCCATCGAGTACTTCTTCGTCGATATGTAACATCAATATCTCACAGATAATTAAGTGACCTGCACCGCCTTGATCACCGAGAGGGATTATTTCTTTCACGAGACACTCCATATTCACAGGCGACTCTGCTACTCTTGGTGCATTCACGAGCTCTGATGGCTCTGGAGTTAGACCAGACTTTTCAAATTCACTTACTTCTGTAGGGTAAGAAACTGAACTAATCGCCATCTGGCGTACAATATTGTAAGACACCATATTGATGACTAGTTCTTTTTGTACTTCTGCGTTATGTAAGGTGTCTTTGGTCGTATTGTCAGCCACCTTTCTATTCGAGGAGAACACAGCAATGGGTGGATTACTGCTAAATGCATTGAAAAAACTATAAGGTGCTAGGTTTTTAACTCCATCTTCATTGATACTGCTGACAAAGGCTATAGGCCTTGGTGCTATAGACCCTAATATATATTGATGTAGATCTTTTGTAGAGGTTTCTTTAGGATCTATTCTTTTTTTCATGGTAATTGTTTGTCTTATGTGACTGGTTAAAGCCCCTAATTTTAATTTGTATTAGGGCGAACGATTTCAATTGATAGATAATTTAATCACAACTTACTTTAATAAACTTGAGCTATCTTTGAGATAATACTTTTGTAAAGTTAACACATATCCCAATAATGAATAAAATACTAAATATACTACTCGTACTATTGGTCATAGGATACGTACTTTACTACTTCTACAAGCAACCAAAATACATCAATGGAGAGATGGCTCCGCAGTTTACTGCTCAACTTATAGATGGTGCTGAGTTCTCCCTATCAGAGATGAAAGGTAAGTATGTTCTTTTAGATTTCTGGGGTAGTTGGTGCGGACCGTGTCGTCGTGAAAACCCAAGTATTGTCAAGCTCTATGATCGGTTCAATGGAAAGACTTTTGCTGATGCATCAGGGTTTGAGGTGATTAGTGTAGCTGTAGAAAACAATGAAAGCAGAATGAAAAATGCTATAGTCAAAGATAATCTTAGGTGGAAATATCACATACCACAATTAGATAGATTTAAAAGTCCTTTAGTAACTCAATATGGTGTCAAAGAAATACCAACGAAATACTTAATTAATCCTGACGGGAATATTATGAGTGTAAATCAAACGGCAGATGAGATAGAGAGATTATTAAGTGAGAGGTTGAAATAGAAAAAAACGATAAGGATATTATTGTTTTTTTACATTGGATTTTAGGAAAATAAATCGACAACTAAAAGCTTATTTCGTTTTAAGGTTGATGAGAAGTTAGTAGTGAAATTATTTTTTAGCTTTGATAATAAGTGTTAAAAAACCACTCAAAAAGAGTTATAAATTTTTAACAACCCAATCTATAGCGATCTGATATCCACTTATTCCTTTACCATGTATAAAATGTACACTAGGCGCCGTCACATAACTGTGATTTCTATACTTTTCTCTTTCTTGAATATTTGAGATATGTACTTCTACTACTGGGGCAGATATTGCTTTGACACAGTCACCTATTACTATCGAAGTATGAGTAAGTCCACCAGCATTTAATATAATGGCATTATAGCCATATCCTATACGCTGTAGTTCATCTATTATGGCACCTTCATGGTTGGATTGAAAATATGATATAAAATGATCAGGATATTGCAATCTAAGTTGCGGAATGTATTCATCGAAACTGACGTCACCATATATTTCTGGTTCGCGGACACCAACAAGGTTTAGGTTAGGTCCGTTGATGATGGCTATTTTCATAAAATTATTTTAACGCCCAATAGAAATAAAGAATTAAATAAATAAAGTAAGTATACTTATTGCTTATGTTGGAGTGCGGAAATTTTTGATTTTTAATTTGATCATCATCTCTGTACGTCCTTCAAAAAAATATATATATATATTAAATGTGGCTTACGTAATTACAAAGTTGAAAGCATTGAGAGTGATTTTAACGATACTCTTTACGTCTTGATATTTAGTTTGCAACTTCAGTCATAAACTTAATACGTACGAGTTGCACCTCTTCCATTGTGATATCTTCTTCTTGCAATTCCCTTATGGCGCTCTCTACACTATCGTCTTCTGCATCATCATTGAAATAGTCAAATATTTCTTCGACAACATCTTCGTCCATGTTGTCGTTGAGATAATAATCTATATTGAGCTTGGTTCCAGCATCGACGATCATATTGAGTTCGTTGAGCAGATCTTCCATACTCATACCTACTTGTTCAGCGATATAATCGAGCGGTATTTTACGATCAATACTTTGTATGATTGCCACTTTATCTCTCGACTTATTAGCGACTTGTTTTACGGTATGTTCCATAGCCCTGTCGATGTCGTTTTCTTCTACATACTCTTTAATAAGTGCTACAAATGGTTTACCATATTTTTGTGCTTTTCCTACACTAACGCCCTGTATTTCATTCATGTCAGGTAGAGAGATCGGATAGTATGTAGCCATATCTTGGAGTGATGGCTCAGAGAACACTACCCAGGGTTTGACATCATGACGCTTTGCTTCAGATTTTCTTAGATCTTTGAGCATTTTCATTAGTGTCTCATCTAATGCACCACCTTTTGCAGATGCATTGGTGATTATATCTGATGTTTTTACAGCACTAAAATCTCTATTGATTGGGATCTCAACTTTGTATGGTTTTTTTAAGAAATCTTTGCCGGCTCCTGATACTTTTATGAGACCATATTGCTCGATTTCTTTATGTAGCAAATTGTTAAGTATCGCATGACGGAAAATAGAATGCCAAAATACTTCATCGTTATCTTTACCTACTCCGTAAAGATCCATTTTGTCAAACTTAAAGTTACGCATGTCTTTTGTCGATCGTCCTTGAGCGAAATCTACTAACATTTTGATCGTATAGTTTTCGCTTAGTTGGGTTACCATCTGTATAGCGAGACCCATTTCTTTAGTTACGTCTATCTTCTCTTTTGGATACTTACAATTGTCACAAAGTTCGCATTCATCTTTGCCATAGTCTTCCCCAAAATAATGGAGCAGAAACGATCTACGACACGAACTTGTCTCTGCATATGCTATGATCTCTTCCATAAGTTGAGTACTCAGCTCGCGCTCAGAAACAGGCTTATCTCGAAGAAATTTTTCTTGCTTAAGTATGTCTTTGTATGAATAGAAAGTAAGACATTTTCCCTGAAGTCCATCTCTACCACCACGACCTGTTTCTTGGTAATAGTTCTCGATACTTTTAGGTATATCATAGTGTATTACAAATCGTACATCTGGCTTATCGATACCCATACCAAATGCGATAGTGGCTACTATCACTTCTAGTTCGTCACCTAGAAAGTTGTCTTGCACCTTACTTCTTGTCTTGGCGTCAAGTCCAGCGTGGTAAGCTGATGCAATTACACCATTCACAGAAAGTATTTTAGCGATTTCTTCGGTAGACTTACGAGATTGTACGTACACTATTCCTGTTTTGCCAGGCATTGTTTTTACAAATTGAACGATCTCTTTTATCGTCTGATCTTTATTGATTTTTGGTCTTACTTCGTAATATAAATTATCTCTGTTGAATGAACTGATAAATATATTAACAGGATCCATATCCAAATTCTTCACAATATCAGACTGTACCTTGGGAGTGGCTGTAGCTGTAAGTGCTATAATCGGTATTTCTTTATTGATAGAATCTATCATGGTACGGATACGGCGATATTCTGGACGAAAATCATGTCCCCATTCTGAGATACAATGCGCCTCATCGACAGCTACGAATGAAATATTTGCGTTTTTGAAAAATTCTATGTTTTCTTCCTTGGTCAAAGTTTCGGGCGCTACGAATAACATCTTGGTTTTACCAGCAAGTATATCTGCCTTGACTTCTTTCATCTGCCCTTTGTTGAGCGAAGAATTGAGGAAGTGAGCAATTTCGTCGTTTTGATTATGGCCTCTTATGGAGTCGACTTGATTTTTCATCAATGCGATCAGAGGAGATATTATGAGCGCTGTGCCTTCTGTAAGTAGTGCAGGTAATTGATAGCATAAAGATTTACCACCACCGGTAGGCATGATCACAAATGTATCCTTACCACCCATGATACTACGTATTATTTCTTCTTGTTCTCCTTTGAATTTGTCAAAGCCAAAGTATTGACCTAAAGCGTCGTGAAGAGATTTTGTGTCTGTTGGGTTATTCATGTTTGCCGTTTCTGACAGTTTTTATTTTTGTGTTTGATAAGAAGCAGTAAAATATCAACTTTGTTCTTTTTCTATAAGCCTAGATTAGAATTTCAAAAATATGTTTAGCTTTTTATACCTTAGCTAGAACTCACTTAAACTATACAATATGTACTCTATTATAGTGGTGTGATGATATTCAATATTCGCGTTACTTCCTTTAAATGTAGCTATTAATTGCCAAATTGTGGTTTGTTTTCTAACAAAACATATTATTAATAAACATCAAGTAATGTTTAGAAGTACTTAGCCATATATTTTGTGGAATTTCGAATACTAACTCAAATAATACTAAGATGATCTCTAAGTGGTGTAGATTTGGGTTTGTAAAACTAAAGGATTGTGAATACTAAAATAATGAATATACGAGAGATTGCACTACAGACGATCTCTATAGAAGCGCTAACCATACAAAGGTTGTCAAGTGCCATAGATGATACGTATGAAGCGGCAGTAAATGCCATTTACAACTCTACAGGTAGGGTGGTGGTGACTGGCATTGGTAAGAGCGCTATCATCGGACAAAAGATAGTAGCTACAATGAATTCTACTGGTACCCCTTCCATATTTATGCATGCAGCGGATGCTGTACATGGCGATCTTGGTATGATCAGGGAAGATGATATCGTTTTGTGTATATCTAAGAGTGGAGAATCTCCAGAAATCAAAGTGCTTCTACCATTCGTCAAAAGTTACTCTAATAAAGTAATTGCTATAGTATCTAATTCAACATCATATTTAGCAACGCACGCCGATCATAGTATCGTCATTCCAATTGAAGAAGAAGCGGACCCTAACAATCTCGCACCTACAGCGAGCACTACAGCGCAGATGGTGATTGGCGATGCATTGGCGGTATCTCTATTGAGTATGAGGGGATTTACTCAACAACATTTTGCTAAGTTTCATCCAGGGGGTAGTCTAGGTAAGCAACTTTATACCAAAGTATCAGACCTTATGAGTGTCAACGATCTACCGCAAGTAGCTCTTAATGATAGTATAAGAACTATAATAGTATCTATCTCTTCTGGTATGAAGGGCGTCACTGCTGTGATATCGGACCATGGTCTTGCGGGTATCATAACAGATGGTGACCTACGCCGTATGTTAGAAAAAGAAGAAGATGTAAGTAAGTATTATGCCAAGGACATTATGAATACTTCGCCTAAAACGATAGAAGCAAATATGCTTGCTGTAGATGCATTACAGATAATGAGAGAGTCTAGCATTAGTCAGTTATTGGTGTTAGTCGATGGTGAATATACAGGGATATTACACCTACATGATTTGATTAAAGAAGGGATTATTTAAAAGGGCCGCATCTTTCGGACCGCATATCTAGAGGTCATTATATAACCCTAATATTTTACTGTTGATTTTGTCCATACGCTCAACAAGTTTTTTTAAATAACTATTACTTCTCTTCTTGCTCCAGTACTGTAATCTCAACTCTACGATTGGCCTTTCTCTCATCCTCATTGCGATTTCCGTTGAGTGGACGAGAATCTCCAAAACCTTTCGTCTCTATCTGGGATGGTATTGCTCCTTTTTTAATTAAGATGTCTTTTATTACATCTGCCCTCTCTTGTGATAGTTTTAGTAGAAGTTTTTTATCACCATTATTATCTGTATGCCCTTCGATACGCAGACGAAGGTTGGATCGACGCGCGAGTACAGAAGCCAATTCTTCGAGTGCAGGAAATGACTCTTCTAGAATATCAGGCTTAGTTCTTACAAATTTTATACTCTTGAGTAGTACTGTTTTATTATTTACGAGATCTTTCTCTATTCCTTTTAGCTCTGGTTTTATTTTGTGAGCGCGGGTTCTTTCTTTAACTATTAATTTTTGCTCTCCAGACTTTGTCATAGTTAATAATAGGTCTACTTCATCAATCCCGGCCATTGACAATTCTAATGGATCTATAAGTTCTATTTGAGATAGTATTCTACGATTTTCGGCCATAAATTTCACAGGCTTCGTATCTTTAAAAGTATATACTAATTTACCATCACGAGTATTGAAGAAGTCCTCATAGCCATCTTTATATCCAGGACCCCAATTGATTACGGCAGTCATGGGTTTATTGGTTATGCCGTTGATTGCCTGTATGTTAATTTTGATTTCAGTGTTGAGAATAGAATCCCTTATTAGTTTGGCAGTATATATATCACTTGTGCCATCACGGTTGGTACTGAAATAAATCTGATCCCCATCAAGTGCAATGTATGGATGGGAGTCATCAGCCGTAGAATTAATCGGCTGTCCAATAAGGCGCGGTTCTGACCAGTTTTGGTAAGAATAATCTAGTCTATCGCATACATATATATCCATACCACCTATTCCTCCTGGTCTATCAGAAGAGAAGTAAAGTTTGCTTCTGTCTTGTGAAATATAAGGTGTTGCTTCACGGAACCTAGTATTGATTTCTGATCCGAGATGAATAGGTTTACTATATATATTTTCTAATATTTTTAGGCTTACGTATATATCTTGATCTCCGAAAGATTCTCGACCCTTCATTGCTAGGAATATATGCTGTGCATCTGTACTCATAGCTAGATTGATGTCAGAGCCCTCTAGTTCGAGGTCTTTTATTTCTATCGGTGTTGGGAATGAGAATGATCCGTTTTCATTAAATTTTACTTTAGAGAATCCTGCTGACATACCACCTTTTTCACCAAACTGATTAATCACTATAAATGTATTGTCGGTGTTGTAGTTAGAGCAGATTGAGTTTGGTAATGCATTGTTGATTGGGGAGCTAGGGTGCACAGGAAAGTTTACTCTTCCACTATCTACTCTAGCATACCAGATATCTTGGTTGAATGATGCTGTAGAAGGATCTGTTACGGATTTACCGGATATCAAAGAATAAATATGTTCGAGTCTACGTTCGTAATCTTCTTCTGATAAGGTAGCAGATTTGTCTTCACCATTCTCCATGAGAACCTTGACAAAATCTGGCGATCCTACTTTAGTAAAGAAAAGATAATCTTCACCATAACTCATTACTGGACAGATTTCGTCGTACAGATCCGTATTGATAGGTGCAGGCAATCGTTCTACGCTGTGTTGAGCTAGTAGAGATACACTAGATAGTGAGAGTAAAACAGCGAGAATAAAATTAATCATAGAAATTAAAAAAGAAAAAACATTGAACCGTAAAGTTACTTATTACTTATGTAATAGAATAGTGGTTTTCATCTATGAATAACTTAGCAGTAACTGTTTTGTCATAGAGCTGGTTAATAATAAATCTTTTCACAACTTTAAGTCTGTAACTATGCATCTTTATGTTTTGTTAGAATTAACGAGAATATCTAAATTTTTATGAGAATTCTACTTTTGTTAGCATTCATATTTCTGTCTGTAGCTATGATAGCGCAGAAGACTTTTCACATGGCAGTTCCGCCAGAACCTGAGGTGAATATTAATGAGGAGCCTATCGAAGGGGCTCAAGTAATAGCGGTACAAGACAGCAATGTAACCATATTGGATTCGCTTCCAATGATGGAGATGGCACTCTCAGAATTATCTATCAGAGGTAAGGTATATTCAGCATTGATTACAGAAGAAGGGGATACGCTTATTATGGATGTATTTAGTGATATCAGTATTACATCTATGAGATCGTTTGATGATGATGCGGACTATCAGAAGTATCTCAAGCAACGTAGATATGCTAGTATAGTGTATCCTTACGCGAGAGAAGCGATACGAATTTTTAGGGAGGTGGAGTGGGCGGAAGTAAACCTTAAAAAAAGAGATAGAAAAAAGAGAATTAAAAAACTAGAGAAAGAGTTGAAGTCTGAATTTGAAGCACCACTCTCTAAACTTACAAAACTGCAAGGTAAGATCATGATTAAGATGATCGAGCAGGAGCTGGACTATACTATGCATAATCTCATTAAGTCGGTACGCGGTAGATTTACTGCATTCTACTGGCATATTTCAGTAAGCTCTATAGTTATGATCTCAAAGAAGGATATAATAAGGGCGATTACCCTATACTTGATGCAGTACTATCAGATTTTGACGTATCATTTCGTCTTCAGAGTGAAGAAGATCTTAAGTATCTTAAAAAGAAGAAATAGTATTATCTCTCTTTAACCCCGTTGTTTTTAATTACCAAATAGACAGCAAAATTGTTTCTTAGGTATGATTGTTGATTGTTAGCGTGTTATAGTTTATTGTATTTTTTAATATGAATAAGTGCCGCGATGTTATTTTAATAAGTATTTTAGCGACCGACTTAAAACAAAGTGCCTTTACACAACACAGTAAATAACCAAAGTCAAGGCTACTACTACCTATAGATAGCTTTTACTTACCCAGGTAATTCGATTTTGGAAAATAAAAATTATTGCCATGAACACTATTAAGTGTATCACTCTTAACATCGTGATGCTATCTTTAGGCTTATGCTTATCAGTAGCGGGGTACGCCAATGCAAAAGATCTGTTCGTCGATTCAGAGGTAGAGCAGCGTATTCAAAGCATGTCTTCTAGTATAGACTTGCGCTATACTGCGGAGGTGAAAAAGAGGATTAAGCAATACACTATACAGCAGCGGTCTGCTAGCGAATTATTACTAGGAAGGATATCTATATATTTTCCACTCATCGAGTCTAAGCTGAGAGAGAAAGGAATGCCAGATGATCTCAAGTACCTTGCAGTAATCGAGTCTGGGCTGATTCCACATGCTAAGTCTGGGGCAGGAGCAGCGGGACTGTGGCAGTTTATGAAGCCTACCGCTCGTATGTATGGTATGAAGATAAACCGTACAGTTGATCAGCGTAGAGATCCAGAGATATCTACTGAAGCTGCATTAGACTATCTGCAGTATCTGTACGAAAAGTATGATGATTGGGCACTAGCTATGGGCGCATACAATTGTGGTCCTGGAAACATGAATAGAGCTATTCGCAAGGCTAATAGTACAGATTTTTATAAAGTAGCTAAGTATCTTCCTAGAGAGACAAGAGGATATGTACCAAAGTTTATTGCCATGAGCTACCTTATGAATTACTATTACTCTCATGACCTTACACCGAAAATGCCACACAGTAATGTGCTCAATACTGCTACTAGTAGAGTGGTAGATAGGGTAAACTTCAAGAAACTAAGCGCTAAATATCAATTAGATCTCGAGACGATCCAATTATTGAATCCTACATATATAAGAAACTTTATTCCAAACGGCCCTGAGCACAAGCTGACGTTGCCAACAGATAAGATGACAGATTTTCTCTCAGGAGTAGAGTCAGCGAAACCACTACTCTTATACAATCATATTAATGGAAAAAAGCGTATGCTATCTGATCTAAAAGAGGTCAATTCTATAGAGGTCTTGCCTTTGGTAGAGATAGAAGGACCCATTATGAGACCGATACCTAATATACCTAGCAGGTATGATATACAACCAAAGAATACAGAAGTCTACCAACTTAGCGATAAGAAGTACATGTATCATACGCTACGTAGAAAAGAATCTCTCTTAGACGTAGCAAATAAGTACGATATGGAACTAGTGAATTTGATGGAAGTCAATAGTTATACATCACATAGCCTTCCCACTCTTGGTGACCCAATAAAGATCATTAGGAAAGAATAGATAAACGTTAATTATTGGTCTTAGCTTTCATTAGAGCAATGAAACTATAATAACATATACGTGAATAAAGAAATTTAAAAAGTGCCACAGATTTATTTTTGTGGCACTTTTTATTTTTGTTGACCTACAAGGACAAAACTAAAACGATGTTAATCAACACGTTAACTACCAAAGTTAAATAAAAGTCACAGATTGGGTCACGATATTTTAAGAAGCTCTACGATATCCTCTAATTATGATGCGACTATATTTAAGGC
>ENA-OQVM01006035-OQVM01006035.1-marine-metagenome-genome-assembly--contig:-NODE-6035-length-11275-cov-26.668959_pt1 | contig 11275 bp, 11 predicted proteins | sample MGYA00237776_ERZ505498 | MGnify/ENA primary metagenome ERZ505498 (study PRJEB26159, sample SAMN06265151) | marine metagenome | isolation source: Helgoland LTER site | place: Germany:Helgoland, sampling... | reverse complement strand
CACGCAACACACTACAAACACACAGAATACGGCTACTTTGAAAGTGTATTAAATAAACATAAGACTAAAGTGTCTAAGCTCTATCAGAAACGATACACACAGTGGTTAGAAGAGACTGGATATAACATTAGCACTTTAACAACCACTCCTTAAAGCGGCCATACCCTGAACGGCCCTCACACCTTAACGGTACCCCCCTTGGACGGCACCTCCCCGAAAGGCCCCCCTCCCTTAAGGTACACTACGGGAACAAGTAGAAACTACCATGTAGACAGGCTGCCTAACCCCAGCACCATCCATCGCCATGTCAGAGTTACCCGTGTAAACGATCTGATAAGTGTTGTTACCCGTCACGCCACAGTTGTTGCATCTAGCTCTCTGTCGTACCTCGTGAGTTGAGCTACAACAGGTCTATGTTTGTGGCGAGATCAGCTTGCGGTGATAGTTGGTCGTAGAAAATCTCCTCTGAACTAAACTGAGTGTTATCTTCCACAAAAGACATGATAAACGCCTGCGGACTATTTGCATCTGGGACATATCCAGAATCGCCTTGGTCATTATCTTGAAACATGCTTCTCAAAGTCGCAAAGTCAGGCTTTGATAAAACAGGATCAAAGTATTTCATGAATAATGCATGACCCAGTGGGTTTTCTGCAAGCACCCCTGCTGGATCAGATGCCGTTACACTCCATTCACCTTCCAGTACCCCATTCCCGATCCCAGTGTATTCTTCGTTTTCATCACTCCAAAACTCTTTGCCCATTTCCCACATACTAAAGTTAAGGAGGTAGGTGTATTCTATCGCTGCGACCTTAAAGTCGTGGCCTTGGTTCATCGGGTCTAGTGAATATCCAGAGGGATCAAAAACATCATTATCAATAGCTTCTTTGAGCGCTAGATAAAGTTCAGATGTTTTCCATGCTGCATCACTCGCAACATGGTCAGGCTGGTCACCAGGGTTTTTAGGGTCTGGCGGTGTTTGGGTATAGTTTAATGCTTCAACAGAACCTTCGACAGCTCCCCTCACACCAAAGAAATGTATCGTGTGCATTATGTGCTCATACACTTCATGTATATCGCCATCACCAGGACCGATAATACCCGTACTATTTTGATACCAAACCATATCAGCTCCACTACCAACCGTTAGTAGGTCAGTGCCAGCCCCATAGTAAAAATCTATGCCAGTGTCATATTGGTTCGATGGAGGAAGGGGATATTCGTCAAAGGCTCCCTTCAAAATCCTTTGAAATGTTGGTGCACCCGCATGCCATGTGCCTTCCTCACCTGCCAGAACCGCTTTCATCTGCTCTTGTGCTGCTGAATTGATGCCTGGTGCAGTTGGGTCCATTAACATTACGTAAGATTGTGCAACTTTATGCGCCCATTCATCAGGTACTTCGGCTTGATTTCCGACTGCTCCACCTACCAGAAGTTTGACGCCATAAACCTCTAAGGTTCTATCCCAGAGATCGCTTGTTGTAGGTTGCAACGAACCTTTGGTCGTGGAATTGGCGCTTTGGGAGTTATTAGGGCCCTGGGAGTTAGGCTGATCAGAAGTCTCACCACCACCACAGGCTGCTAAAGCTAACCCCATAGGTGACAGTGTAAGAGCTTTCTTGCTTTTTAGTTGATTTTGTATTTTTTAGATTATTGATGCGTTTTGCATTTTACCCCCAACCTATATTTTAACTGGGAAAAAGATATCGCCGATACATTTCATGTCAACTGCGCAAAATTTCAAAAGAAAGTCTAAAATTGATATCCGCCGGCGTCAGGGAAGGGCTTAGTCCCTGCCCCTCCTTGGCGCTGCTCACAAAAACCCAACCCATCACACAAACCAGGGCAATTGCCCCAGAAAGGAGACGTCATGTCACCTCAGATTAAGTACGCCCACAAGACCCACAACACCTGGGTCTACCGCAGGACCTACCCCAAGGCACTGCAACCCCTCTTAGGTTCTGCCCTCAAGCAATCTCTCAAGACAGGGGATGCCCGTGAGGCCAAGTTGCGTGTCGCTGAACTGAACCAAACCTTCACAACCATCATCAAGGAGGCTCAGGCCCATGCCCTTGCTACCCCTCATACCGATACTTCCATTGCTGCCCAAGGTCCTCGACTGGCTGTGGGTCGCCCTCGATATCAGCGTGCTCGTCTTGTGGGTGAGCGGTTGGTAGCAGAGCTTGCCCAAGCCTACCTTGCGGAGGTGTCTCAGCGCCTACGCCCTGGCAGCTACAAGTCGGTGCGCTTTGCGCTTGAGCTGTTGTCCTCACATCTGGGTAAGCAATCTGTTGGTGACTTGTCCGTGAACCATGGAAAGGAGGTCCTAGGATACATCACCCAGCTCTCTCCTAACGTCCGCAAGTACCGGGAGGGGAAGGACGCTGGATTGGTTGAGCTAGCAAGCCTGTCAGTCGCCTCTGAGAGTGTCACTCTGGCACCCCAGACCCAGGCTCGTATCCTCAAGCAGATGTCCCAGTTCCTTGACTGGTGTGTTGGTGAGGGAGAGCTGGGAGCCAACCCCTGGGAAGCCCTCAAGGTCAAAGACCGGCCAGAGGTTCATCCCCATGGGGTGCTGAAGGATGAGAAAGTCAGCATCTTGTTAGGGGCTAAGGACAGAGTGCTGCACAGTGCCCTCCTCTTTGGGCTCCTCACGGGCATGCGCTCTGGGGAGATCTGTGGGCTCATGGCGGACGACGTCACAGCCAAGGGAAATCTGGGAAGGTTTGTCAGCATCAGGCCCAATGCGGTGCGGTTGCTGAAGTCCAAGGCTGCAGAGCGGGAGGTGCCGCTTCATGGTGTCCTTGAGCAGCTGCTGGATGCTGCGTTGCCAAAGACTGGCAGGCTGTTCCCACATCTCACTGTCGATAAAGTGGTGAAGCGGTATGCCTACCTGCGCCGCCTCTATCCTGAGCTGCACGGCACCGTCTTCCACTCCACTCGCAAGTGGTTCATCACCCAGTGTGAACGCACAGGGGTTCCTGAGCACTTCACTGCAACCCTCGTAGGGCATCACTCTGCCAGATCGCAGAACAAGCTGACGTACGGGCTGTACTCGGCGGGGATCTCTGATGAGCAGAAGCGGGAAATTGTGGAGGGGGTGAGAGTGCCAGAGAGGTGAGGATCAACACAGTAGACGTGTCTAGAAATACCAGCCCCATGCCTCCCAGTGAGGTGTGGGGCGAGTGAGTTGGTACATTATTTTTATTGAAAGGGGCTAGCGAAACAGATTTGTCAACGGGTGACCTATCCTGTAAATACTTGACAACGAAGTGCCGTAGAATGGGCACAGCACTCAATTTAAAATTGTTTGCAATGACAGCTCAGAAAGCTAAGAAATGAACATACCACCATTATGGAAAGTGCGCCGCGAAATTTATCGAATTATCGGCAAGATTAAATTCGCAATAATGAAATTACGCACCCCCCAACAAACTATTTTATATCAAGGGCTTGAGGTATCCTTGACGCGCTCAGGCATGAACCCCGAAATAGTGTTGGCCATGAAAAGCGAAGCCTACGAATACCCAGAAATCCGTGGGTTGAAAAGGGCCCTTTGCAGTGGAGATAGAGTACTGGAACTTGGATCTGGTCTTGGCATTATAACTGCACTGGCCGGACGTGCCGTTGCGCCCGAAGGCAAGGTTTTGTCTTTCGAAGCAAATTTGGCAATGATATCAGATACGAAAAAGTTTCTGGCAGACCACGGAATTTCAAACGTCGAATTGCGCCACTCAGTTCTGGTACCGAAAGCGAAAAAGGACGAAAAGCGGGATTTTCACCTGACGCGCTCGTTTGCCTCCAACTCCTTGCTTCCAAGCGATAAAACAGTTCATGAGGTGATTTCTGTGCCCGCTGTACAGCTAAATGATATTATGGCTGAATTCAAGCCGACCGTTCTGGTCTGTGACATCGAAGGCGGAGAGTTGGAGCTGATCCCTGCGCTGGACGCATCAGGGCTGCGCGCTGTTGTTATGGAATTGCATCCTGATCGTCTGTCTGTTGCGCAACTGGCAGAAATTGATGCGGCGTTGGCCGCACATGGCTTAATTCCAAACCATAGCCCCGCTCTTGGAGGGACAGTCATTCTGTATGAACGAAACACCGGCAAGAAGAGAGCAACTAAATGATACCAAAATGGAAGCTAGCACGAGAATTTGACAGACTCAAAACGCAAGCCCAAGCGATCCCACTGGCGATCATTGAGCCGTTTGCTCAACGACGGTATGATGCGCGTCGCGATCTCGATCTGAGGATCAGTGCGGGGGCACAGGCTGCGGGAAAGGCGCTGGCGATTTTTCTTGTGTATCAACCTGGCGGCGTCGCGAGATCCGTTTTTCAAACCTGCGCTCATATGGTCGAAAACGGATTTGCACCTTTGGTCATTAGCAATACTCCGTTGAGCGACATGGACCGGACCACTTTTCAGGAGCTGTCGCATATGGTTGTTGAGCGTCCAAATTTTGGCTACGATTTTGGAGGGTATCGTGATGGCGTTTGGCTAGTTGAAAAACTTGGGTTACGCCCCTTCGAAGTCCTGTTTCTGAATGATAGCGTATGGTTCCCAGTCTCGAAAAGTGCGACACTTCTGGCGGACATGCGCGCAACGCCGCAAGACTATGTGGGTACGCAGGTCTTTGGCGACGTGACCACTGACGGTCGTAGGCAGGGTTTTTTTGGCTCGTATTGCTTCCTCATCAAGTCGCCCTTATGGGAGTCGAAGGCTTTCCAGTCGTTTTGGGCGCAATATCGTGTTTCGTCGAACAAGGAAGTGACATTACGGCGGGGCGAACGGGCGTTCTCGCGGCAGATGTTAGGTGCTGCGACGGCCTCAAGAGCGCTTTTTTCACAAGAGCAGTTTGACGCTTTGTTAAAGGAGCTTGACGCGCAGAGGCTGTGGGAAGCGATTGGGGATATGATTGTAACGGACCCTACTTTGGTGGCGCGTCGTGATGCGATGATCTTTGCGGGGTTAGAAAATTCGACGCCTGAGGATATGCGAGAGCTCTTGACGGTCTCGGCACGATCGAAGAACTATATTGGTGCGGCCCCGGTACTGTCGCTGCGCGAGCTCAGATTCCCAATGATAAAGAAGAACAATGAACGGCATTATATGTTGGCGCGTCACAGTATTCTGGCGGCTTTAGATGAAGGGCGGCTGCCTACGTTTGATCCGGTTGTGATCGAAGAAATCCGCGCACGTTGCAATGCTGATGGGTGAAAGCACTGCGCGGTCTGTTAAGCTTGGAATTCATAATGCTGACCTGCGCCCCTAAAACTCCTCCAAATTTGTGTAGAGACCGCCCAACAAAAGGACGGAAATACGCAGACAAATAATACAGTCGTTCGATAACTGTCCCAACATACTATTACTTGTACGCACGAGACGAACGGTATAAATTTCACTGGCTAACATTACACACTCCATCAGAAGAGAAATAATTAGTGTCAGCTAATATCACATCAATGGCTTCTACAATTCGCACAGGCGGCACTCAGCTTTGGGTTGGAAAAGCCCGGTCACATTCGAACGCAAAGTGGCTTAAACGAGCACAAGGGGCAGCACGAAAACGCGACAGGTCCACAGCACATATACCTATGTTTTGACACATTTTGTTTTTTCAAAAATCTTATTTAAATACCAAAAGCCTTGATACTTCGTCTGGAGAACCAATTTGAAGCCCTTGGCGTTCTGTCAGGGTACGGACAAAGTTTGAGGCATCTAGCAGTGAGGCATGTGTGCCTGTATCAAGCCATGCATAACCTCGCCCCATTTTTTCCAAGTGCAATGTGCCGTCGTGCAGGTAGGTCTCTAACAGCGACGTGATTTCTAATTCGCCTCGCGCAGAGGGTTTCACGTGTTTAGCCCGTTCAGCTGCGGACCCATCCACAAAATACAACCCAGTCACCGCATAATTTGAGGGTGGAATATTTGGTTTTTCGATAATGCTTTGGACTCTGCCATTTTCATCAAAGGCGACAACTCCATAGCGTTCAGGATCTGCTACGTGATAGCCGAATACAGTCGCGCCCGCCGTTTGCTCATCTGCTGCGGCCAAAATCTCTGGCAAACCATGACCAAAAAAAATATTATCGCCTAAGATCATCGCCGACGGAGCACCTTCTAGGAAGTCTTCAGCCAAAATAAAAGCCTGGGCCAATCCATCTGGTGAGGGTTGAACCTTGTATTTCAAATGAATGCCCCACTGACTGCCATCACCCAGCAAACGTTTGAACTGTTCCTGATCTTGGGGGGTTGTGATTATCAGAATGTCACGGATCCCTGCCAGCATCAAAACAGTCAGAGGATAATAGACCATTGGCTTATCATAAACTGGCAATAGCTGTTTAGATACAGCTATAGTTACAGGATGAAGCCGGGTGCCCGATCCACCGGCTAAAATGATGCCTTTTCGCTGTGTCATGTATTTACCTCTAACTCTTTCAATATTCTGGTTAAACCAGTTTGCCAACAGGGGCGCGTGATACTAAAGGTACGTTCTGTTGCACTGCAGTCCATGCGCGAGTTCAGGGGACGTATAGCTGGTGTCGGGTAAACATTCGTTGGTATTGGAGTGACGACGGCAGATTTTCTGGCTTGTTCAAAAATCGTGGTCGCAAATGCAGCCCATGAGACATCCGGTGTACCACTAAAATGATAGGTGCCGGATTTGGACGGGTCTTGGATCAGTTGTTCTGCAATATTCAAACAGGCCGCTGCAATATCACGCGCAGGGGTTGGCCCGCCGATTTGGTCTGCCACCACGTTCAATGCATCTCGTGTCTCGGACAGGCGCAGCATAGTTTTAATAAAATTCGCCCCATGCGCCGAGAACACCCAAGACGTGCGCAAAATCACATGCACAGCACCACTTGCTCGAATACCGGTCTCTCCTGCAAGCTTACTGCGGCCGTAAGCATTCTGTGGAGCGGTCTGATCATCAGGGGCCCAAGGGGCCTCACCCGTACCATCAAACACATAATCGGTTGAGATATGGACCAAAGGAATGCCTAGCTCTGAACAGGCCTGTGCCATTGCTGTTGGGGCATCTCCATTGACAATAGTGCCAAGGGCTTCTTCGTTTTCGGCCTTATCCACAGCCGTGTAGGCCGCGGCGTTTATGACCGCTTTTGGGGAATGATGTTTGATAGCATCTTTACATGCCTGTGGATCCAATAAATCGACATCTTCTCGGCCCAAGGCTGTTACATCCCCAATTCGCTGTAATTCGATCGCGACTTGGCCCGTTTTGCCAAAAGCGAGGATCATGAACTGGTTCCCAAGCGTTGCCCAACACCTGATCGCTCTAATAGTGCGCGCCACCAGTCCTCGTTTTCCAAATACCACTGGACGGTCTTTTCCAGACCTTCCTCAACGGTCACAGAAGGCCGCCAGCCCAATTCATCACGAATACGTTTGGGGTCGATGGCGTAGCGTGAATCATGGCCCGGTCGGTCAGCCACGAATGTAACGAGGTCTGCGTAACTACCGCCATCACGTGGGAGCAGACGATCTAGAATACCACACAGTGTTTTGACCAACTCAAGGTTGGAGCGCTCATTCTCGCCGCCAATATTGTAACTGCACCCCAAAGCACCTTTTTCTAGAACCAACAACAGTGCGTCTGCATGATCCTCGACATAGAGCCAGTCACGGATATTACTACCGTCTCCATAAATGGGCAACGGCTTACCTGCTAGGGCTTTAAGGATCACAACAGGGATCAACTTTTCTGGAAAATGATAGGGGCCATAGTTGTTGGAACAATTCGTCAAAACCACAGGAAGCCCATAGGTCTCATGCCACGCACGGACCAGATGATCCGAGCTGGCTTTCGACGCGGAATAAGGGCTGCGTGGGTTGTACGGCGTTTCTTCAGTGAACATGCCCGTTGGGCCCAATGATCCGAACACCTCATCCGTGCTGATGTGATGGAACCGGAATGTCTCAGGCCGATCCTGCGCCTGCCAACAGCTACGGGCCACCTCAAGCATGTTAAACGTGCCGTTGATATTGGTCTCAATAAAATCTGCAGGTCCGTCAATTGATCGATCTACGTGGGATTCCGCGGCCAAATGCATCACGCCATCAGGTTTGTGTTTGGTAAAAACGGCATCCAGAGCCGCAAAATCCCGAATGTCGACGTGTTCAAACGCATAATTAGGATGGTCTGCCACGCTGACCACATTGCCCAAACAGGCCGCATAGGTCAGCGCATCGACATTGACCACATGGTGCCCCCTCGCAATCGCCAAACGTACCACAGCCGAGCCAATAAAACCCGCGCCACCGGTTACCAGTATTTTCATGAATTTTCACCGTAAATAAAGGGGCTGTGAAAATCCGCCAATGCGGGCGCAGTCGCGTCCTTATCACTTAGGATCGGATCAACCGACAGCGGCCAATCAATCCCACAACTATCCCAACGCACGGCTCCTTCGGTTTCGGGGGCGTAATAATCGGTGCATTTGTACACGATTTCGCTGTCGGGTTCCAATGTCACAAATCCATGCGCAAAGCCTACAGGCACGTATAGCTGATGACCGTTTTCCGCCGTCAGCTCATACCCTTCCCACCGCCCATAGGTCGAGCTGCCACGCCGAATATCCACTGCCACGTCAAAAATCGCCCCACGCCCACAGCGAACCAATTTTGCCTGTGCAGCGGGCGGGGCCTGAAAATGCAATCCCCGCAACGTCCCAGCAGCCCACGACAGAGAATGATTGTCTTGCACAAAATCAGCGCCAATTTCCATCTCAGCATATCGACGTCGACTGTAAGACTCGCTGAAGAAACCGCGGTTATCGCTAATGCGAGAAGGTACTAATAATTTAAGAAAAGACAATTAGTCATACACCTCGCAAGTTTAGTCTGATCTGATGTTCCCAAGTAGACGAATTTTGTATGGTTGGACAGTGTCCCATTATTGGAATAACAGCAAGGTTCGTAATCGATATGGCGTGCATCCCATCTAAACTGATGCAAGGCTATGTCTTGGAAAAGGAAAACCAAAAATGATGAGATTACATAAAAGTCCCGTCTACATATTTATATGTGCTTAGGTGCTGTGAAATCAATTCAGTATTTCCGTTCAAAGCAAACTACATTCTTGTCGCGTTCTATCTCCTGCAGGCCTAAATTTTTAATTTTTTCCAATATTTTATGCTCATCAACTAGCCCGTTAGGATATAAACTTGGATGGGTCTCTAGAATTATAACTGACAATCTTGATAAAACTTCATCTTCTTTTTCAAATAACTGAAGTTCCGCTCCCTCGATATCACAAATCAGCGCAAACGGACCTTGAGGTATGCTTAGAGCGAGTTTAGAGAGCGTGGTCGTTCTAACACACAAAGAAATTTCTGATTTAGATTTTAACGAAACTTGTCCACCATGTGGATGATTTCCTGTTAAAAATTCAACGTAATCTGTGCCCGAGCAGTCTACTGCTGCGATAACAATATTTGTATTCGAACTCCGTAAATCGGGATTTGCGTTCAACGAACATATGGCCGCCAAATCAGGATTGGCCTCTACTATAACGTGTTGCGCATTTGGTCCAATAATCTTTCTGACAAGTGCAGAGATCACGCCATAGCAACCACCCAATTCGACTACATTTGTACCGAATTTCAGATATTTCCGAATTAAATTAGCCTCACTCTCCTCATAAGACCTTTGTTTTGAAAGGGAATAACGAATGCTAACATCGCCATATCGAGGAATCTTAACCGAAACCCCATGTGGCTGATATACATCTTGCCATTTCTATTAAAGATTTTTAAATATGAGTTGCGCTTAATTTTTTTGTATCGCGCTATCTGTAAGAGACTGATTATACTTGAACTAATGCCTGCAAGAAAAGCCCATCTTTTTTGCCTTTTGTAGTTAGAAAAAATTATATCAGGCAGCAGGGCTTTGCTTAATGCTAAAAGAAATACTATAAATATAGACAACAGCATAGAGTGCTTGTTCATCGTATAAATTCGTGAATATCCAAGATGACATGCTTTGAATGCAGAAATTTGCTCACTGTGACCAGAAGAAGATGCGATGGTGTGTGAAGCTATTGAATTATATGAGAACATCAGAGTGCCTCTGTCACTCAGGCGGAGAGATAAGTCATCGTCCCCATGATACAAAAAAATATTGGAGTCGAAGCCGCCAACCGCATTAAAATCAAATTGCCTTACAAATAAAGCGCAGCCAGATAAAATCTTTATAGCTTGATCTTCTTCGGGCCAACCTCGTGCCATCCATTGGGAACGGGGCAATAAGGTGCTTTTATAATTGAAAGTCGGTTTCCCGTCACGCTGCATTATTCTGGGATTAAAAGCGACTGCTCTCGGATTGCGCAATGCTGTAGCGACCAGCTCATCAATACAATTTTCTTCAAGCACACAGTCTGGATTAACAACGAATAAATAATCCGTGGTAGCGCATTCTGCGCCGATACTACATGCGGCGCCAAATCCAATGTTTGTATCGTTTTCTAATAGCTTGACATTGCTTTTTGAACATATTTTTTTAAGTATACTCAGGTCGGTAGAGGCATTGTCGACAACCAAAACGGAGACATCACTTGGTACAGATGACAGCATATCTTCAATCACATCCGTACTATTGTAAGATACCGTAATGATTGTGACGGTTTCCTCCATTGAAAACTCCCTTGTTGGCTGAACTAGCTTGCTCGTTCTATATTGGTTATTAGGCATTTTGTTTGGCTCGAAAAATATGCAATTTTTATGATAAAAATGTACAGGCCTATTTTTACCACTATCATATTGAACTTGCTTTAAGCGGACAGAGTGTATTTGCAGCGTACGTTGATGATAGAACACTCTCCACTCTGTACTGTCCGACAAAACGAGCTTGAGCCGTGCAGGCTGGTCTCTTAGCCTCGCCGTATGACAAAACGGCCTCCATTCAAATACTTCAAAACAAATCCAGAGATCATCCGCATGGCTGTGATGCTGTAAGTTCGTTTTCCGCTCTCACTCCGTAATTTGGAAGATCTTTTGCACGAACGAGGTATTGATGCTGGCAGAACGGGCCTTGCAGCAGATTTCGGACGACACCCCGCAGATGGGGCAAGCTTGGACAGCAGGGGTCGCTCTGCCCGGAGACGATTTTCCAGTGGGCGGGGTGGATGATATCATCCAGCTGCTGATCAAAAAATTTCCCTTTTTGACGGCGCCTTGGGCGAGAAGATTGGTCAAAGCCTATGGGAACGAGGCTTTTGATGTCTTGGGCGCAGCCACAGTTTCCACA
>ENA-OQVM01006023-OQVM01006023.1-marine-metagenome-genome-assembly--contig:-NODE-6023-length-11297-cov-13.387166_pt1 | contig 11297 bp, 5 predicted proteins | sample MGYA00237776_ERZ505498 | MGnify/ENA primary metagenome ERZ505498 (study PRJEB26159, sample SAMN06265151) | marine metagenome | isolation source: Helgoland LTER site | place: Germany:Helgoland, sampling... | reverse complement strand
ATCATTTTCAGAAATAGCGCTCCCCGCAATATATCTGTCAGGGCGTACTAATATTGCGTTTGTATTGAAACTATCCAAGGCTATGGCTAAATCGGGGTGCTCTTCAGCATCTAAAACGGGGACTGCCGGAGAAATCTCCTTATCCAGTGGATGGCGCAGAATTAAAACAGGACAGTAACCAACTTTATCATCCAACCGCCGCCCGTCCCGAAGTATTGGTTGGCCAAACAAGTGACCGCAGTGTGATCTATTGCCGCCAATCAATTTACCAAGGTCACTAACACCAAGTGGTGGCGTAATTGATGAAATACGTGCAGTGCCATCTGCGTTGTTTTCGGCCTGCGCTAGAGCAGTCCGACTATCAATTGTGTTAATCAGACCACCAAGCCGTATCGCCATTTCGATAAATGTGCGCACATGGGGGGAGCGTTCCTGCTGATAGCTATCTAAAATATCCTCATTTGCTGTCCCCTTAATACAGAGCGCCAGCTTCCACGCTAGGTTAGCAGCATCACGGATACCTGCACACATACCTTGCCCCATAAACGGAGGGGTCAGGTGGGCCGCATCACCCGCTATTAGTAAGCGATCCTTAAGCCAATTATTTGCAACGACAGATTGGAAGGTATACACAGCGGTCCGTTCCAATTCAGCGTCCTCGGCATTAATCCAAGGCGCGAGGAACTTCCAAATTGTGTTACTGCGGGTAACCTCCTCATGAGTTTCTCCGTCTAGCAAAGTGATTTCCCACCTCCGCCGTTTGGCTGGGTTGCGACAGTAAGTCATTGGACGCACAGGATCACAGAATTGAATAGAATAATCGCCTAAATCAGGTCGCTCCCTTTTTAATAGCAAGTCCACAACAAGCCACCGCTCATTAAACCCCAAATCATCCACATCAGATCCAATAGAGCTTCTTACTAAAGAGTTAGCACCATCACATCCCACTAAATATTTAGCACTCAGTGAATGCTCATGCCCATCGCTGATATTGCGGCAAATGAATTTTACATTTTTAGTATACTGCTCAATGTTTACAACTTCGGTCCCATTCAGAACTACTGCATTAGGGTAACCAGAAAGCTTAGCGCGCAATAGTTGTTCCAAATCTGGCTGGTGTAAGCGGTAACTGGCGTGCCATCCTTGAAGGCCTATTTCTTGTGGACGTGGCCACTCTAAGATCACGGATTTTTTTTGATCTACGAAACGCATACCTGGATTTATCCGGACCTTTTTACTAAGTGGATTCGCGACACCAACCGTTTGAAAAATTCGCATAGTTTCATCATCAAAATGTACCGCCCGTGGCAAGTGATACATCACTTCATTCCGCTCAATGACAACTACACTTAGGTTACACTGTGCAAGCAAATTTGCTAGAGTTGCACCAGTCGGCCCATAACCAACAATGGCGACATCAAAAAGCTGAGTAATGGCCTCATTCATCTCTCACGTCCACGTAGTTCATAAAGCCACGGGCAATCCACCATTGGTGGCGCACGCAATCCACCCGCAGCAGCCTTCAATCGCATATCAACAAAAGCCCTTCGCTCGTCTTCTGGCAAATAAAGTCTATCATGACCCCAGAAACTAGGGCCCACTGTGGTTTCATGAGGCTCCCAAGTCACAGGATCTATCAACCTTCCGCCCCAACCGCTTTCAACAAAAAAACCTGACGGCGTATTGGCGTAAAAACTAGTTATATGGTCATTTGTATGACGACCCAGCGTGTAAGCGATGCCATCTTTTTGTTGACTTGCCAGGTCATAACCTTGCCCCATATCATCGAGGTTTTCATACTCCACCATGAAGTGGTGAAACCCGGAATTACCTGAGCCAACTATAGCAAAACTGTGATGCCGACCATTGACGTGAAAAAAGTAAAGAGGTATCGGATCAAGTCCATAATCACTGACGGCAAAACCTAATATATCGCAATAGAACGGCAAAAGAGCTGTTGCGTCTGGAACATGTAAAACTGCGTGCCCCATCCCTAATGGGCCTGTTTTGAAACCGTCAATTGGACGTCCAGGAATGAAAGGTTCCTCTGCTTTTTGAGGGTTCCAAACTAGTTCAATTCGATTTCCGGCAGGATCACTGCACACAATTAAGTCTTCTACAAAGCGACGGTCAGCTAGCTCACTCCCCCCCTCTGTTACTTTATGTCCCGCATCATCTAATTTGGCAGCAAAATATTGGAGGTCAGATTTTTTTGATACTTCCCATCCGATAAAAGCCAACGTTTCACCAGGCTCATCAGATACAACCAAACGTTGTACTAGATCATCCATGCGAAAAGAAAGCTGGCGTCCACCATGGTCAGCAAGATGCATGGCAAGAACCTTACCAGCAAAATATTTCCAATCATCCACTTTGTTAGACCTAACTCCAAGATAGCCCAAAGATTTAATCGGCATTTTTGTTACCTTCCCTGATCTCGGCTTAAATTACGCAGCAAAGAATATTCTTAGAACCGGTTCTCCACTTAACGTCCATCAGGCGGACAACTCTCGCTTTTTGTGGGCAACTCCAATCGTAAAGCCTCCCCTCCATGACATCGTTTCATTTGCGCCCTGGCGTCCCATCAAAGTGTTTTTTGAGGGTGCTCCAACAGTCTGCATAGTTTTCTTGCAGCGGGGCCTCGGTGGCTGCAAAGGTTGTCAGATGCTGCGGAAAGCGCGTTTCAAACATAAAGGACATCGTGTTCTTCAGCTTCTCGGCTTTGAGATCGCTATTGGATGCGCCTTCGAACGCATCCCGATCCGGCCCATGCGGCAGCATCATATTATGCAGGCTTATTCCGCCGGGCACAAAACCCTCTGGCTTGGCATCATAAACGCCGTAAATGTTGCCCATAAGCTCCGACATGATGTTTTTGTGATACCATGGTGGGCGGAAGGTATCTTCAGCAACCATCCAACGCTCGCGAAACAGAACAAAATCAATGTTGGCAGTTCCTGGACTGCCTGATGGTGCGGTTAGAACGGTAAAGATAGAGGGGTCTGGATGGTCAAATAATACAGATCCCACGGGGCAATAGCTGCGCAAATCATATTTATATGGGGCGTAGTTACCGTGCCATGCGACCACATCCAATGGGCTTTGGGCAATCTCCGTCACATGAAATTGCCCACACCATTTGATCGTTACAGTTGAAGGGACCTCGTGGTCTTCAAATGCAGCTATTGGCGCTTTGAAATCCCGCGGATTAGCAAGGCAATTCGCACCAATAGGGCCGCGGGTGGGCAGCTCGAACTTCTCGCCATAGTTTTCGCACACAAAACCCCGCGCAGGTCCATCAATTAATTCAACGCGGTAAACAAGGCCCCGCGGTATGACGGCAATTTCTTTGGGTTCTATATCAATGATCCCCAGTTCCGTATGGAATCGTATCCGGCCTAGTTGGGGGACCACCAACAGTTCGCTGTCAGCAGAATAAAAATAATCGTTTACCATGCTTTCTGTCACAAGATAGACATGTGTTGCCATGCCTATTTGTGTGTTTACGTCACCTGCTGTTGTCATTGTGCGCATGCCAGTCACCCAGGTCAGCGGCATGTTTGACACCTCGATCGGACCCCAACGATATTGGCCCAAACTGATTACATCGTGATTGATGCAGGGCGCTGTTTTCCAATAAGGCATTTCGATCTTCGTATATCCGGTTGAATGTTTGACTGATGGGCGAATGCGGTAGCACCATGTGCGTTCTGGCGGATGTTTCGTAAATGCGGTCCCGGACAACTGTTCTGCGTAGAGGCCATAATCACATTTTTGTGGGCTGTTGCGACCGTGAGGCAAAGCCCCTTCAAGGGCCTCCGTCTCATGAGCGTTGCCAAAACCAGACATATATCCAGGGTCAATTCCATTGGATTTGGCTTGTTGCACTATTTTGCGGTGTTCACGGGTCGTCATAATGGGTCTCCAAAGCCAGTAGGGGCCTACACTAACTATACACGATAAGCCGACAGTAATGTACGATTTTGTAAAAAAATGATAAGCAATAAATAATATTTGGCACTGTCAGATTTAACATGCCTGAAGTGGGCAGGGCAACTTCATAGGCTGTCTGGATTGCAAAACACTCCCCATTCCGCTACAGAAAATCTGCCTAAGGGTTACCGCACCATATTGCCCAGGCCCATGTACCGGGAACCAAGTACCACGGCTCTAGCGGACAATCGAGCACGCACCTTCGACCCAATATCAGCGTTGCCTGAGCCCAATCGGCGTTGGTTAGTTTTGCTTGGGCCTTTAGTGTTAGCGTTGTAAAACCATTGAAGCGGGATTTTGTTGGGATCAACGCCACCTTTACTCTCGCCTCAATTTCAAGCTGAACCGCGCCGCTGCTCTCGCTGAGTGGCGCCAATTATTGAGCGCATAGATTTAGGCTGCGTTACCAATCTTATGCGAGTTCTCATTTGTTTGACAACACCCGGTCCGCTGTTTCAGCCCTTTCTCCGTATGGCTTGGCTCAGTGAGCAAAGCCCGAACAGCTTCGGGCACATCAACACACAGGCTTACGGTAAAACAGAAGTCCAGTCCGAATAGGCGTATCTATTAGATGTTAGGTTGCCAATGCTGAAATGGGTTTGTCTGGGTGCACCTGCTAGTCTGATTAGGATCTAATGTGCGGACTTTATCAAGATCCGAGATGCCGTGCAGCATATCAAAAAGTCGGACACATGACAACGATCTGGAATCACCAACGTTACTCAATTTAATCCTTACAAAAAGGGATAAGTTCACACCTGAACGCACTCTTGGAAGAACTAGATCAAAATATATGTCGTTCTTTCGCCGATAAAGCTGCTTGCCGCTTTGGCAATAAGTATCTTTCCGTACATGCATGTGTATTTAACAATAACTCATGTTAAATTGTTCAACTTAATATGTCGCTATGAACAAGATTTTTAGAGTCCGTATAAGATTGACGTTATTGACGAACCACTCGAGTGGATTAGCCTTCAAAAAGTCAAAGAGCCATAAATAAACTGTGCAATTTGGTCAGTACCCATATGCGACATGACAAGTGTCGGGCCTAAATAAATGAGTAATAACTGATTCTTATCTGAGGTGTGCCATAGCTAGTGAGGCAGTTTGTGGCGGAGGAACAGTCAGTTCACACAACGGTAACCTGCTTCGATGCTTTTCCTTTGATAGGTTAAGTCTGAGGTACGTTTCTGACCATAAATCGATCAAAAAATTCCGAAATTTCTGCATGTGCCGCAGTTGGCATGATCGCGGCAATATGCTGATCGGGTCTGACGATCACAACACATCCCGAATTCCGATCAATCCCACGCAGATCATAGACGTCGTTACCGTCCTGCGTGTGGAAGACTTTTTCATAGTCCCGTAATCCATATTTACCTTTGGCTGGCCATAGGAAGTCGTGCAGATCATGCATAGACAAATCTTGTTGCTGAAAGATTGCATATGTATCGATAATCGCATCAAGATCAGAGTTGTCTTGCGTATATTTGCGCACTGGGGACGTTGGGTCATTCGCTAGGAAATTGATCAGTTGATAGGTATCGGAGGACGTTTGTGTCGGATCCTGCGCGCCGCCGAACACGAACATGCGCCAACGACCGTCGGCCTTTACCAGATGGCCCAAGTGTTGATGGGCGCCATCAGCAACGCGGGTTGCTTTGACGGAATGGAATCTTTGCCCGATTTTATAGCCTGTGGCCAAGTGTTGGTTGCCTTGGCCCGTGCAGATATAGGAGGGGAAATACTCGATCGATGTGCCGCTTACGAACCCGCTTTGACGTTTCATGAAGGCTTCGATCTTTGCAGTATCCACTTGCGCGTCTTGTGATGCGCCGTCTGCAGCGGGTCGTGTTGCGACTAGTATTGAAAGCTCTTTGTCCGCATTGATCAGTTGGTTGGCGACCTTCCTGCGTTCGGTGCTGTAGGTTGCAAGCAATGATGCTTTGCTTTTGCCTTGTAGAACGGCTGCCATTTTCCAGCCGAGGTTAAATGTGTCTGGCAAGGACGTATTTAGCCCCCAGCCACCCTTGGGACTGTGTGTATGGCACGCGTCACCAGCCACGAAAGCGCGCGGGATGATTTCGTCCGAACTGTCTACAGCGCGGTTGTCGAAACGGTTGGCAAGGCGTTGCCCGACTGAATATTTTGACCACCAAGCAACTTCTTTCACGTCCAAAGTATAGGGGTGAAAGATTTTCTGCGCCTTCGCGATGATATCATGTTCGGTCAGTTGGATATCGGCTGCGCGGGTGTCTTTTTCGATTTGGTCTAGTTCAACGTAGAACCTGATCAGATAACCACCTTCGCGGGGAATGGTCATGACTGCGCCGTGGTCCTTGGATTGAATGAAGCTTTTTACCCGGATATCGGGAAAATCTGTGTTCAGCAGGATATCCATTACGCCCCAAGCCTTATCAGCAGAATCGCCTTCCAATGTGATTCCTAAGGCTTTTCGGACGCGGCTTCTGCCACCGTCGGCGCCAACAGCAAACCGGGCCTTAACAGTTTCAATTTTGTCACTGCCCGCGTCATCAACGCGCTTGAACATGGCCGTGATTGGATGCGCATCAAGATCTTGGGTTAGGCTTTCATCAATCACCAAATCAACCAATTCGCGACTGTAATGAGGGCGCAAATTGGTAACGGCATTTGCCATTCCATCCAGCAATAATTCATGCAGGCGGGCTTGGTTGACAATGCCGTGTGTGAATTCTGACATGCCGAGCCGAGCATCGGTGATCTTATGGGTGCGTTTGATATTCTGGGGATTTTCTGCATCTGGTTCCCAGAATGTATTCTGCATCAGCTTGTAGGTCTCTTTTTCGACCATTTCACTGCTGTTGAATGCTTCCATGATTTCGATTGTTCGACACGAAATCCCGTCCGCGCGTCCGAACAGTAAAGGTCCATCTGCCATATCCACGATACATGTGTTGATGTCACCAAATTCTGACATCTGACGGGCCATTGTCAGGCCTGCTGGGCCGGTGCCAACGATCAGAACGTCTACTTCGGTGGGCAAATCTTCGATTGGTGGCGTGGGATAGGCTTTCCGCGCCGCATCCGGAATCTGATAATTGCCCGGTTTGAACCCATTCAGATGAAATTGCATGATAACCTCTTTTCAAAACCTGCGACGCAGATGTAGCGTGCGGCTAGCGGTGTTGCAATGTACATGATGGGAGGGCTTTGTAAGATCAAAATCGGTTGAAGCGGTCAGGCGGGTTTGTCGCGTGCGTGAATGATAAAACGCTCCCCATTCCGCAGAAGTCTATAAAAAACTCATGTGCAACATGCGCACAGACGCAATCGTTAACAAATGGTCACCAACAAGAACTACAACAGCCCCTTTAGTCCCCTTTTGTTGAAACCAAAGATAAAGAAAGGCACCTGGGGCCTCATTTGCCATCTATGGGACACTATTTGTCTCCGGCCACCACAGAGGCCACCAAAATTGCCCTAGACAGCCTGTGGCATCAAAAGTTAAGCTGCTGTTATCACTTATGTCGGTATGTTGCCTGATGCCGCACTAAGGAACCAGTGTCCGTGTGGAGTATAATATAAATCAGATACTTACATGAAAACGGTTGTTAGTGCCACTCGCTGGGGAAACTTTTGAGAAACATTATCTCAATGCTTTTACGCGGGAAACCGTTTCCTATGATACTGTTGAGTGGTTGCTGTTCTTGTCCGTTGATTCATGCAGTTTGGCTATGAGAGTTCAGCCTTGATCCGGATTGTATAATGTTCAGAGCATCGACGTTGAGTATCAGAGGCTAAGTTCTTTTGACCCCTGTTGTATTGGCTACGGCATACATGCTGCTGGAGATATGGCTTTTTAAATTTGATTCCTGTTCACCGCTTTTATGCACGGAAGGCTATCCATGCTTTGAAAAGGGTAATTGTAGTCACTAGAATGATCCTCCTGAGTGACGGTCTAAGTGATAGAACCTTGGCTTTCGATTGATTTTTTTTTAAAAGTATCCAATATGTGGATGTCGTTTGAATTTTTCTCAGGAGCCTAATTTCATGTCATTAAACTTTACCGCCGTAAATACATTGGAGCATGACAACGGCGCTGCTTTGGGTTCACTATCGCATGAAAATGCAACTGTAGGCTCGTTCAAATATTATCATTCTGATGAAAGTGATCTCTTTTATGTTGCAAATGACATTTTATACCTTGGAGCAAATTGGCACTATGATTTCGAAGAACAACAATACCGTAAACTAAATGATAACGGCAGTTGGAATTCTTACGAAGTAGCCGACATACCAGTAAAGTACACTGATATGAATGGCACTGAAACATGGAATAATGTTCTGAAAGACGATCTTTCATTTTCTGATATTAATGAAACTCTGTCTTTGAAGTCCATTCAGGCTGATGCCTTTAGTTATGGTGCTGAGGTTGCTGAGGTAGACGCTGGCGATTTGCAGTTTGCGAGCATTTCAACAAGTTCTTGGGACGCCATTTCTGCTAGTGGAGACACTCTAAAGCTAACTAGTGAGTGGTATTATAACCCTAATACAAATGCTATCACTGATGCTAGTGGCACATTTTATACGTTAGATGAAACCCGAACTGTTTATCTAACCTTATTTGATGAAAATAGCGTAAGATCTCTTAGTTCAGAGCTAAATTTGGATGCAGCGGCATTTTCGAATATAGCTAAATTTAACACTCCTTATTATGCTGGTTCAAAGGTTGGTGACGTAAGTCAGGCGAATGAAGTTGAAATCGATGCTCTTCTCTTTCAAGACCAAAAAGCGTGGGTGACGGATCCTGTAAACTTAGGTAAACAAGCCAACGCTCAAGAGACCATAATCACATTCAGTTTTTCAGGCATTAATCAAGTTGGCCAATATACGTCCGACTATAAGCTTCCAAATCCATTAAATGACAATATTTATCCCTTTCAAACTGTTCATATGGAGGCCACTCGACTTGCGCTCGCCGAATTTGAAAAATTTGCAAATGTAAAGTTTTTGGAAATAGAAGAAAATTCGGATCAAGTGGGAGCGCTCAGGTTTGCTTTTACTGACGCTGTAAATTTAATTGATAATAATGATCCAGAGTCACAAGCTGGGGGCTGGGCGTCTGGTCCAAGTGGTTCCGCAACGGGTGGGGATGTTTGGATTAACTCCGAATATATGGCAGACGGCCAAAATTGGGAGAGAGGTTCGTCGAATAATTTTCACACGCTGCTCCATGAGATCGGTCACGCTCTTGGATTGAACCACCCCTTTGATGGACCAGTTTTCATGCCAACTAATCTGGATGTAACCAACTATACAATGATGTCGTATACTCACCCGTCTGATAATGTTGACACGAAGGACACTCAGGAAGGAGTTTGGTGGTATCCTTATTGGGCAGACAGTGGTGATTACGTATTATCTTCGACCCCAATGGTGTATGATATTGCTGCGCTACAGCATTTATATGGTCCCACCAGTTATAACGAGGGTGATACCGTATATTCCTACAATCCTTTAGTACCTTTCGCAGAAGCTATATGGGATTCGGGTGGTATGGATTCCTTAGATTTTGATGATTTTTCAACAGGCTTAATAATATCTTTGAAAGAGGGAGAATATTCCACGATCCCGTTTGAAATAGAAAATCCCTCAGACCCAAATGTTGTCAGAAACTGGTCTATGACAGACAACCTAGGCATCGCTCAAGGGGCTTTCATCGAAAACTTAATTTCTGGTTCGGGTGATGATTCAATCACTGGCAATAGCCTTGGTAACATTCTTGAAGGTGGGTTAGGGAATGATACCATTAAGGGTGGCTCCGGCGATGACATCCTAGACGGCGGTGCTGGTGATGATACGATAATCCTAGAAAGCAACGGTGCCTTTGGCTCAGAACTATACGCTTACAACACCACCTCATCGCTCCAAGCAGGTACAGAAGAAAGCATCAATCTAGATGGCAAGACACGCTTTGGAGACTTCATGGACGGTGGGGATGACGTAGACACCGTTGAGCTGACAGATGGCTCAGACGCGTTCTTCTTACATGATAGCTTCTCAGGTTTTCATTCATCACTTAACCTCACAGTGGATGACAACGGTAAGTCGGGTACTGCCCGTATTGCTAACATTGAGAACATAAACTCTGGTTTAGGCGATGACATAGTTGATCTCACATCCTCAAACTATTCACTCACAGGTCAAAACATCACTGTTGATGGTGGTTCTGGGAATGATACGCTCTGGGGTTCAGATGCCAATGAGACGTTAAAAGGTGGCGTTGGGGATGACGACCTCTTCGGCGGTGCAGGAACCAATGTTCTAACAGGTGGTGCAGGTGCTGATGAGTTTCAGTTCACGGGGTCATCAACAAACGACACGGTTAAAGATTTCAGCTTGAGTGATGGTGACACCCTAAAGTTCTTCAACAAAGGTGGTGCGCAGTTCGACCGCAGCAGCGTTAGTCTTAACAATGCCGGTGATGTACTCTCCATCTCAGACGGAACTGACGTTCTTACCATTACGCTTGAGGGTGCAAATTTACAGTTAGACGATCTTGGGAGTGATGTCTTGATCATAGGTTGATCTGGGAATGACCAAACTCTCAACCATTTCACAGCATCAACTCAGCATCACCTGCGGCCTCTGTAGGAAACCCTTAGATTCATAACAGAACAAATTGGCTTGGTCCGTTTTGCAGATGTGTATCTACGGTAAAGATTTAGTTGGCGGATATGCAATTCAATTGCGATAGTATCAAAGTAATAGTATTTAGTGCGCATGTTTCAAAAAAGGATTCGTTATTATGAAGACATTTTTATCCTTCGTTGCCCTAGCGTTTGTTAGCGCCTGCGCATCCATAACTAATGACGCAAATGTGCCTGTAGCATTATCTTTCAGCGATGGTTCACGGGGAGAGTGTACTTTGCGTAATAAACGGTGGACTGATAAAGTTGATATTCCATCGACAGTTATGGTTCGCCGTTCAGACGATAACCTACAATACGATTGTACATCCTCAAAAGGTGGCGAAGCGGTGGGCGGTATCCCAAGCACTATGGGTGGCAAGATTGTTGCCAGTGCCGTTTTCTTAGATTTTGGTATAGTCGACTCAATCACAGATAAGCATAGAGAATACCCAGCCAGTTTTGTGATCCCAATGAAATAGCTTAAAGTATCCATTTGGATGGTGCTGCTACATTTGTTGAATCTGTTCATCAGCGTGGCAGCACTAACTCAGCATCATTTGCGGCCTCTGTAAGAACCATACGATACTAGAGGTAGGAAACCTGATAGCTGTCCTAGGAGGCGATACCACA
>ENA-OQVM01006019-OQVM01006019.1-marine-metagenome-genome-assembly--contig:-NODE-6019-length-11303-cov-18.333690_pt1 | contig 11303 bp, 7 predicted proteins | sample MGYA00237776_ERZ505498 | MGnify/ENA primary metagenome ERZ505498 (study PRJEB26159, sample SAMN06265151) | marine metagenome | isolation source: Helgoland LTER site | place: Germany:Helgoland, sampling... | reverse complement strand
TGGTTACTTTTTTTGCTGTTGCACAGCGTAGTTTGCGCTGCGCCTGAAGGGCGCCCCGTAGGGTGAGCGAAGCGAATCACAAGTGACTGGCTGTCGGGCCACCCCCGACGGTCTTGATTGAAAAATCAAAAAAATAAACTAAAAATCCAGAATATAAGAATACTATCAGATAGGGCTTAAAGATCTAGACTCTGGCTGTCGGGCCACCCCCGACGACCTTGACCTTAAAACTCAAACAAACAAAGTAAACAACCAAAATGTAACGATATTTTCAAATAGAGCTTAAAGATCCAGACTCTGGCTACCAGCCTCTTAATCTTTCCCTTATTAAGCAGCCACTAAATCATCCACATTTCCCTCAAACCCTAAAATCTCCCTCTTAATTTCTAAACTTTAGCCCGCAGGCCAAAATAAAATAAAAATAACTCTTTATTTAGATGTTTTTACAATTTAACCCCAATCACCCGTAAACGTTTAAATATCAAACAATTTTCGAGTTTTATGTAATATTTCTCGACGATTTTAATACTTTTTAATGGTTTTCTTACCGATTTACTTTATTTCTATTCGCTCTTTTAGATCAATTGATCTAAACCTTTCTATGAGACGAACTAGTTCACACTTTTGCTTATAAAAAAGCCTAAAGCTTCCATAAAAACGGCCGTTATATCGGTAACTAAGTTTGAAGAGGATCTTTTTATAACCTCTGGCAAACAAGGAATTGGATGTTCAAACCAGTAGCTAGTGTTTCATTCAGGATGTACTTTTAACGCAGCATAACCACTCTTACGGTCCGTTATTTATAGAAAAGGAGCACCACCATGCCACAGATTATCAATACTAATATCTCTTCGTTAACGGCACAGCGAAATCTTAATAGTTCTCAAGAAGCCTTAAATGTATCGCTTAACCGTCTATCTTCTGGTTTGCGTATCAATAGTGCTCGTGATGATGCTGCCGGTCTTGCTATTTCAAATGCATTTACTTCGCAGGTTCGTGGTTTGAACCAAGCCATTCGTAACGCCAATGATGGTATCTCTCTCGCTCAGGTAGCTGAGGGGGCATTACAAGAATCAACTAATATCCTCCAACGAATTCGTGAACTGTCTATTCAGTCTGCTAACGGCACGAACTCAGGAACTGAACGCGCGGCACTTCAACAAGAAGTGTCACAGCTTCAACAAGAACTTAATCGTATTGCCGAAACAACTTCGTTTGGTGGTCGTGCATTGTTAGACGGCTCTTTTGGTACAGAAACTTTCCAAGTCGGTTCAGAAGCTAACCAAACCATTAGCGTTTCTATTGGTAATGCGCGAGCTACGGCCATTGGTGCAAACACAGTTGCGCCTACAGGTACATTAAGTAGCGCGGTGGCTGCCACAGCAGTTGGCGCGAATACGGTACTTGCTGCTGAAGATCTTACGGTAAGCGGCCCATTAGGAACAACAGCCCCTGCATTAGATATTGGTGTTGGTCAAACATCAGACTCTATCGCTGCTTTAGTAAATGCTAATGAAGCAACAACAGGTGTTACTGCCGAAGCAAGAACACAAGTACGAATTTCTAGTGTTGCAGTAGCCAGCTATACCTTTACCTTAGGTTCACGCTCTACAGATGCAGCAGGTACGGCAACTAACTTTAACGCAGCGGGCATTACCGTTAATGTAACCAGTGCTAATGATTTGTCAGGCCTAGCGGATGCGATTAATCAGCAAGCCGGTGTTACGGGTGTAACTGCACTTTCTGAAGGCAGCACATTAGTATTGACGAATGAAGAAGGTCGAGATATTACTTTCGATGCCTTAGTAGGCACGGGTTCTTCTTTAACGGTTCAAGGCTTAACCTCAGCTGGCGCTAATTCAGGTGCGGCTGATGTTGTAACGGCAGCGGCTGATGATGCCTTTGTTGTCGGTGGTTCGGTTTCCTTTAGTGCGGCTTCTGCATTTACGGTAACTTCGGCGAATGCGGGTGGTTTATTTGCAGCGACTACGGCTAATGCCAGTACATTAAGTAATGTGGCTTCAGCTAATATTGGTACTCAAGCCGGTGCACAAGCGGCTATCGCAGTGGTTGATGCGGCGATTCAGGGTATTGATTCACTTCGAGCAGGTATTGGTGCGGTTCAAAACCGACTGCAGTCAACTATTTCTAACCTACAAAGTGTGTCTGAGAATGTATCGGCAGCAAGAAGTCGTATTCAAGATGCTGACTTTGCAGCAGAAACAGCCAGCTTGACGCGTAATCAGATTCTTCAACAAGCCGGTATTTCTGTATTAGCGCAAGCCAATGCATTACCACAGCAAGTATTAAGTCTGCTTCAGTAGGGTCAAAAGGCTAGCGTTAAAGAGGGTGACATCAGTTAGCTTCTTTAACGTATTCTAATGACTAACATGAATACTTTTCAATCTGTCGGTGAGTGATTTATTTCGTTCAGCCGACAGTTTCGTTTTAGGGCGCCAATAATAATTAAGCTGGGGCTCAATCCATCGCTATTGCTGATACTATCAATTATCAGCTTATCAAATGGGCAGTAGCGGCAAGATATTGCCGCAAAAAGTTTCAAACTTTGTCCATGTACTGTTTAAACAGCCGTTAAAGTATTCGTTCAGGCGGTAGTCAAAATAAGCGTCATTTAATTAACGGCTAATAATTTGCCGAAGTGAATAGCTCAAAGATCAGTGACTCACGCTTTATTACCGGTGATACCGCGGTTAAACCGATACAGTGGTTAAGGGCCGCTAAGTCACGAGGTTCGCTCAGGCCATAACGAATCATTAGTGACATCAACTGGCACACAATTTGCGTTATGTACAAGGCTAGTTGGCAGTGTCGTTGGCTTCACGATTATTTGTCGCTTCAATGGCATGCTGGTTTTGGCATATTAGCTATACATTTTAGTTATAGCTTTTTAGTTAAAAGGTAAGGTACTTACATATGGCGAGTGTTTCTTCTCTTGGTGTTGGATCTGGTTTAGACCTACAGACGTTGGTTGACGGTCTTGTGGCGTCTGAGCAACAGCTGCGCTTTGGTCGCTTAGATACTCAAGCCGCGCTCGCCACTGAACGTATTTCGGCCTATGGTCTACTGAAAAGTTCGGTTTCACTGTTTAATGGTTCGCTAACATCCATTGGTAATATCAGTACCTTTCAAGCGCGTACGGTCAGTTCTTCGGATCCAGATGCTTTTACTGTGAGTGCAGCCGTTAATGCAGGTTTAGGCAATTACAGTGTTGAGGTTGTTGAGGCGGGTGAGTCGCAGTCGCTTTCTGGCAGTAACTTTGTTGATATCACTAACACCGCCATTAGCAGTGCTGATGCCCTTATTGGCGGTGGCACACTAATTATTCAACAAGGTAGCCAGCCTTCTTTTTCCGTCATCATTGATTCTGCTAACAGCTCGCTTAATGCGATTGCGGCAGCGATTAATACCTCGGTCGATAATGCCGGTATTGAAGCGAGTGTGATTAACGCTGACAGTGGTCCGGTGTTAGTGGTTAACGCAGCTAATGCCGGTAGCGATAATGAAATTAGTATTTCGGTTAATGATGTGGATACTAACGATACTGATGCGCAGGGTTTATCGCAGTTAACTTTTGATGTCAGTGATATTGCGGGTTCAAATTTAACCCAGGCAACGGCAGCGGTGAATGCGCAAATTACGGTTAACGGTCAGACGATTACATCCACATCGGGTCGTCAATTTGACGACGTGGTTAACGGCGTATCGATTACTGCCATTACCGAAACAACCACCGCGGGCGTTGTCAGTGTTACAAAAAATACTCAGCAGGCCCTAGCGGCGGCTAATGAGTTTATTGAAAACTTTAATGCATTATCCAAAAGTATTGATGACTTAGGTCGTGGCGGTAGTGAAGATGACCTTAGTGCTGGCGTGTTAGTTGGCGATTCATTATTGCGGACCTTGGATTCACAATTACGGCGGACTATTTTTACGGCTGTCGATGAAACGCAGCCTGAAGGCGTGCGCACACTTAGCGATATTGGTATCAGTATTGGTCGAGATGGCCAGTTGTCATTAAACAGCACAAAGTTTAATGCTTTGTTAGATACTAATTTTGATGATGTCGCGCGTTTATTGGCAGCAGATGGCAATGCTGCGCCACAAAATAATCAATTTGAGTCATCGCTTTTTGATTCGATAACAACCTCTTTCGGCGATGGTAGTTTAGAATTTGCTGTTGGTGAAGAAAGTTTTACGGTCAGTTACACCACGCTTGAAGGTAATGACACGCTACAAGGCGTGCGTGACCTCATTAACAATGCCAGTAATAATCCAGGCATTACGGCCTCGTTGGTATTAGTCGATGATGGTGCTGGCGGCACAGACGCCAAGCTTATCTTAACCGCCGATGAAGCGGGTCCAGATGCAGCTATTAGTTTATTAGTTGGTGCTGAATACTTTACTGAGATTACACCCGCAGAGATCGATACGTCTGAGGGAGTTATTACGCGTTTACAATCTGTCGTAGAAGGCTTTTTAGGCGGTAGTGGTCAGCAAGGCATTATTGATGCGCGCACTGAGGGTTTAAATCAAGATGTTGAGCGTATTGGTGATGAGCGATTAGTGCAAGAACAGCGTTTAATTGCTTATCAAGATCGTTTGACTGCACAGTTTGCATCATTGGATTTGCTGGTAGCCAATTTGCAATCTAACGGTAATTTTTTATTAAGCCAGTTGAACTCAATTTCTCAAATCTCCTCTAACAACAATAATCGCAATAACAGTTAATGGCGTTTACTCAAAAAGATGAATGTTTATAGCTAGTGTCTAATGATGACTGGGGACTTAATGAAAAAATTACCAGCAGGGCAGCAATACAAATCGATTAATACGCAAACCGGTGTAGTCGATGCTGATCCGCATCGCTTAATTCAAATGTTATTTACTGGTGCGCTGGAGCAAATTTCAGTAGCTAAAGGCTGTATGCAGCGTGCCGACTTAGCAGGTAAAGGTGAAGCGATTAGTCGAGCGATTGGTATTGTGGGCGGCCTACTGGATAGTGTGAATGTAGATGCTGAGCAGGAAAACTTGGTTGATCGTTCTGATGCTACTCCTTTAGGGGCAAACCTCACTGCGCTTTATTCGTTTGTTACACGGCGCTTAAGTGAAGCAAATATAGCGAATGATGAGTTGGGTCTTGATGAGTCTGCCAATGTGTTACGAGAGCTTCAATCTGGTTGGAATGAGATTAGAACTGAGGTGTTAGCTCAGCCATCCAGTGAGTCGGTTCCTGTTTAGGTCGGTTCCTGTTTAGGTCGATTCCTGTTTAAGTCGATTCTGTTTAAGTCGATTCTGGCTAAGCAGATTCAGGTTTTATAAAGAGGTACGAGTGAGTCAAACATTATCGCCAGTATGGCAATTAGGTGATGCGGCAACGCCATCGCTAGATCAGTTAATTAAAGCCTTTGAAGTGGCTTATAAAGATACTGATTGGCTGAAAATATCACAATTAAATGATTATACTCAGCCCTGTGTTGAGGCAGAAATTGTGATGCTTAATGCAGCCGCTGCGGCCGCAGGAAAAGATGCGAGCTCAGCAATGCAGACCCTTAAACCAAGCCTTGAAAGACTGGCGACTATTTATCAGTCAATGCAGCAGCAGTGTGCCACTGAGCGGGATGTTCTGGCGGCTAAGTTAAATGAGGTCAATACAGGGCGATCAGCAACCGAGCATTATGCGTCCACTTCTTCGCTGTAGTTTAGTTTAGGTGTAGTTTAAGTGTTGTAGTTTAGATGTGGTGTTGAATTATTCATTTTCAGTGCAGTTATTTGTTTTAGTCTCTATTTCCTCTCAAAAATCCAACTCGGTTTTACCGCTTCTCAGATATGGGCTTGTATTTTTACTTTTTTAGAAGAAGTTAATGAATTTCAAGGCTTTTTTACGAATAAGCATTGCTTGCTTGGTCATTCTCTTACATAATCCTGCCTTCAAAAGTGTCAGGGTTTTGACTTTGCCTTAGCTGGTTTTTAAGCCCTTACTTAAATTAGTCAAAACTATGACATTTATGCCAAATCCAAAGGATTGAGCTTTCGGTGGCGTAAAATAGCATTTTACTGGACAGCGGTATGTGGGAAGAAACACGCATTGTTATTGTGGATAGTGACGAGCGTAGGCGGCAAGACCTTCAGTTAATTTTCGATTTTATTGGCGAACCTGTAAAGTCTATGTCTTATCAGGCATGGCTTGATCCTGAGGTTCAGTCAGCGAATGATAATGGCAATTTAACACTGCTTGTTTTGGGGGATGATCCTCAACCATTAAGCGAGCGTTTAGCGATTGCCCAACAATGGCAAAACCATCTGCCGGTGATTTTAGTTGACCACCCCAACACGTTGCCAAGTACTGTAGCCGGTGCTTTAACCGCAGTTCAGCTAAGCGACGAATCCATAGATAATTCACTCGATGCTGAGAGTTTACGTCCGGTTATTTCACAAATTCAAATGCCACCCAATTATGCTCGTGTCGTCGATGATCTACACCGTGCACAAGTTTACCGTGAGCAACACAGCGCATTATTTAATCGTTCACAGCATCGTGATCCGCAGTTATTTCGCAGCCTAGTAGGCACTAGTCGCAAAGTGCAGCAAGTTCGTGAGCTAATGGGGCAAGTAGCCGATAAAGAGGTCACCGTTTTGATTACGGGTGAATCCGGCACAGGCAAAGAAGTGGTGGCGCGTAACTTACATTACCATTCGTCACGTCGCGAGCAGCCCTTTGTACCGGTTAACTGTGGAGCTATTCCCCCGGAATTGCTAGAAAGTGAATTGTTTGGCCATGAGAAGGGCGCTTTTACGGGTGCCATAAGTAGCCGTGCTGGACGATTTGAAATGGCCCAAGGTGGCACGTTATTTTTAGATGAAATAGGCGATATGCCGCTGAATATGCAGGTTAAAATTTTACGTGCATTACAAGAGCGAACCTTTGAAAGGGTCGGCGGTAACAAAACCTACCATGCCGATGTACGCATTATTGCAGCCACCCATAAAAATCTCGAAATCATGATTGAAAGCGGTGACTTCCGCGAAGATCTTTACTATCGACTCAATGTATTTCCCATTGAAATGCCGGCGCTTCGTGAGCGCGTTGAAGATTTACCGTTGTTACTAAATGAATTGATTTCACGGCTTGAGAATGAACAGCGTGGCTCTATACGTTTTAACTCGGCGGCTATCATGTCGCTTTGTCAGCACAACTGGGCGGGTAATGTTCGCGAATTGGCCAACCTCGTTGAGCGCATGGCCATTATGTACCCCTACGGTGTTGCCGGTGTAAAAGACCTGCCAGCTAAATTTCGTTATGTCGAAGAGGCCAATGAGGTCGAAGGCGAAGAGGCCAGTAGTCAGCATTTAGCTGCGCTGCAAGCGGTTGCCAATATCGTTAATGTCGATGCCAAGCCGCTTCTGCCGCATGAGGGGATTGATCTGAAAGCCTATATTGCTTCATTAGAGCAGAATTTAATTCAGCAAGCGCTGGATGATGCTAATGGCGTAGTGGCAAGAGCCGCCGATAAGTTACAAATTCGACGCACCACTTTGGTTGAGAAAATACGTAAATACGATTTAAGTCGCGCTTAATTATCTTTGCAGCCAAGTTTTCAACCACGTTTTTATCGGCATTGAGCGCTTCATTCGGGCAGCGTTTAATACTTGTTGCTTATGTTTACCTGCTAGCGTCCGACAAAAGATTGACTCGCTAGCAGTGTCAATTGTCAGGAACCTCCATAACCAATTGATAGTATTGAATTAATTCTTCTCGGCACAGTGATTGCAGAATCAAAGCATTAAGCAATGTATGCGTTGAAACTGTGACGAATCCTGATTTAACCGCGTTATCAAGCATGCAGCTCATTCAAATATAGAGATGCATTATGCCGCCAGTCACCACCTCTGATTCAACCGAAGATCGCAGCACAGCGACAGACTCCGTGACGGTACAATCAATGCAAACTGAGCGTTTAGAGTCGGATGTTGTCTCCGTAAGTGCATTAGCTAATAGTCTAGAAAGTGATACAGCGAATAACCCCAACAACAGCCTTGATAGTAATCTACAACTTAGTCTAGATACAAAAAGTAAAGAAGGGCTGCAGGCCACCTTTGAATTATTTAATCGCATGTCTGACGATTTATCTGATTCTTACCGTGCATTAGAAGGGCGAGTATCGGCACTCACCGATGAGCTCGACCGGGTCAATTTACAACGCGAGCAAGAAGTCCGATCAAAAGAGCAAGTCACTGCACGCCTCAGTAATTTATTAGATTTATTACCTGGCGGCGTTGTCGTGTTAGATCGATGGGGCACAGTATCGCAAATAAATCCCGCCGGCGAAGAGTTACTGACCAGTGGTTTAGAAGGCCGAAAATGGGTTGATATTATTGCCGAATTTTTTGCTCCGCAAAAAGATGATGGCCATGAAATTTCGATGAAAAATGGACGGCGTGTTAGTTTATCAACCCGTTCATTAGAAGAAGAAACCGGTCAAATTATTTTATTAACCGATCAAACCGAAACCCGACGTTTACAAGAGCAGTTAAGTAGAGGTCAACGTCTATCAGCTTTAGGGCGAATGGTTTCAGCTTTAGCGCATCAAATTCGCACGCCATTATCGGCCGCTATTTTATATGCCGGTCATTTAAGTGAGCGTGATTTAACAAGTGAGCAGACTAAACGCTTTTCACAAAAAATTGTGTCGCGATTAAATAACCTTGAACAGCAAGTTCGAGATATGTTGGTTTTTGCCAAGGGCGATGTCACGCTATCCGATTCTATGACCATTGGTTCCATGCTCGAAGAATTAAAGATTGCTGTGGATGTACCGCTATCAGCGAATCAAGCAAGCTTATTAATCAGTAATGATTTAAGTGATACACGCATTGTCTGCAATTCACAAACCATGATTGGCGCCTTAAGCAATTTGGTCAACAACGCATTACAGGCATCCGATATGGGGGCGAATATTCAGTTAAACACTCGTCGCGAAAATAACGATATTGTGATTTCAATAGAAGACAGTGGCTGTGGTATTCCTGAAAATATTATGCAGCGCCTCCAGCAAGAAGAAGCATTTGTTTCAACTAAGTCGCAAGGCACAGGTTTAGGCATTGCCGTTGTCCGTGCTGTAGTCAAAGCGCATCAAGGTGAATTTGAATTATTATCCAAAGAAGGATGTGGTACGCAAGCATCGATTAAGTTGCCTTGTGTTTATGCGGCGCCATAATTTATTAATTGATTAATAGAAGTTATCAATAGAAGTTATCAATAAAAGCGTTATCAGTAAAAACAGTCGTCAGTAAAAAAAGTAGAGTAAAAGAGTAGAGTAGAAGAGAGTATTTATGAGCGCATCTGCAGAAGTTATTAAGCGTCAAGACGCAGCGCCAGAATCGACAGTCAATCCGGCGATGATATTAGTTGTTGAAGACGATCTTGCGCTACAAGAAGCGATTGTAGATACGCTTGAACTGTCGGGCTTAAATACAATGGCTGCAGGTTCAGGTGAGCAAGCATTAGAATGCCTAGACAAGCAGCGATTCGACATGGTTATCTCTGATGTGAATATGGGTGGTATGGATGGGCATCAGTTATTAGATGAAATCAAAAAGCTTTATCCTTTTTTGCCCGTATTATTAATTACCGCTTATGCCAGTATTGATCGATCGGTTCGTGCTATTCAAGCCGGCGCGGTTGATTATTTAGTGAAGCCCTTTGATCCTAGTACGCTAATTGATTTAGTCAGTCGTTACACCGTAGGGCATTTGTTAGACAGTGACGGCCCGGTGATTGCCTCGCAAATAAGTCGTGATTTATTTCAAATGGCTAAACGCGTAGCGATGACAGATTCAACGGTATTGATTTCTGGTGAGTCAGGTACGGGTAAAGAAGTGATAGCCCGTTATATTCATACGCATTCTACGCGCAAGACTGAACCGTTTATTGCTATTAACTGTGCAGCCATACCCGAGAGTATGCTTGAGGCGACCTTGTTTGGTCATGAAAAAGGTGCCTTTACAGGCGCGCATCAATCAGCGCCAGGTAAGTTTGAACAAGCTAATGGTGGCACGCTGTTATTAGATGAAGTGTCTGAGATGGATTTATCCTTACAGGCAAAATTATTAAGAGTATTGCAAGAGCGTGAAGTAGAGCGTGTGGGTGGCCGAAAGGTCATTGCTCTGGATGTAAGGATTATTGCAACGACTAATCGTGACCTTAAGCAATGTGTGACTGAAGGTAGCTTTAGAGAAGATTTATTCTATCGCCTAAGTGTATTTCCTATTCGTTGGCCAGCACTGCGAGAGCGATTGGATGATGTGATGCCGTTAGCTGAGTATTTGTTATTGCAGCATGCGAAAAAAATGGGACGTGGTCAGTTGGGTTTTTCTACAGAGGCCGAGCAATGTTTGTTAGCTTATGCTTGGCCAGGTAACGTGCGTGAGTTAGATAACATTGTGCAGCGGGCATTAATATTACAGCCGGGTGATACGATTTATGCGAATGATTTATTATTTGATCAAAGCCCTGAGCCATTAGTACATAATCATCAAGCGTTGAATGACAGTGTTTCGAGAGCGGATTTACCGGCTGAAGAGTCGGTGGTTAATTACAGTGCTGATTTAAAGCAGCGTGAGTATGAGATTATTATTGATGCTTTAAATGAGGCGGGTGGTTCTAAGAAGCAGGCGGCAGAGAAGTTGGGTATTAGTCCAAGGACGTTAAGGTATAAGATGGCTAAGATGCGTGAGGATGGATTGGTGGTTGATTGATGCTTTCTGGGAATTTTTTAGTGGTAATGGAATATTCTGGAGGTTTATTTTTTTGTTTAAGTTCTAAGATCAATAGCGTCGGGGTAGCCTGACAGTCAGAGTCTGAATCTTTAAGCTCTATTTCAAAGTGTCGTTATATTTTGGTTGTTTACTTTGTTTGTTTGAGTTTTAAGGTCAAGGTCGTCGGGGGGTGGCCCGACATGCCAGTCACTTTTCTTGTGCTGTACTTGTATCAAACTTTACGCCCAACCTTACTTTTTAGCTGTGGAGTGATAGCCGGAGCCTAATCTTTAAGTCCTGTCTTATAGTGTTCTTATATTCTGGATTTTTATGTTTTCTTTAAAGTTTTAAGTTCAAGGTCGTCGGGAGTGGCCCGACAGCCAGTAACTTTTTTTCTACAGCAAAAAAAAGTCACCAAAAAATGCCGCAACCTTAACGGCGAAGCTTGAGCACGACGGGTGCATCTCGTAGTGTTTTCTGTCCAGCAGTTCCAGAGAGATTATCGCCAAGCGGTATAGGGGGTACTT
>ENA-OQVM01006017-OQVM01006017.1-marine-metagenome-genome-assembly--contig:-NODE-6017-length-11305-cov-32.385020_pt1 | contig 11305 bp, 7 predicted proteins | sample MGYA00237776_ERZ505498 | MGnify/ENA primary metagenome ERZ505498 (study PRJEB26159, sample SAMN06265151) | marine metagenome | isolation source: Helgoland LTER site | place: Germany:Helgoland, sampling... | reverse complement strand
AGTCGTAGTCGTATTATCAAAAGCCGGATCCCACATTCCAGTAATTCCGTTGACAGAAGTATTGAGCAATGGATTAGCGCTACCAACACAAATAGGAGCTATAGCTGCGAAATCAGGAACAATCAGCGGTGTAATAACAACTTCTAAGTCAGCTTGTGATGCGCATTGTCCTGCATCCGGCGTAAATGTGTAGGTTGTTGTAATAGAGGTATCTATAGCAGGTGACCAGCTTCCTGTAAAACCTTCAATTGATGTAGCCGGCAGTGTTAGTACATCTCCTTGACAAATCGCATCAATTGGTGTAAAATTAGTTGTTGTTGTATTTCTGATTGTAATTACAAAACTACTTTCAGCGCTACAATTCGGTGCTGTAGTAGCTTCGGAATACACAAACAAAGTCATTGTAGACGTAATTATTTCGCCTGCATTCATAGGCGATCCAGTACCGTTGGTAGCTGTAAAATAGTTCCCATCGGTGAGTGCTGGTAAAGTATAGCTATCACATGCAGAAATATCTGCTGGTGCATCCACTGCTGGAGCAGGGTTAACTGTAGCGGTAACTGGAATTCGTGTTCCTGATGTGCAGCCGTTATTTGAGGGTAAAACCCAATACGTTGTAGTTGATGATAAAACTGGACTGTAGGAAGTTCCTGTGTGTATTGTACTCCCACCATTTGGGTTTTCATACCATAAAATGTCTGCGGTGTTTGCGGTTGCCGAAAGATTAGCGAGTTCATTACTACAGCTTGTAGATGGGTTAGTGGATAAAATTTGTGCAGGACTAAAGGTTGTAGTTGCAGAGATACTTAAAGGCATATCACCGGGCATTCCGCCAAATTCAACAACAAAACCTTTGGCTTGATAATTTGAGGGTTGGTTAGTAGTATCGTTAGGTAAATCGTTCCATGATCCAGGAATAGTGGTTACGCTAAGGTCTGTAATGTGCGCATAATCTTCATTTCCTGCGTTGTTGGGTTCGCCATTATTCCAGTTCGAATATATTCCTGTAGGAGCAGATCCGTTCGAAAGTCCATTCCAAAACGTCATTCCAGCTTCTGGTCCAGTCATCCATTTCCAAACCCCTTCTGTAGCTTCGTCACTACCACCAATCCAACCTGTACCAGGAGTTAATTCTCCAGCAATCTGTGCTTCGGCAGGAGAAGTTAGGGTTGCCAAATAGCCTTGTAACCCAAAATAAGTCATGTTTTCAGCAGCGATTTCGGCGTCTTTCCAACTAATTAAATTAGAAGGTATGAAATCGTAATAATGACCATTATCTAAGAAGTTTGCAGATCCTGCGGATAATGAAAAAGTTTTGGCTCCAGAATTTATATTACTACTACTAAAAACAACATCCAAAACCGCGGCAATAATATCTGAGTAACTGGCAGGGCCACCTCCAATCGCAGTTAATGTTAATTTTGCTTCATTCGCATTCCAAATGGCTGATATGTTAGGATTTGATCCCACAGGAATACTTAGCAAGTCTTCACCCAAAACATAGCCCGTAGAAACCTGAATATAAAAGGCAGCTATGGTTGTGTCGTCCGGATCGGTAATGTTAAAAGCCGTAACAATATTTTGTTCGCTTTGTGGACAATAAATTTGATCGCCACTAGCAGTTACCGTTGGAGGTTGATTAGATTGTCCAAAGAAAATAAACGAATTAAAAAGTGCGATTACGCAAAACAACACTAGATGTGTAGAGGAAACACGATGTAAGATCAATATGAATGCTTAAAGTTTGGTTAATCCCCAAATTTAACTAAAATATATTAGATGCCTTATAAAATCGAATATTTTTTAAACTACAGAAACTAGCTAATAGTTTTTAAAAAACACGTACTATATATAAGAGCTTTTGACTCTAATGCCGTAAAGAAAAGTGTGATTTAAATTGAGTTTCTACATCACTATTGTTCATGTAATAGACAGAGAACCAATAGTCGGTTCCTGCTAACATCGATCCATTTAATACGCCATTCCATGCATTTTGACTGGGTTTAAATTGAGATAATAGCTTCCCATAGCGATCAAAAATGGAAACCCTTGCCGAAGGGTCATCCTTCAAACATTTGATGTTCCAGGTATCGTTATAGCCATCGCCATTAGGCGTAAAAAATTTTGGATATTCCAAAATCGAAACTATTGTTTCAGCGGTTGCGCTACACCCAAGAGCATCTCTCACAGCAATGGTATAATCACGACACCCGATTAAATATTCAAAAACTGAATTGCTTTGCCAAATACCACCATCTATTTGATATTCGTAAGCCCCACTTCCGCCCGTTGCTTCTACTGAAATAATTTGATTTGCATCAAAATCATTCATCATATTTGTTGCACTAATTGTTAAAGTGCTAATCATATTCACAATAATTGTTTCTGATGTTGAACTAGCACATTGATTAGTGTCAGGTTTAAAAGTGTAAGTTGTCGTGGCAGTATTGCTTAAAGCGGGACTCCAAACACCAGTAATGCCTTCGTTTGAAGATGTTGGCAAAGGTTTTAAAGTCTCGCCAATACAAATGGTGTTTACAATTGAAAACGTCGGCGTAATTTTTGGATAAAAAGTGATGTTCATGATTGCTGTACTTGCACATTGTCCTATGTCGGGAGTGAAGGTATAGGTTGTTGTTGAGGGTTCAAACTCTGGTGACCAACGGCCAGTAATTCCATTGGTTGAAGTCGTGTTAAGCGGGCTGTCACTTTCTTGGCAAATGGGGTCAATTTGGGTAAAGTTTGGAGTTGTATTTGGAGTGACAGTAATCACAACATCGTCACTTGTAGAGTCTCCACAAACATCAGTAATTATAACTGTATAAGTTGTTGTGCTTGTTGGCGAAAAAATTGGATTAGGAATCGTAGGATCGCTAACGCCAGTTGTTGGGTTCCAAGAATAGCCAACCCCACTAGGAATCGCGGCATCTAATGAAACTCTTTCTCCCTCGCAGATAGTAGCGTCAGCAAGGTTCAAATTCTCAACAAATGAAATGCTATTAAAACAAACTTTATGAATGTTTGATAGTCCTCCAGTGGAGCCTACAAAGCCAAAAAAAACCGAATCAACTCCGTCAAAAATATCAGTTTTTAAATCTTTAGTTAGTGAAAGTCTTAAATCACAATCAAAATACACCTTTAAAGTTTTTGTACTTGCACTCCAAACAATTTTAACTTCATGTTCATTACCGTCTTCAATATTTACACTCGTTAAACTTGCTTGAACTTGTCCTGTAAGACTTGAATTTTCAAAATGACTTGCAACCCCGTTAGACATAATTGCAATATGATCAGCAGAGGTATCACCATACCCCACATTCATGTAGGTGTCAAATTCTACAATTAATGAATTTAAAATATCCTGATATCCAATACCGCCTCCTGTACCTCCGACAACAGGGGATGCATCAGTTTTAAAAACTAATGCCATCCCGTCAGCGCCGTTAGTGTCTTTAGTACCAAAATTATTTTGATAGTAAATTGTAAAATCAGTTGCAAAATCGATAGGGTTATCATACCAAACACCTCCCGATTGAACTTGTAAGTCTGGAGTAATTTGATAACAGTTACCTCCTAAATCTGAAGCGCACCCAAGAGTTGTTGCATTTAATTGTGCAAGAGAAAAATTCTGAAAAGCATAAAACGGTAAAAGTTAACAACACGACACGTGTTGCCTTGTTACGACTTAACATCTTAATATTAGCTTAAAAGTTTGGTTATCGGTAAGTTAGTGAAAAAAAACGAATAATTTTAATTAAGCTAATGAAATATCATAGACTAGTATTTAAAACCTTTTTAGTAATGGTTTTAAAGAACAATAATCTTTGTTAAAACACCCTAGTATTTTAATGAAAAGTGTGATTTCAATTGGGCTTTGACATCAATGTTTTTTTGATAATTAACAACAAACCAATAGTCGGTTCCAGGTAAAACAGACCCGTTTAATATCCCATCCCATGCATTTTGACTGGGCTTAAATTGAGACAAGAGTTTACCAAAACGATCAAAAATAGTAATGATTGCAGTAGGGTCGTCCCTTAAACATTTGATATTCCAAGTGTCGTTATAGCCATCGCCATTAGGGGTGAAGAATCTTGGGAACTCCAAAATCGAAACGGATGCTTGAGGAATTGTGCTACATCCAAGCACATCTCGAACTGCAACGACATGCAAATTACAGCCAGCTACATTTTCAAATATAGAACTTAGCTGCCAAGGTCTATCATCCAATTGATATTCATAAGTGCCACTTCCGCCAGTTGCGGATACCGATATAACTTGATTCTCATCAAAGTCTTCTGACAGGGTTGTTGTGCTAATTGTTAAAGTACTAATAAGATTCACAACAATAGTCATGGTGGTTGGGTTTGCACATTGGTCTCCGTCTGGCGTAAATGTATAAAGTGTAGTTTCCAAATTATTAATAGACGGCATCCATGACCCCCTAATTCCATCATTTGAAGTAGTAGGTAAAGGCGCTAAAGAGCTTCCTATGCAAATTGGCTCTACCTGAGTAAATAAGGGTGTTGTTTGCGGTATCACATCAATGGTCATGGTGGCAACAAGGACACAAGGCCCGCCACTAGTTGGATTAAATGTATATTCTGTTGATACAGTATTGTTTAGGTCAGGACTCCAAATACCATCAATTCCATTGATTGAAGTTGTAGGTAAATCTAATATAACTTCGCCCATACAAATCGGGTCTACTTGTGCGAAAGCTGGAGTGATTGCTTGAATAACCATAATAGTCATTGTGGTGGTGTTAACACAAGGGTCATCGGGTGAAAATACGTAAACACCTGTGGCTGTGTTGTCAAAATCGGGAGACCACGACCCAGTGAATCCTTCAATGGAAGTCGTAGGAAGTGTTAATGCAGTACCCTCACAAATGGGATCTATTTGAATGAACGTAGAGTTTGATGTAGTAGCGAGCGTAATCATAAAACTAGCTTCATCGGTACAATTAGGCGTCGTAGCCGTTTCAGCAAACACAAACAAAGTCATTGAAGTCGAAATCACATCGCCTGCATTCATAAGCGTACCACCACCATTCGTCGCCGAGAAATAATTTCCATTGGTAAGTGCTGGTAAGGTATAGCTATCACAAGCCGATACATCGGCTAAACTATCCGCTACAGGAGTCGAATTAATTGTAATCATAAAACTAGTTTCATCGGTACAATTAGGTGTCGTAGCCGTTTCAGCAAACACAAACAAAGTCATTGAAGTCGAAATCACATCGCCAGCAGAGTATGCAGTTCCACCACCATTCGTCGCCGAGAAATAATTTCCATTGGTAAGTGTTGGCAAAGTATAACTATCACAAGTCGATACATCGGCTAAACTGTCCACATTTGGTGCGGGATTAACCGTAGCGGTAATGGCGGTTCTTAATCCTGTGGTACATCCATTTTCTGAAGCCAAAACCCAAAAAGTAGTCGTTGATGTTAAAACGGGGCTATAAGAATCGCCAGTTTGTAAAAGGGCACCTCCGGTTTGACTGGTATACCATAAAATATCAGTAGTGTTCGAAGTTGCCGACAAGCTTGCAGGCTTATTTCCACAACTTACAGATGGAGTCGTTGATAAAATTTGGGGTGGGCTAAAGTTTGTCGTTGCAGAGATGCTTAGCGGAGGGTTTCCTACCCCATATTCTACGACATAGCCTTTAGCTTGAAAGTTTATAGGTTGTATTGTTTGGTAAGTCGTTCCAAGACCCAGGTATGCCTGGAACAGCATCATCCTTGATGTGAGCATAATCTTCGTTTGAGTTTTGAAAATTATTGGGTTCGGAAGTGTTCCAATTTGCATAGTTTGGCGTAGATCCATTTGCAAGGCCATTCCAGAAAACTGTGCCAGCTTCTGGGCCCGTTGCCCATTTCCAAACCCCTTCGGTTTCCTCATCGGTTCCTCCAATCCATCCAGTACCGGGTGTTAATTCTCCTGCAATCTGTGCTTCGGCAGGTGTAGTTAAGGTCGCTAAATACCCTGGTAGTCCAAAATAATCTCTATTTTCTGCCGCCACTTTGGCGTCAGTCCAAGTAATTAAATCGTCTGCTACAAACTCATAATAATGACCGTTTTCAAAGAAGTTAGCGGTGCCCGTACTTAACGAAAAGGTTTTGGCAACAGGTGTTAGATTATTACTGCTAAAAACAACATCCAAAACGGCTGCGATGATGTCTGAATAGCTAGCTAGTCCACCTCCGGCGCCCGTTAACGTTAAACGTGCTTCGCTTGCATTCCAACTGGCGGCTATAGCTGGATGTGATCCTGTCAAAAACAATTGATCTTCACCCAAAATATATCCCGTAGATATTTGAATATAAAAAGCAGCTATAGTTGTGTCATCCGGGTCAGTAATGTCAAAAGAAGTGACAATATTTTGTTGGGTTTGCGGACAATAGATTTGATCACCACCGGCAGTTACAGTAGGGGCTTGATTTGTCTGTCCAAAGATAGTAAAGACATTTAAAAATGCTAGTACACATAAATATAGGTTTAAATATGGGGCAATATTTAAAACATAATATTCAATATCATGTTTTTTTAAGCCAATGTTTCATGGCCACTTCATTTTCAATAATTGTTTTTAAATCATTAATTTTTACACGTTGTTGTTTCATTGAATCCCGATGTCTAATCGTAACACACTGATCTTCTAAAGTGTCATGGTCAATAGTAATACAGAACGGTGTTCCTAAGGCGTCTTGACGACGGTAACGTCTTCCAACAGCATCTTTTTCATCATACACCACATTGAAATCCCATTTTAAATCACTTAAAATAGTTTTCGCAACTTCTGGTAATCCATCCTTTTTTACTAAGGGTAAAATAGCAGCTTTTATAGGCGCTAAAACTGCGGGTAGTTTTAGCACGATTCGAGTGGAATTATTTTCTAACGTTTCTTCGATTAATGCATTAGAAAACACAGCCAAAAACATACGATCCAACCCAATAGATGTTTCTAAAACGTAAGGGGTGTAATTTTTATTTTCCTCGTGGTCAAAATACTGTAGTTTTTTACCCGAATGTTTTTCGTGTTGACTTAAATCAAAGTCAGTACGCGAGTGAATACCTTCGAGTTCTTTGAAGCCAAACGGAAATTTGAATTCTATGTCGGCTGCAGCATCTGCATAGTGTGCTAATTTTTCATGGTCATGGAATCGGTAGTTATCAGCACCCATTCCTAAAGATAAGTGCCATTTCATACGCGTTTCTTTCCAATGGTCATACCATTTTTGTTGCGTTCCTGGTTTAATAAAAAATTGCATTTCCATTTGTTCAAATTCACGCATTCTAAAAATAAATTGACGTGCAACAATTTCATTTCTGAATGCTTTTCCAGTTTGTGCAATTCCAAAAGGAATTTTCATTCGCCCCGATTTCTGAACATTTAAAAAGTTCACAAAAATTCCTTGAGCCGTTTCAGGGCGTAAATATAAATCCATCGCACTTTCAGCCGAAGCCCCTAGTTTGGTGCCAAACATGAGATTGAATTGCTTGACTTCGGTCCAGTTTTTACTTCCTGTTAAGGGGTCTGCGATTTCAAGTTCTTCAATAAGAGCTTTAACATCTGCTAAATCTTCATTTTCTAAAGATTTGGCAAGCCTAGATAAAATACTGTTTATTTTAGTTTGATAACCAACGACGCGCCCGTTTGTTGAGATGAATTCAGTTTTGTCAAAACTTTCTCCAAAACGCTTTTCAGCTTTCTTAACTTCTTTCTCAATTTTGCCTTCAATTTTTGCGCAATAATCTTCAACCAAAACATCGGCTCTGTAGCGTTTTTTGGAATCCTTATTATCTATCAAAGGGTCGTTAAACGCATCGACATGACCAGAAGCTTTCCAGGTCGTAGGGTGCATAAAAATAGCAGCATCTAAGCCCACGATGTTTTCATTCATTTGAACCATGGCTTTCCACCAATACTCTCGAATATTTTTCTTTAACTCGACACCGTTTTGCGCATAGTCGTATATAGCACTAAGCCCATCATAAATTTCACTACTTTGAAATACAAATCCATATTCTTTTGCATGTGAAATAACCTTCTTAAAACTTTCTCCTTGATTTGTCATAGGACAAAAATAGAAAACACTTTCAAATTAAAGTTATAGTTAGTGAGAAATATGAAATATTATTTTAATTTTAAGTCCCTCTTAATCCTACTTTATATGCGCTCTGCTATTATCAATCTGTTTTTTCCACAAACTTGCCATGCCTGTGATGCGCTCTTAACTGATAATGAAAATCATATTTGTGTGACATGCCGACACAAGCTGCCTCTAACTAATTATCATTTTGATCGTCCTGAAATTATTACTAAAGTTTTTTATGGTCGAGTCCAACTAAAAGCTGCTACCGCATTGTTTTATTTTCATAAAGAAGGTAGGGTACAGCGACTATTACACAACCTTAAATACAATGGCAAAGAAGAACTTGGTCGTATTTTTGGCAATTGGTTGGGTGCTGAATTACAAGAATCTTCTTCTTTCAACTCAATTGACGTTGTAATTCCTGTTCCCATTCATCCTAATAAATTAAAACAAAGAGGGTATAACCAAGTCGCCCTTTTTGCACAATGCCTAGCTAAGGCCTTGAATGTGTCATGCATGGATTCTGTTCTCTTGAAATCAATTAATACTAAAACTCAGGTTTTTCAATCTAAAGAAGCACGCTATCAGTCTGTTGCTCACAGTTTTTACGCAAGAAATCTTGCGGCGATTAATCACAAGCATGTTTTGTTAGTAGACGATATTATTACAACAGGTGCCACTATTGAAGCTTGTGCGCTTGCTTTGAAGCCAGCAACCAATAGTTGTTTAAGTGTTGCAACGATTGCAATTACGCATTCCATTTTTCGTTAGTTTTAAAATATGTTGTTACTTTGCGTAAAATGCGATATTCATGGTTAAAAAGTTTGCTAACTTAGGATTTTTAATTGTAGTAAGTGTGATCTTCTCTCAATGTGCCAACAGAGGAACGGCTTCTGGTGGACCAAAAGACGAAGCACCTCCAGTAATTATCAAATCGATTCCAGAAAATTTTTCACTTAATTTCGATTCAAAAGAAATTATAATCTATTTTGATGAATATATCAAAATGAAAGATTTACAAAAGCAACTTATTATTTCGCCATTTATGGATCCAGAACCAGAAATCACGCCTGTTGGAACTGCGAGTAAGTTTATTAAGATTAAAATTAAAGATACACTACAACCGAACACCACCTATGCCTTCAATTTTGGTGAAAGCATCTCTGATAATAATGAAGGGAATATATTTCCATATTATAAATATGTGTTTTCTACTGGTAATTATATTGATTCGCTTTCTGTTTCAGGAATTGTCACGGATGCTATAAATAAAAATGTTGACGAGCGTGTAGCTGTTTTGTTATATGAAGTGGATTCCACGTTTTCAGATTCCATACTATATATCAAAAAACCAAAATATATAGGGGTTACGGATAGTGTCTCAGGTTTTAACTTAGAAAACATTAAAGATGGGACATACCTTTTAGCGGCGCTTAAAGAAGAAAACCCTAATTATACGTTCCAACAAAAAACAGATAAAATTGGATTTCGAAAGACGCTTATCACGGTCCCATCCGATACAGCTTATGTTTTGAATATGTTTAAAGAAGCCGTTGACTATAAGTTTAAAAGGTCAAGGCAAGTCTCATATAACAAACTTGCTTTTGGGTATGAAGGCGTAGGAGAGCCAATGGAAATTAAGCTCCTTTCCGAAACACCTGAAGACTTTACTTCGACATTAACCAAGGAAGCAAAAAAAGATACGCTTAACTATTGGTATCGCCCAAAACTAGAAGTTGATTCCTTGATTTTTGAAGTCACTCACACCAAATTTATAGACACTGTTGTGGTTAAAATTAAAGATTTTAAAGCAGATTCTTTAGTTTTCAACCCATTAAGCTCAACATTAAAGCTGCAAGAATCTTATTGGTTAAGTGCAACGATTCCGTTAGATTTCTTAGACGCAACTAAAATACAGGTTATGGATAAAGACTCATTGTTTCTAGAGTCGTCAATTAAGTTTGATGAGTTCACTAATATTGTAGAATTAGAGTTTGAAAAAACGGAAGAAAATAATTATAAGATTCAAATGCTTCCAGGCGCTTTTACAGATTTTTATGGCACTCAAAATGATACTCTGAATTTTACAGCGAACACTAAATTACAAGAATCTTACGGTGCTGTTCGTGTCGAAATTCGAAAGGGAATTTACCCTTTAATCGTGCAACTAACTACGGATAAAGGGGAGGTGGTCGAATCGTCAGTGACTAAAGAAATGTCCCCCGTTGATTTTAAAGATGTGACACCAGGGATATATTCCTTGAGAGTTATCTTTGACACCAATAATAATGGCATCTATGATTCAGGTAATTATTTAGCAAAAACACAACCCGAACGCGTGAGTTATGCCTCTAAACAAGTAGAAGTTCGTGCAGGATGGGATACTATAGAAGAATTTATTTTAGAAAATTAAGACTTCAAGCTTGCTTTAATCAATTCACGATTCATACGCGCAATATTCTCTAAAGAAATGCCTTTAGGACATTCAACTTCACAAGCACCAGTATTTGTACAGTTTCCAAACCCTTCTAAATCCATTTGTGCAACCATATTTTGAACACGATCTGTAGCTTCAATTTGACCTTGTGGTAATAAGGCATATTGTGACACTTTGGCGCCCACAAACAACATTGCAGATGAGTTTTTACATGTAGCTACACAAGCACCACACCCAATACAGGTTGCGGCATCCATTGCCTCGTCTGCGTCATGTTTTGAAATTGGAATTGAATTTCCATCTTGCGTGTTTCCGGATGTATTTACAGAAATGAAACCTCCTGCATGTTGAACTCTGTCAAATGCCGAACGGTCGACGATTAAATCTTTAATAACGGGGAATGCATCTGCTCTAAAGGGTTCAATAAAAATCGTATCTCCGTCCTTAAATTTACGCATGTGTAATTGACAGGTTGTCACAAGTCGGTCTGGTCCGTGCGCTTCTCCATTAATGTATAACGAACATGATCCACAAATACCTTCTCTACAATCGTGGTCAAAAGCAACAGGCGAGTCTCCAGTTGTGATCAGTTGTCTATTTAATACATCTAGCATTTCAAGAAATGACATGTCTGGAGAAATATCCTGAATAGGATATTCTACAATTTTCCCTTCCGCTTTGGCGCTTTTTTGTCGCCATATTTGTAATGTTAAATTCATAGCAGTGCTTATTTGTATGAGCGTTCTTTAACTTCAATATTTTCGTA
>ENA-OQVM01006011-OQVM01006011.1-marine-metagenome-genome-assembly--contig:-NODE-6011-length-11312-cov-14.483133_pt1 | contig 11312 bp, 11 predicted proteins | sample MGYA00237776_ERZ505498 | MGnify/ENA primary metagenome ERZ505498 (study PRJEB26159, sample SAMN06265151) | marine metagenome | isolation source: Helgoland LTER site | place: Germany:Helgoland, sampling... | reverse complement strand
CCGTTAAGCTTACGGCATTTTTGGTTACTTTTTTTGCTGTTGAAAAAAGTGACTGGCATGTCGGGCCACCCCCGACGGTCTTGATCTTAAAACTCTAAAAAACACGAAACTATTAATCAATCAAAACACCAAATAAAATCGACTGCCAAACCGCCCATAAAAAAACCGATGATTTTCACCATCGGTTTTAAGTAACGATTTTACCAGCGACTAAAAATCCTTTATTTTAAAGACTAAACTGATATCCAATCGTCAACATATCCTGCATCTCCATCTGAATACCATTAACATCTTGATCAATAGTCGTTTCATACTCAAGCGCCAATCGATGACCTTTTTGTGCGCCCTCAGAACCAATAAGTGTAATACCAACACCCAAATCAATACGCTCTCCACCAAAGTTATCCGGATTCGATGTCTGCACAGGCAGATTGATTAATGCATCTTTACCGCTAATTTCATCAGCATGAGTGTAAGTGAGCCTTAATGAACCCGTTAGCCAGTGAGTAAAGCGGTAGCCGCCCCATGAAGTCACTTGAGTTTGGTCGCCTAACGAATATCCTTCGTCATTATCGTCAAGACGAATAATCATTTTAACTTGGCTGCCCCAGTCCCATGAGTTGCGCGTGCCTGCATAAGTAATGCCTGGTTGAATATCATAAGTACCTGAGCCTAACTGCATTGGGTAGGGGAGTCTTGGGCTTGGGGTTGTATTCATGGGTGTTAGAATTTGATCGGTATAATCAATTTTCCCTGTTGGAATACTTAATCCTAGATTTAAATGAATATTCGTATTGTCTCCACTTCGCAGACTATAAAGCGCACCAATTTTAGTGTCTCCAATACCTGATGTTTTAGTGGTAAAAACGCCAGTTTCATTCATAGACATAGGCATCATTGGACCCATTGGCATCATAAAAGTGAGATGGTCCATTTCTTTTTCAACATAGTTAACCATTAGCATCAGAGTGAGTTTATCGCTAGGGGCATACATAGCGCCAAACATATGCATGTCAGTAGTCATTTGAAGAGGCACTACGCGTAATCCCAGCCCTGAATCTCTTATTCCTTCGGGAGAAATATTGTTACTGCCTTGAAGATTATCTTCCATTGACATGCTCATATAGCGGTAAGAAAACATCCACTCGCCCGTTTTATGCATATGGTCACCCATAACACCAATGGGTGCGTGCGCAGTAATTTTATGGTGATCAGTGTTTGCCCAAAGTGATTGAGGCAGCAGTGTACTAAAAAAGAAAAAGGCCAAGAGTTTAAGCAGTTTTTGAGCGGGCATAATAGGTTTTCCGTTGCAATGCTAGAGGTTAAAATTTAAAGACGTATTTTAAACTTTGGCGGGATAATTCCTATGTGGCATATTGTCGCAGAGGCTTTTGTTTGTTGCAGGTGCAAATTTTTATATTCTGTAAAAAGGTCGTATGTTTGCGCATACTCAATAATCCGGCCACAATAGCTGTGTATCAACGTGATTCTCAAGAGTGCTTTTCTATGATCATTATTCTGGCTGACATCAACAATTATGCCCTCTGATTCTCAGAAAATATCGGCTATTACTAAACCAATAGCCGATGAAGATCAGCTATTGATCGAGCGCTATATTGATGCTGTGTGGGTTGAACGTGGTCTTAGCAAGCATTCCTTAGCAGCGTATTCGCGAGATTTACGTGCGGTTGCTCAATACCTTTATGGCAATGGCAAGCGATTGCTGACGGCCGATTATGCCGATTTAGTGGCCAATTTAGCCCGCTTGGCCGTGGCTAAACAAAGCCCTCGATCACAGGCGCGCTTAGTCTCTAGTTTGCGTGGCTTTTACCGTTTTTGTTTGCGTGAGTCCTTAGTCTCGGTTGATCCCGCTTTACGTCTTGAGTCGCCTAAGTTGGGCCGCCCATTACCGGCAACGCTAACGGAGAAGCAAGTCGATAAACTGCTGGCAGCACCGGATTTGTCACAGGCGGTTGAGCAGCGTGATAAAGCGATGCTGGAGCTTTTGTATGCTAGCGGTCTGCGAGTATCAGAATTGATTAATCTTGAAATGTCGGCCATTAACTTACGACAAGGTGTGGTTCGGGTCTTAGGTAAGGGCGGTAAGGAGCGGTTGGTGCCATTGGGTGATCAGGCTGCGCACTATCTGCAGGAATATTATAAAGATGCCCGAGTGGCCTTGTTAAAAGCGGCCAAGGTAGACCAAGCCTGTGCCACGGTGTTTCCGAGTCGAAGAGGTGATGTGATGACGCGGCAAGCGTTTTGGTATCGGATCAAGCTTTATGCGCGTCGTATTGATTTACAAGTCCCTTTGTCGCCCCATGGCTTGCGTCATGCTTTTGCGACGCATTTGTTGAATCATGGAGCCGATTTACGCGTAGTACAGATGCTCTTGGGTCACAGTGATCTCTCAACAACGCAGATCTATACGCATGTGGCGAAGCACCGTTTACAGGAGCTTCATGCGGCTCATCACCCTAGAGCATGATGTCTCTTCGCGTTAATAAACTGTTACAATAATAGTGTCGAATCTAGGTCTTATTGGCTTTGTTGATAGCGACTGGGAACGAGCATGCCTATTCGTAATCTATTAAGTGGTTAGACAGTGCGAACTGCTATATTTTAGCTATAATTTGTTGGTTCCTAACGATTTTATTATGTCTTTTGGTGCTGGCATATAAGTTATATTGTTTAGCATTAAATTTATGAGGGTATTATGCGTAAGTTATTGATTGTATTATGTTTGATGGTTTCACAGCTATCGCTATCTGGTGCGGCAGCCGCTAAATCTGCTGATGAACAGCTATTAGAAAAATTGAAAAAAGCACGTCCCGACTTTCAGTTTGGAGAAGTGTCTAGAACGCCAGTTAAGGGTATTTATAAATCGAATATTGTTAACGGCCCTACAATCTACATAACCGCCGATGGCAATTACTTTTTTGCCGGTGATTTTTTTGAGGTGGGTAGTAAAGGTTTAGTGAATCTGGGTGAGCAAGAGATGGAGCAAGAGCGTGCGGTTGCTTTATCGAAAATGAGTTTAAATGACATGGTGGTTTTTTCACCGGAAAAAACCAAAGCTTATGTCTACGTTTTTACTGATGTCGATTGCTACTACTGTCAAAAGCTGCATCAAGAAATGCCAGCGCTTCATGAATTAGGTGTTGAGGTTCGTTACCTTGCTTACCCGCGTGCAGGTATCGGTTCTCCAAGTTATCGTAAAATTGCTTCAGCATGGTGTGCAGATAGTCCTACTGAATCACTCACAGCGCTCAAAAATGGTGAAAATATCCCCGATAATGTCTGCGAGCCTAATCCTGTTGCCGAGCACTTTCGTGTAGGTGGTCAGTTGGGTGTAGCAGGTACGCCAGCGTTAGTAACGGCCGATGGTAAATTGTTGCCAGGTTACATGCCAGCCGATAAACTGGCTGAAGCCCTAGGCTTGTAATGTAGGGCTTAAATGAGCTTATTAAAAAGCGCAGCCATTAAGCTGCGCTTTTGCGTTAACAAACTGATGATTTTTTCAATTGATAAATAAAGTGAAGATGTTTTGAAAACTATTAATGTAGGTATATGCGGTTTAGGCACGGTGGGTTCTGGTGTTGTTAATGTTATGCAGCGCAATGTAGCGGCTATTGCTGCGCGTGCCGGTCGTGAAGTATCCATTACTCATATAGGCGCAAGGCGTGATAACCCTGCTTGTGATGTTGGGTCAGCAAAAGTCAGTCGTGATATTTTTGCGGTTGTGAATGATCCTAATGTCGACATTGTTATTGAGTTAATTGGCGGCTATGAACCTGCGTTAGAACTTGTTATGCAGGCAATTGCTAACGGTAAGCATGTTGTAACTGCCAATAAAGCGTTAATTGCTATGCACGGTAATGAAATTTTTGCAGCGGCAGAGAAGCAGGGCGTAAGTGTTTTATTTGAAGCGGCGGTGGCTGGTGGTATACCCATTATTAAGGCTATGCGTGAAGGCTTAGCTGCAAACTCAATTGAATGGTTAGCGGGTATTATTAATGGCACGGGCAATTATATTCTTACTGAAATGCGAGATAAAGGCCGTCAGTTTAATGATGTGTTAGCCGATGCCCAGCAGCTTGGTTATGCCGAAGCTGATCCGACGTTTGATGTTGAAGGTATTGATGCCGCACATAAATTAGTAATTTTGGCTTCGTTAGCTTTTGCTATGCCATTGAACTTTGATGCTTGTTTTACCGAAGGTATTTCAGCTGTTGCACCGCAAGATGTTGTTTTTGCCGGTGAGCTGGGTTATCGCATTAAGCATCTTGGTATTGCGCGAAAAACTGAGCAGGGCGTTGAGATGCGCGTGCATCCGACATTAATTCCGCAGCGTCGTTTAATTGCCAATGTTGATGGTGTTATGAATGCCGTTTTAGTTAAAGGCGATGCCGTTGGGCCAACCTTATATTATGGTCCTGGTGCGGGAGCAGAGCCGACAGCCTCATCTGTGATTGCTGATATTGTCGATGTAGTGCGAACCATTGATGCTCAACCGACTAGTCGTGTACCTGCATTGGGTGTCGTTCAGAAGTCACTCTCGGCACTGCCAGTGTTATCGATTAGTGATATCAATACTGCTTATTATTTGCGTATTAATGTGAGTGATCAGCCGGGTGTGTTGTCGCATATTACACAAGCTTTGAGTGACTCTGGTATCAGTATTGAGGCCGTGTTACAAAAAGAAGCTGTACAGCACGAAGCTAATAGAGACTTATCTTCTCGTCAGGTTCCCATTGTGCTAATTACTGATCGTACATTAGAATCGCAGTTTATGGCGGCGGTTGAACGTATTGAAGCCTTAGATGCTGTGCAAGAAAGTATTCATTTTATTCGTGTTGAAAGCTTGGGCTAGCAGTTTGGTTTAGCAGCTTGGTTTTTAGAGCACAGCCAATTATTTTTATTTTAATCAACAATGGTTAGAGAGCGATAGTGAAATATATTAGTACGCGAGGCAATGCGCCGGAATTAAATTTTGAGCAAGTATTGCTAACAGGTTTAGCCACTGACGGTGGTTTGTATGTGCCTGCAAGTTTACCTGAGTTTTCTGCGGATCAAATAAGTAGTTGGGCAGGCTTGGCTTATCATGAATTAGCCTTTGAAATTGTTTCGCCTTTTGTGGGCGACTGTATTCCAGATGATGATTTGCGTGCTATTTTGGCAGAGACTTATAAAGATTTTGCTCATCCAGCTATTGCACCTTTAATACAGTTAGATCGTAACGAATGGATTTTGGAGTTATTCCAAGGGCCAACGTTGGCATTTAAAGATTTTGCATTGCAGCTTCTCGGTCGCTTGCTCGATTATTTTTTGAAAAAGCGTAATCAGCGTGTAGTTATTATGGGGGCGACCTCGGGTGATACCGGTTCAGCCGCCATCGAAGGCTGTCGTCGTTGCGATAATATTGATATCTTTATTTTACATCCCCATAACCGTGTGTCTGACGTGCAGCGTCGCCAAATGACGACAGTGTTAGAAGATAACGTTTACAACATTGCGATAGAGGGCAACTTTGATGATTGCCAAGATATCGTTAAGGCCAGTTTTCGTGATCAATCATTTTTACCTGATGGAATGCAATTAGTCGCCGTTAATTCAATTAACTGGGCGCGCATTATGGCGCAGATTGTTTACTATTTTTATGCAGGTTTATCATTAGGTTCACCCGCTAAGACAATGGCTTTTTCTGTACCTACGGGTAACTTCGGTGATATTTTTGCCGGTTATTTAGCAAAGAAAATGGGCTTGCCCATTAGCCAGTTAGTCATTGCAACCAATAAAAATAATGTACTGCACCGCGTAATGACCGATTCAGTTTACTCGCGTACAGCACTTCATCAAACCTTGTCGCCAAGCATGGATATTAGTGTATCCAGTAACTTTGAGCGTTTATTGTTTGATTTGTATAACCGTGATGGCGATTGTATTCGTAATATGATGGACGCATTCAGCAGCGGATCGATTGAGCTGAATGATGATGCCATGGCCTCAGCGCGCGAATTATTTTCAAGCGCATCGATTGATGATGCAGCTACCTGTGACATTATTTCAAAGACCTTTAATGATATTGGCTATATGCTCGACCCACATTCAGCAACCGGTGTCGGCGCAGGAAGATTATGTAATAGAAATCCAGAGCAGCCAATGGTTATTTTAGCCACTGCGCATCCAGCCAAGTTTCCTGATGCTATTGAGCAATCCAATATTGGCGTGCAAGCAATAATCCCTCCTCACTTAGGTGATTTATTTGAGCGCGAAGAAAGGTTTACAGTATTAGCTTGTGATAAAGCCGTGGTAAATACCTTTATGTTTGATCAGTTGTAACTGCTATGGCTGATTCAATTCAGCGTCATGCTGCACCTAACCTTGCTGACGCCAGTTTCCCGATAGATCTTTCTCCTATGCTGGGCCGCGTGTTTATGGCGCGTGGCGCGCGTTGCAGTGATGATATCGATTTATCAATGTCATCACTTTTATCACCTTCTCTCCTTATGGGTATTGATGCTGCTGTCGATTTAATTATTGCTGCAATGGAGAGTGATGCCAGAATATTAATTGTTGGCGACTTTGATGCCGATGGTGCAACCAGCTGCGCCTTAGCGATTCGGGCTTTTGAAGCCATGGGCCATAGTGATGTCCGGTTTATTGTGCCTAATCGTTTTGAGTACGGTTATGGTCTAACGCCAGAGATTGTTGACTTAGCAAAGCCGCAAAACCCTTCGCTTATTATTACCGTTGATAATGGTATCTCAAGTGTTGATGGCGTAGCCGCCGCTAGAGCTGCGGGTATCGATGTTTTAGTAACGGACCATCATTTACCCGGCCATCAATTGCCTAATGCTAATGTTATTGTCAATCCTAATCAGCATGGCTGTGAGTTTCCGAGTAAAGCACTTGCTGGCGTAGGTGTTATTTTTTATGTGATGTCAGCGGTACGCGCGGGGCTGCGAAAAAAACAATGGTTTAATGATCAGCGTAAAGAACCCAACATGGCAGACTTTCTTGATTTGGTCGCCTTGGGAACCGTTGCCGATGTCGTGCCGTTAGATAAAAATAATCGTATTTTAGTTGAGCAAGGTCTGCGTAGAATTCGAGTCGGTAAATGCAGTGCCGGTATTCGTGCGTTAATTGAAGTATCGGGTCGCAGTGCGGCTAAATTAATTGCTTCTGATATGGGTTTTGCTTTAGGTCCACGTCTTAATGCCGCTGGCCGGTTAGATGATATATCGATTGGTATTGCTTGTTTATTAACAAACGATGTCGCTATGGCCAAGGATATAGCCACCGAGCTCGATTCAATGAATCAAGATCGTCGGCAAATAGAGCAGGGCATGCAAGTGCAGGCCGAGACAGCGCTGGCACGCTTAGAACAAGGTGATAGTACTGAATTGCCTATTGGTATGTGTTTATTTAATGACGAATGGCATCAAGGCGTTGTGGGTATTTTAGCTTCACGAATAAAAGATCGCCATCAACGTCCGGTTATTTGTTTTGCATTGGCGAATGACAGCGAAGACTGCAGTGAATTAAAAGGCTCGGCTAGATCGATAAAAGGATTTCATATTCGCGATGCTTTAGATGCAGTGGCCGCCCATAATCCAGGTTTAATTGATAAGTTTGGTGGCCATGCAATGGCTGCTGGTTTAAGTCTTAAAAAAGATAAGTTTGCTGATTTCTCCAAAGCCTTTGATAAAGAAGCCAGTCGGTTACTGACAGAAGATGACCTTCAGTCATGCGTAATGAGTGACGGTGCTTTAGCGCCCGATGAGATCAGTATTGATAACGCCACACTTATTCATTATGCGACGCCTTGGGGGCAGCTATTTCCTGAGCCGATTTTTGATAATGAATTTTTATTAGTCCAGCAGCGAATTGTCGGCAGTAAACATTTAAAGCTGGTTTTAGGTATGGACGACGGCACCGGTCAAATTGTCGATGCGATTGCTTTTAATGTTGATATTAAAGCATGGCCAGATGAATCGGTTAAAAAGGTGAGGGCGGCTTACCGGTTAGATGTGAATCGCTTTCGTGGTCAAGAGACAGTGCAGTTAATTATTGAACACTTAGAAAAAGTGAGTTAGCTTTTTAAAAATCCCTAATCAGTTCTTTCAGTCAATCCTTCCAACTCATCAGTTATGAAGTTAAGCGGAAAATAAATTAACCATGAAAACAATCACAGCCGGTTTATACGAGCATTATAAAGGTCCGCAATATCAAGTAATGGAAGTTGCTCAGCATAGTGAGACATTAGAATATTTGGTGGTTTACAGAGCGCTTTACGGTGAGTTTGGTTTATGGGTTCGGCCGTTAGAGATGTTCGCAGAAACTATTGAATTTCAAGGCAAGCAAGTTGAGCGATTTAAGCGCGTATCTGATTAAGTTTTAGATGATTAGGTATTGCTGAGAAGGTTGTTCAGATTGAAGTCTAAGACGAAATTGGTAGCGGGGGCTGGATTCGAACCAACGACCTTCGGGTTATGAGTCAGTATTTAACACTTACGTGCTCCATTTTACTCCAACTAACTCATTGAAATAAAGACATATATTGAAATACATTCGCGTACAGTGGAGCTAGTTGAAGCCTGTTAGTGTGATGGAACTGTGATGGTTTTGTGATGACGCTGGCCTTTTTTCTGTTTTTCCACAACCAAACACGTTTTCCCAATTTCACGCTAGCGCAAGCATACCCCCCGGGTACCCCCCATCTTGTCAGCTGGGACTCCTACTACCTATAGTTTACTAATTTGGACGAAGGGATTAGTTTTATCAAATACCACCTTAATTATCCCAAAAGAAACAGCTGGCCTTTTTGGGGCTATAAACTCAATCAAGAAAGCTTTAAATATTGATGTTGAACAAAGTTAAATTGGACTGGATTTTAATAGCTGAGATTAGATTTACGGAAGGACTATATATTCTAAATATGGCTGCTAGTGGAATTGACTTTTAACGCCTCAAGAAGGGGCGCCAGTCTTTTCGGCGTCCCTCTTACTTGATTTGTTATGTGATGTTTTTTTTGTGCTCGATTTTAGTTTTAAAATCATATAACTAGCTAGCAAACCTGAACCTGCTGTAACAACGCTGAATATTACATTTGGGACATAGCCTTTGAATGCATTAAACGAAAACCACCAATCAAGATTCTCTGACCAGCCATCTTTTCCTATTACAAGAGTGATAAAGATAGGCAGCAACGACATTACTAACGCTACAGAAGCAAAAAGTGTTGATTGGCTACTGGAAGATGGTGAAGATATTGATAAGTTCTCGCTGGGAAATATTTTTTGTAAATTATCTATAATCTGATTTTTCCTTTCAGGATCAAGTAGGGGACTAGCTATCGTATCTGAGATAAGATCTTCTATAATATTCGATGCTGTAATTGACCCGATTGCTAATTTATTATTTCTAACATTGGAGTTTATTACTTTCTCGATCTCGAATATTTTTAGATCCCTCTTTTCACCTATTTGGTAGGATATAATTTGCAATACTTGCCGCCTAATCTTATCAATTTTGTCTTCTCGGCTCTTTAAGTAGAGATAAATAGCTAATGGTATTCCACCTATAGAAGCTATAGATCCAATATATGTTAAAACTGTTTCCATTGTTTTATCTCATACCCTTATCTAATTTAAGTTCCACTTCTAAATGAAGCATCTAGAACTGGCGCTCACATAACGTTTTGCTAAGCGGCGCGCGTAGCGCGTCCAGTGGAGGCCGTGTTTTTGGCCAGAACGATGCTTGAGCAACTTGTTATGTGCTCTCAAACACAATATTCCGGTGATGCTCGCCGTCAATAAAGATGGTGTCTTCTCCTGTAATCGTGAAGCCATTTCGATTGTAAAATCTATGTGCAAGAACATTGTGCTCCCAGCAAGTGAGCCAAAGTCCGCTCTTTGCATGGCGCTGGCAAGCCTTTATGAGTTGCTTACCAACCCCTTGTCGTTGAAATTTTGGCAAAACGTACAGGGTCTTCAGTTCAGTTTTCTGACTTAAATTTCGTTCAACGGTGGCATAGCCCAAAAGATGATCCAGTTCCTCGATCACCAATACAAGATCTTTTGTCATGGCTTGGCGGGTTGCCTCAGGGGAAAATTTTTCTATTACGTATGAGGCCAGTCCAGAGTTAATACCATCTGTAGCGTAAGTATCCAGCCATACGGTGGTGCCAAGGGCCGATATTTTCTCTGCATCTCTTTTTTCAGCTTCTCTTACTTTCATATATTCACTCAATAGAGACGTAACGCTGAGCGCAGCGGGCGGCGAAACCGTCCGACGGCCTTGATTTGTTATGTGATTTTTCTATTTTTAAGAAAGCTAGGAATAATTTCATTCTTGTACTCATCGAAATGTGCATCTACAAACTTTGTTGGATGCCATTCTTCCGAAAGGCATCCTTTTACTGAGGCCCCGCCTAGGTATAAATTAACTTCAATTTTAGCCCCTGAATCAAGTATGGCGATGCTTGTTGATCTTTTATATAAATCTATTTCTGTATCTTCAAATTCATCTAATATCTTTATTGATACCTCATCAAGACCCTTTATAACCATCCCCCTTACTGAGCTGCCCTCTTCAGGTACAACTACTGGAATTCGAGGCCACCCATCTTTGACTAAGGTAAGCCTTTGATGATTTGGTAGTACTGCGGGCATAGAAGTAAATTCTTTGCCCGTTAGCAGTGTAAGCAGCTCATCATACATGAGCACGCCATAGGTAAATAAATTGAAACTCATTTTCAGCTACCTTTCACATAACGCCGCAAGCAAAGGCGCGCGTTAGCGCGTCCAGCCCGCAGGGCGATTTTGCCTTGCCTTGTTAACACGGTTACTCCAGAGTAGTGAATTCTTTGCCCTCGAAACTGCCGTTGCTAGACAATGTAACTTCAAAGCGCTTGAAGAGCGCAAAGAAATCAACCACATTCATTTCTACGTCAATTTTCTTCAGTAATACCGGCTCATCGTCAGATGAACCAACTTCTTTAATTAGAAAATGAACATAGACCGGGTCTTGATGAGTGCCGTGATTTTCACCCGCCCACATTGAAATGCCCACTAAATGCTCGTTGTCAGACATATGACCATTTTTAATTAACCAGCCTGATGCATCACCTTTGTCAGCGTGGTCTGCTGCGACTGAACCCTTTAGGTCGTTATACTGAACAGATGCATGAAATGATTCCATTTATTTTCTCCTTGTATAGTTCTAGAGTGTTAACAGTTTATTCAAGAGCCCACGGCCTTCTATCACTTTGGCACCCTATTTGGGCTTCAAGTAATGCGACCATAAGC
>ENA-OQVM01006008-OQVM01006008.1-marine-metagenome-genome-assembly--contig:-NODE-6008-length-11319-cov-97.807952_pt1 | contig 11319 bp, 13 predicted proteins | sample MGYA00237776_ERZ505498 | MGnify/ENA primary metagenome ERZ505498 (study PRJEB26159, sample SAMN06265151) | marine metagenome | isolation source: Helgoland LTER site | place: Germany:Helgoland, sampling... | reverse complement strand
TTAGAATTAGATTGTAGAAAAGCTGGGAGTACTAATAAGAGTATCCCTAGCATATAAACAAAGGGTAATATCTGATCCATCATTATATCTAGTTTGTATTATGCAACGTTTGTGCGAGACCGTCGTTCATTCTGCTTTATTTTATCAAAGGTTTTCTCAATTATTTTAGCTTTCGGTCTTAGCTCTTCATTATTATCTTTTTCTAAAAGATTTGTCCCAGCTGTTTTATTAAATCCGTCTATTTTTTTAAAATATTCTTTGTTTTTAGATTGAGATTTACTGTACCAAAGGTCTTTTAATTGTTTGGTGTAATCTTCAAGTTTACTTTTATCCCAAGTAATATTTTCTTGTTTTCTCATTAAATTATAAAATTGAATGAAGTCTTTTGATTTAACCCACTGTCTAATTATATGAGTAAGTGTTTTATCTTTATTTTCTGGATCAAGTTGCTTTTGTGTAACGATTGCAATAATATTCAATGAGTAAGATGCTCTATTAACATCATAATTAGATGCATTCCCTTGATCACACCCCTTTAATAAGCTTAATACTTTCTCAAGATCACTGTCTGAATGTGTTAAGTATTCAATAACCTTATCCCACTTATCTTTTGCAACTTTACCCATTCATAAAATTTATTACTTATTTATACTCTTATATAGCTTAATTATTTTCTCGCTCATGCTCTAAGCTATGTTTTTTATAGTAAAAATTCCAATCAATAAGATATAAATTCAATTAATATATTAATTTAAATCTTTCTAATTTAAACGTATACTCAAATAAAATTGAATTCATTAATACCATTTTTATTAGCAACTTTTTTGTTACTTATCGTACCAGGCCCATCCGTATCAATTATTATTGCAAATACATTAAGATATAATTTTATCTCGGGAATAAAAACCACTTTGGGTACTGTGACAGGATCTGCCTCTATGTTTGTTTTATATGCTTATGGTTTTGATTTTTTAAATAACCAGCTAAATTTATTTTTAATTATTGTTCAGTGGATTGGTATTTTTTATCTATTTTATATTGGCTTTAGCATGTTCAAAAATGCAAAAGATTTAAATATTAAATTACCAAATGTTGAGAAAAAAAACTTTTATATCCAAGGTTTTTTAGTCTTATGGTCCAACCCTAAGATGATTGTATTCATTGGGTCATTTATTCCAGTTTTTTTAGATATGAACCAAGACCCCTTTAATCAAATAATAACATTTGGAATAATATTTTGCATCTTAGGTTTTATTTCAGATGGATTTTATGCGGTGATTGTAAATTTTATGAAAGAAAACTTCTTTAAAAAAGATTTATCTTTAATTGGTAAATTATCAGGTACGTGCTTAATGATAGGATCTTTATGGTTATTAAGCTTAAGGTTTTAAAAAAATTTAATGCTCTTTATGTTTGTGGTCTTTTTTGTGTTTATGACCTTTTTTCTTTTTATATTTACCATCGGCCATCAATTCTATTTCATAAGTTAGTGGCATGCCATTTGCCATTAGATGACCATGGTCATTAGCATTTAAGGTGACTTTAATTTCATTTTCACCTTTTTCTAATAGGTTATTCGATAGATGAAAATAAGGAGAGTACTGACGGTATTTTACATCATTAATGTAAATATGTGCATGACCCTCATTGCCATTATTAGCCTGATTAACATTTTCAGGTGCAAATTTAAAATTAGTAGTTTGAATAATTAAATTATATCCATCTTTTGTATCTTTAATAAGATCAACATCTAAAGTTGGATAAGGGGAGTTTGCTTCAACCATGTTATGTTTATGTTCATGATCATCATCAGCAAATGAAAACGTTGATGATAAAACAAATAATAAAGTGATAAATAATTTTTTCATAATTCTATTTAGCATATAAAAATAAATTTTGTTTGTGACAAATTAATCAATATTAAGCAGCTTGTTGGTTATCCAATCCTTTTGAAACTATTAGCTTATTGTCTTTTACAGGAGATGAAAATTGAATATCTAGATTTTCTTTTTTACAATTTTCAATGATCTCTTCTCTCCAATTTGTGTGAATTTCCCCTGCCAGATATACTTTCAACATATTTTCCTTATTTTTTTGAGTTTTATTATCTAATATCAAATTTAAATAACATAGTCTAATGACAGGATTTCACTATTAACAATATTATTATTTTAGTGTAACAAATTCTTCAGCAGAAGTTGGGTGAATAGCCGTAGTATTATCAAAATCCTTTTTAGTAGCCCCAGCAGTCAGTGCTACTGCTAAACTTTGAATAATCTCTGGACTATCTTGGCCAAGCATATGAATCCCTAATACCTTATCGCTTTTAGCATCTACTATTAATTTCATTAATATTTTTGGTTTGTTTTCATTGAAAGTATATTTCATAGGTGAAAATTGAGTTTTAAATGTTTTAACTTCAATTCCCTCTTTTAAAGCTTCTTCAGAAGACATTCCAACTGTTGATAAAGGTGGATCGGTGAAAACTGTTGAGGGAATATTATTATGGGTTGCTGATCTTTTATGTTTGCCAAATTCAGTATCAGCAAACGCATGGCCCTCTCTAATTGCAACAGGAGTTAAATTTATTCTATCAGTTACATCTCCAATTGCATAAACAGTATCAACGTTTGTTTTAGAAAACTCATCCACAATAATTGCTCCATTTTTTTTTTGCAAAACTCCAGTTTTATCTAAATTTAATTGATCAACATTTGGTGATCTACCAAGTGCTGATAATACACAGCTTGATCGTATGTTGTCATTTTCTTCTGTTTTAATAACTAAATCATTACCGTCTTCAATAATGTCATTAATATTTGTGTTCAATTTAATATCAATTCCTTTTTTAATCATTTCTTCTTGAAGAAGGGTTGTTAGATCATGGTCAAAACTTTTTAAAATTCTCTCACCCCTATAAATCAAAGTGGTTTTAACCCCTAGTCCATTCATGATACAGGCAAATTCAACTGCAATATATCCTGCTCCTAAAATTGTGATATCTTTTGGAAGTTCTTCAATATGAAATATATCATCAGAATTTAAAATTTTATGTTTTGCAGTAAAGTTTGATTGGTTGCAAACTCCTCCTGTAGCAATCAGTATTTTTTCTCCCTTAAATTCTTCATTATTGATAATAACTGTGTCCTTATCTTTAAAAGTTGCATAACCATCAATTCGTTCAACCTTATTTTTTTCTAAAATAGACTTATAAATATTATTTAGTCTTTCTATTTCTTGATCCTTATTTTTAATTAGTCTTTGCCAATTAAAAGGAATTTGTTCAGGAATATCCCAGCCATATGTTCTGGCATTATTAAAATCACTTTTGTATTGAGCAGCATAAGTAAATAATTTTTTTGGAACACACCCTCTATTTACACATGTACCTCCATAATTAAGCCCCTCTGCAATCAATACTTTTGCACCATAATTAGCAGCAATTCTTGCAGCTCTTACTCCACCAGAACCAGCACCTATTACAATTAAATCATATATTTTCATTTTATTAATTTAAATTATAGTTAATTTTTATAAAATTAAACAAACAATTATTAAATATATGCAAAGACTACATTTATATCTTGGTGTTAAAAACTTAAACAAAAGTATAAATTTTTACAAAAATTTATTTAAATCTTAACCCACAAAATTGAAAGAAGATTATGCACAGTGGGTTTTAAATGATCCTAAAATAAATTTTGCTATATCTACTAAAGTAAAAACTTTAGGGGTAGATCATCTTGGTATTCAAGTTGATAATGTTGAAGAGTTAAATGATATAAGAGCCAATTTAGATAAAGCTGATATATCTACTCACACAGATGGTGAAGTAACATGTTGTTATGCAAAATCAGAAAAATCTTGGGTCAATGATCCAAACGGAGTAGCTTGGGAAGCTTATCACACGATGGAAGATGCTGAGATTTACAGAGTCTTTTACTGGTATTAGTTATTTAAACACTCCTTATTATATTGTAGCTGAACTTGTAGGAATGTTAATTGCTGTATTTATTGTTAAAAGATTATTTTTAGAAAAGAATTAATTTAATGAATAGCCAGCTGATCTTACGGTTCTAATTAATTCTTTAAATCCATCAATATTAATACTTTGTCTAAGTCTTCTTATATGAACATCAACTGTTCTTGTTTCAACATTGATATTATCAGACCAAACATTCTCTAGAATTTGATCTCTTGAGTAAACACGTTTAGGGTTTTTAATAAAAAAATTGATTAAATCATATTCCTTGGGTCCCAAATGAATTTCTTTGTTTTTTCTAAAAACACGTCGTGTTAATCTATCCACCTTAAGGTCTTCGAATTCAACAATATCAGAAACTAATGAGGGCTTAGATCTTCGAAGTAGCGCTTTTATTCTTGCAAGTAATTCTGGGAAACTAAAGGGTTTGGTGATGTAATCATCTGCACCAGAGTTTAACCCTTTAATCTTATCTTCATCCTCACCCTTAGCAGTAAGCATTATGATTGGAATTTCTTTAAATTTTTTTTCTTTTTTTAAAATTTTACAAATTTCTACGCCAGAAAAATCAGGTAACATCCAGTCTAATAAAACAAGATCAGGAAATAATTTTTTAATATCTTCAATACCCTCATTGCCATTGTCTGATGATGAAACTTTATAACCTTCTTTTTCAAGGTTATATTTAACTAAAGTGATAATGGGTTGTTCGTCTTCTACAATATGAATGCTAACGCTCATTAGTTTGGATCAAAATCTTTACCTTTAGGTCTTGCTCCTTCAATATGCTCTCCCTCGATTAGATAAAATAAAGCTTCAGCGATATTAGTAATATGATCTCCTGCTCTTTCAATATTTTTAGTCACAAACAATAAGTGTGTTGCTAGATCTAAATTTTTTTTATCTTTGCTTAAGAAATTTGCAACTTCGTTCATTGCGATATGTGTTAAATCATCTACTCGCTCATCTGATTTCCAAATTTTAACAGCAGCTTCTTTTGACTGGTTAAGATAAGCATCCAAAACATCTTTCAATTGTCTTTGAACTAACTCCCCTAATCTTTTTAAACTGGCAATTAACTTTTCTGGAAGATCGCGTGGTAAAGGTTTGATCTTTTTAGCAACACTTTTTGCTAAATCACCAATACGTTCAAGATCACTTGAAATTTTTAAAGTTGAAATAGTTAATCTTAAATCAATTGCCATCGGGGCTCTTTTAACGAGTACTGTTACAATCTGCTCTTCAATAGTTGCTCTTAACTCATTAATTTTTTCATCATTTTTAATAATGTTTTCAGCAGCTTCTTTATCAACTTTGATGATGGCCTCCATTGAGTCTGTCAACTGAGCTTCAACTAAGCTACCCATTTTAATTAAGTTATCATTTAAACTTTGTAATTCATCCTCGTAGGATTTAACAATATGTGTAATTTCTGACATAATTAACCAAACCTCCCTGTAATATAATCCTGGGTCATTTTATTTCCAGGGTTTTTAAATATTTTCTCTGTTGTATCCACTTCAATTATTTTTCCTAAATGGAAAAAGCCAGTTCTTTGAGAAACTCTAACGGCTTGGGACATTGAATGAGTAACAATGACTATTGTATAACTTTTTTTAAGTTCATCAATTAATTCTTCAATTTTAGCAGTGGCAATAGGGTCTAGTGCCGAACACGGTTCATCCATTAAAATAACTTGAGGATTTACTGATATGGCTCTTGCAATACATAATCTTTGCTGCTGACCTCCAGATAAACCTGTGCCTGCTTCATTTAACCTGTCTTTAACTTCGTTCCATAAAGCTGCTTTTTTTAAACTATTCTCAACAATTTCATCCATATCTGTTTTATTTTCTGCTAAACCATGAATGGTTGGTCCATAAGAAATATTATCATAAATACTTTTTGGAAAAGGATTGGGTTTTTGAAAAACCATACCAATTTTCTCTCGAAGTCCTACTACATCCAGATTTTTGTCAATGATCTCTTCATCATCTATTGTAATTGATCCTTCAACTTTACAAATATCAATAACATCATTCATTCTGTTTATACATCTTATGAAGGTTGATTTTCCACATCCAGAAGGACCGATTAAAGCTGTAACTTCTTTGTCATAGATATCCAAATCTACATCGAAGAGCGCTTGTTTTTCTCCATAATGCACATTTAAATTACTGCTTTTAATTTTTATTTTATTATTTTTCATTACCACTTCCTTTCAAATTTTTGTCGTAAGTAAACTGCTATAAAATTTAATGTAATTAAAAAACTTAAAAGAACCATAATAGTTGCTGAAGTTTTTTCTACAAACCCTCTTTCTGCTTGTTCAGACCATAAATAAACCTGTACTGGCAACGAAGCTGATGGATCCGTTGGAATAGATGGAATATCGACCACAAAAGCAACCATGCCAATCAATATTAAGGGTGCTGTTTCCCCAAGCGCTTGGGCCAAACCAATAATAGTTCCTGACAAAGTGCCTGGAATTGCTAAAGGCAAAACATGATGTGTAACTGATTGAACTTTAGATGCGCCAATTGCAAGCGCTCCTTCTCTAATTGAAGGAGGTACTGCTTTTAAGGAAGCTCTACATGGAATAATAATTCTTGGTAAAGTCATTAAGGCTAAAGTAATTCCTGCAACTAATGGAGTTGATCTTGGTAGATGAAAGGTCCCAAGCAAAATACCCAAACCTAATAATCCAAATACAATGGAAGGTACTGCTGCTAAATTATTTATATTAATTTCTATAAAATCAGTAATTTTATTTTTAGGAGCAAACTCTTCTAAATAAACTGAAGCTGCAATAGCGATTGGAAAAGATAATAATAAAGTAATTACAATGGTAAAAAATGAACCCACTAAGGCTCCACCAATTCCTGCAAGTTCAGGGTTTCTTGAATCTCCTTTAGTAAACAAATATGAGTTAAATATTTTATTAACTTTTCCTTCATTAACTAATTCGTCATAAAGATTTAATTGAAAATTATTAATCCGTCTTCGCTCTTCTGGAAGTTCTCTAGGGTAATTACCTTTATGCAATTGATCAAAATCATCTGATGCAGTTAGTTTTAATACAGTGGTTTGATTTAAAGCTTTTGGATTATCAAGTAAAAAGTTTCTTATTTCATATTCATAATCAGGACTAAATAAATTAATTAATAACTTTTCTTCAGTTAAACCATTAACTTTTTTTACTTTAAGAATACTATCAATTGCTAGTTCATAGTAATCTGTATTTTCTAAATCTTCGAGTGGAGGCGATTCACTTAATTCTAAAGTGTCAGCATCAAAATTTACCTCAACATCGATAGTTGTTTTTAAAAATGCGCCACTGCCTTTTGAAAAGATAGCATTTAATAAAAAGATTACAAAAAAAATTGCTAGTAAAATAGAAGTTAATCCATAGAGCTTAAATCTTTTTTCAGCATTATGTCGTTTTTTTAATCGTTGCTCTTTATTCATATTTTTCTCTATATTTTTTAACAAATCTTAAGGCTATGTAGTTTAAAATTAATGTTGCAAAGAAAAGTGTTAAGCCCAATGCAAAAGCAGATTGTGTTTTTGGACTATCGAACTCCTGATCGCCAATTAATAACATTACAATTTGAGTGGTGATGGTAGTGGTAGACTCAAGTGGATTAATGGTTAGATTTGCGGCTAAACCAGCAGCCATTACCACAATCATTGTTTCACCAATGGCTCTTGATACAGCTAATAACACCGAGCCCACAATCCCTGGTAATGCAGCAGGAATTACAACATTTTTAATAGTTTCTGATTTGGTTGCTCCAATTGCATAAGATCCATCTCTTAAAGATTGAGGGACTGCATTAATCACGTCATCAGATAATGAAGACACATAAGGAATAATCATAACCCCCATTACCAATCCTGCAGCAAGAGCACTTTCAGAAGATACCTCTAAGTTTAACTTTTCACCTAATTCTCTAAAAAAGGGGCCAACAGTAAGCGCTGCAAAAAAGCCATATACAACTGTTGGAATTCCAGCCAGGATTTCAATAATTGGTTTAGAATATTTTCTAACTTTAGAACTTGCGTACTCTGCCATATAAATTCCAGAAAATAATCCAATAGGAACAGCTACAAGCATTGCAATGAGAGCTATAAATGCTGTACCAGCAAATAAAGGAACAGAACCAAAAGCACCTTTTAAATTTTCATATTCTAAAGCTGTAATTGCTGAGGCATCACTAACGAAAGCTCTTTGAGGACTCCAATTCATTCCAAACAAAAAATCAAAAATATTAATTGCTGAAAAAAATTTTAAACTTTCAAATAAAAGAGAGAAAATAATTCCCATTGTTGTTAATATAGCAACTAGAGAACATACAAAAAGTAATCCTGTTAAAATTTTTTCAACATCATGTCTTGCTTTATTATTTTTTGAAATTCTAAAAATCCCATATGAGATAGCAGCAATAAAAGTTGATAATAATAAAACAATTTTAGAATTTTGAGCAATTGTTTGTAAATTTTCATAATTCTTAACACCTATTTTAATTTCTTCAGTTAAGGTTCCTGAAAAATTACCCTCATAAAGTGATCTAATTTTTTGATAAAGTAAATTAAGTTGGTCACTCGAATAATTTAAATCGTTTTGAATTAAAGTTTGTGAGATCAAATATTTAATAATCGCTGGTTCAAATATAGACCAAAATAATAATATAATTAATGCTGGTAACGCGCACCATAAAGCTAGATAATAACCATAATAATTTGGTAGAGCGTTAATCTTTATAGATTGTGTTGATGTAATTTTTCTTATTCTAGAGCGACCATATAAAAATGATAGATAGCTAAATATTGTAACTAATAATAAAATTATAATATTCATGAGCTTATGTATTACAGTTTTAATGTTACAGATTTGTTACAATTTTAAACTACAAATTGTACTAATAAAAAAGGCCAGAAGTTTATTCTGGCCTTGATTATGTTTGAGGAATTTAAATTACTTGATGCTAATAGTGTTTAATTCGACCGCTGCAGTTCTTACAACATCATATTTTGCTTTAGCTAAAGGTACTAAACCGATCTCAGCTAAGTAACCTCTTGGTCCCATTGCTTTTTTTGACGTAAAATCTTTAATAAATGCGTCAATTCCAGGAACTACTCCAATATGTGCTTTTTTTACATAAAAGAATAAAGGTCTAGCTATTGGATATGAGTAATCTTGAATACCTTCAAGACTAGGTTTAACTCCTTCTATAGCTGCAGCTTTCACCTTGTCTTTATTGCTAACTAAATAGCTATAACCAAAAAAGCCGTATGCATCAGGATTTGATGCTAGTTTTTGAACAATTAGAGTATCGTTTTCACCCGCTTCTACTGCATAACCGTCTTCACGGATTTTAGTACATTCGCTACTAGCTTTGTCACCAAAAAGTGCTTTTGCCTCTTTAGAACAACCTTTGCTCATTACTAAAGAATTCCATGCATCTCTTGTACCTGATGTTGGTGGAGCAATAAGAATTTCTATCTTTTTAGAAGGAAGTGATGGATCAATGTCGCTCCATTGTTTATATGGATTAGCAACCAATTTACCATCTACATCTACTTCATTTGCTAGTGCTCTCCAAAGTTGTTCTTTAGTAAAATTTGAATCTGGAGAATCTACTGCGTGAGCTAAAGAAATACCGTCATTTCCTACAATAATTTCTATAATTTCAGTTACACCATTTTTTTCACATAATGCTTTTTCTTTAGATTTTATAGCTCTTGATGCATTAGTAATATCTGGGTGATCAGTGCCAACACCAGCACAAAATAATTTCATACCCCCACCCGTTCCAGTGCTTTCAATTACGGGCGTTTTAAATTTTCCTGTTTTACCAAAATTTTCAGCAACAACAGTTGCATATGGGTAAACAGTTGATGACCCCACTATCCGGATTTGATCTCTTGCTTGAACATTTGACGCAAATAGCATCACCGTCAAGATTGATAAAATAATTTTAACATTTTTCATTTTTATTTTTCCTTTGTTTATTTATATTTAATTCTTATAAAATTTCTTTGTTTCAATTTTATTACAAGTTTATGAAACTTTTATGACAAAGAATATTTTATTATCTTCTAAAATTTTATACTTTTGGAAATTCAATGGTAAATTCAGTACCTTTTCCTTCAGTACTGATAATATCCATAGTTGCACGGTGTTGATTTACTATATGTTTAACAATAGCCAAACCTAAACCAGTACCCCCTGCATCTTTGCTTCTTGCAGGATCTACTCTGAAAAAACGCTCAGTGATTCGGGATAAATATTTTTTAGGAATTCCAACCCCTTGGTCTTTAATAGAAAACAAAATAGTGTCCATTTTCTTAACCAAGGAAATTTTAATGACAGTATCACTATCGCTATACTTGCAAGCATTATCAATTAAATTAGTAAAAATTTCTATTAATCTATTTCTATCTCCAGAAATTTTATAAGTATCATCTGTAATATTGTTTTCTATTTTTATCTTTTTTTTCTTAACAAGCTCTGAATTCAATTTAATCACGTGAGTTATTATTTCTTTTAAATCTAACTCAGTGGTGGGTCTAATATGTTCTTGTAATTCGATTTTTGACAATGAAAGTAAATCATTAATCAAATTTTCCATACGCTCCGTTTGTTGCATCATAATGGGTAAAAATTTCTTTTGCATTTCAAAATCATTTGAAGCATGACCATCATTTATTGTCTCTAATCCTAACTTAATTGACTGTAAGGGTGTTCTTAACTCATGAGAAACATTAGCAACAAAATCTGATTTAAATTGTTGTGTCTTATATATTTCAGTTAAATCTTTTAAAAATATTATTACAGAATGTTCATCTTCAGATTCATTTAAAGACTCAGGGATAATATTTACATTATAGAATTGAAAAATAGGAAGTTTAATTTCCACATCTAAAACTTGTGAACTTTTATCCTGAATTGCAAGATCAATACTTTCTAATAAATTAGCATCTCTTAAAATTAATGAAATATTTTTACCAATAATATCATTACCAAATCTAGCAACAGCGCTTTTATTTGCAAAAAAAACATTTTTAAATTTATCAAGGATAATTACTTGATCCATCATCTCATCAAGAAATATCATTTTTTGATCTTTTATTTTAATATCAGAGCTCATAATTTTAAAACCAGAGGTAGTATTATAACTCTAAAAATAAATTTGTAATTAATAATTAATTATATAGAAAGTTTTAATGACTCTTACATTGTTTTATACAATCGTCGGCTTTGCTTTAGCGGGGTACAGTGTTATTGCAAATGACTCAATTCAAACATTGGGAACTTTTATCGCGTCAAAACA
>ENA-OQVM01006005-OQVM01006005.1-marine-metagenome-genome-assembly--contig:-NODE-6005-length-11324-cov-2.972615_pt1 | contig 11324 bp, 7 predicted proteins | sample MGYA00237776_ERZ505498 | MGnify/ENA primary metagenome ERZ505498 (study PRJEB26159, sample SAMN06265151) | marine metagenome | isolation source: Helgoland LTER site | place: Germany:Helgoland, sampling... | reverse complement strand
TGAGCATATCTACTGAATCCTCAAGACCTTTTGCAATTTCACGACGCTGATCAGCAATACCTTGCCCTTGTAGCCTCTTGCTTTCTGCTTCTGCCTTTGCTTTGGCTACAATACGAATTCTCTCTGCCTCTCCATCGTACTCTGCAGCTGTTTTTTCGCGCTCGGCAGCATTAATTCTGTTCATTGCATTCTTTACTGCTATATCAGGATCGATATCTGTAACGAGTGCTTTCACGATCCCGTATCCATAGTTATTCATAGCTTCTGCGAGCTCTCTCTTAATGGCCACAGCTATATCGTCTTTGCGAACAAATACATCATCAAGTTTCATCTTGGGCACCTCTGCTCTGACTACATCGAATACATATGATGTAATCTGATCGTAAGGAATCTCGAGTTTATAGAAAGCATCGTAAATCGTATCTCTTTGAATCTTAAATTGTACAGATACCTTAGTTTTAACGAATACGTCATCAAAAGTTTTAGTCTCAACCATTACGTCTAGCTGTTGAATCTTCATATTGACTCTACCTGCCACTCTATCGAAGAAAGGAATTTTGAAATTTAATCCAGGATTCTTTATAGAATGAAATTTTCCAAATCGCTCTACAATGGCAAATGTCTCTTGCTTTACTGTAAATAGTCCAGTCAGCAAGAGAATTAATATCAAAAATATAAAAGGTGCAAATACTATTAAATTTCCCATGATTGCTTATTTTTTATGATTGCTTAAAAACAAATCTAGCGGCTACGCAACTAGAATTGTACTAATAATACAATTAAGATAGAGGAAAAGTCGCATTGTCGAGAGCTTTCTCTATTAAAATGAAATTAAAGTCAATAAACGTCGGCTAGAGTCATTTTTATTTTTGGACCTAGACCTCTAAAAATATATCTGCAATTTTAACCCTTCTATAATACACCAACTGTAGTCAAGCATCGTTCGCAAAATATGTACTTTTACCATCGTAATCTATTTTACATATACTATAGACTACAAATTTTTACTAATAAATGATTAATCACATCTTGCACATCCATCAATCTTTTAGACTAGTTATATGTATAACCTTACTATGTACCTTAAGTACAAGTGTAGTGGCTCAGCGTGATATCTTATCATCAGATGATGAACTAGGTATAAGACGTAAAGATGACTTAAATGGCTTTGATAGCTTACAGATCGGTAAGGACCCCAATGTAGTGGATAGTACAATATTCAAGTACTTTACATTACAAGATATATCTAATCTCCGAGAATTTGGAGATACTACTCTAGATCAAAATTTGTCTTACTCCGATCCAGCAAGAGATCCATCTAAGCCAAGTGCCAACTTAGGTACAGTAGCTTCGGCTAGTCATCCTTTATTATATACACCATCTCAAGTCACTGGATTTCACAGTGGATTTCATGAGTATGATACTTACAACTTTACTATAGACGGGTTTAAATACTACAAAACTAATAGGGCGATATCAGACCTTTATTTTTCTACTATAGGTAATCTGCAGAATCTGAGTCTAAAGACAGACTTTACTAGAAATTTTGAAGATGGAATCCAGTTAAGTATTAATTATCAGCGATTTTCAAATCTAGGATTCTACTCTAGCCAGCGTGCGCGTACAACCAACTTTGGCACTGGACTTTGGTTTCAGTCTCCCACAGATAAGTATAATTTATTTTTCACTTTCGTGTCAAACGTAAATACTGAAGAGCAAAACGGAGGCATTACTACAGATACTTTATTCGGAACCGAATTTGCTGAATTCCGAACGGCCATTCCCACTAATCTAACAGATGCCAATACCAGATATCAACAGAGAGGAATACGATTCTCGAATTACTATAAGTTAGCCTCTCCAGATAGTACTAACTGGAACCTACAACTGCAATACGATCTAGAGTATGATTGGAACTACTGGAACTATGACGATGTCCTTACTAATAGCTCTACCGATACATTACTATATCAAAAATATCTTACCGACACTAGAGGTGCTCGAACCTATATTACAGATAACAATCTATCACAAGCGGCATATTTACATGGTATTGGACCTAATGGATATCAAGGTAAATTAGGCTTGCAGTATGACAGGCATAAAATAAGTCAAGCTAATAGAGATAGTACAATCAATGACCTTAGCCTAAAATATAATGTAAGTATTCCTTTTGTCAAATCACTGCAGCTTTACAGCAAAGGATCTATAGGCTTAGGTGCTAATGCTGGATCGTTCGATTTAGATGGTTATGTAAATCTGAAAATAAAAGACTGGGCAACACTAAAAGGTGGTGCTAATCTGTTTAGACGATCTATCGAATTAATAGAAGATGAATTCTGGATTAATGATGTCAAAATATTTGACAATGATTTTAGTAAGCCATTTGGATCTAAGCTCTACGGCATACTCAATATACCTAAGCTCAACACAATAATTTCTCTCAAGCAAACATTGGAGAACAACCCTATACTTTGGGACTTTAATGCGTTACCCTATCAACTAGATGAAATATTATCTACTACTCAGCTCAATGCGCAGATACATCTAATATGGGGAGGATGGCACATGGACAACTATCTACAGTATCAGATATTGAGCGAAGATTTGATTGATCTACCTAATTATATGAGTACTCATAAATTCTATTGGGATGGTGATATATTCCATAAAAATATGAACCTGCGAATAGGAGTACAGACTAGATTAGTGCCTGAGTATACTGCTCAGAGATTTATACCTGTTATAGGTAGATTTCATGAAGGTGTAAATCCATTGCAATTCTATCCTGACACAGATTTCTTTATTTCATTCAAAGTACAATCATTTAGAATGTTCCTGCAAGTGCAGAATATTACAGAATTCTGGAGTAGCGACAAAGATATCAATTATCAAGTTGAAAATCATCCTCAATATGATTTCACATTCAGGTATGGTGTTAGATGGGTACTGTTCGATTAGTTTATATCGAGTAAATGCTAATAATTAGAACTAAAAGAAGTCCCACCTCTTTTGATACTCTAACTATAGCCTACTTTTATTTCTTACATTTGGGTATAAATTATGACCATGAAAAATTTAATTCACATCTTATTCATTGTCGTTCTTTTCGTTCAATGCGGAGATAAGCAAGCAACATCACATCAAGATACCAACTTAGGAGAAATTGAATTCAAAGTGAGTAGTTCAGAGGAAGCTGCTCCTTATTTTCATGAAGGATTATTATTGTTACACAGTTTTGAGTTTGAAGATGCTGCCGATAAATTTGTGAAAGCTCAGCAAATAGATTCTAATTTTGTAATGGCTTATTGGGGGGAAGCGATGACATTTAATCACCCACTTTGGAAAGAGAGATATAGTGAAGAAGGGACTGCAGCACTTAAGAAATTGGCTGACACAAAAAAAGATAGACTCACAATGGCAAAGACACCTCTCGAATTCGATCTATTGGAGGGTGTTGAAATTTTATATACCATCGGTGATAAAAATGAGCTAGATATAGCATACAAAAATCACATGGAAAAACTATATAAGAAGTATCCAGAACACCATGAAGTTGCTGCATTCTATGCACTATCATTACTAGGATCATCTAAAAGCAGAAAAGATGACGACAATTATGAAGTAGGTGCAAAAATAGCTCAGAGTATATTAAGTGAAAATCCTCATCACCCAGGTGCATTACATTATTTGATTCATTCGTATGATGATCCAGACCATGCGACATTAGCTCTAGATGCAGCAAATAGATATTCTAAAGTTGCACCAGATGCAGAACATGCTTTGCACATGCCTTCTCATATTTTCGTAGCACTAGGTATGTGGGATGAAGTTATCAATTCTAATATCGCTAGTTACGAAGCTAGCGTAGTCAGAATGAAGAAAAAAGAACTAGATAATGACGCTAGAGGCTACCATGCTTTTAAATGGTTAATGTATGGATATTTGCAAAAAGGAGATTTTGAAAAAGCCAGAGAGATGGTGTATGACATGAAACAATATTGCGAAGAAAAGCCATCTAGTAAAGCTCGCGCACACTACATTATGATGAAAGCGGATTACCTTACGGAGTCTGGTAATTGGATAGATTCTATAGCCAATGATATTGTTGACTTAGAAAAATTGAATTTACAGACTCAAGGAGTTCAAATTTTTACTCAAGGAATGTCGGCATATATGGAGGGAAATAAGAATTCCTTAAATGCTGCAATCAATGATCTTAATATAATGCAAACTGATTCAGAGACTCAAATGGTAATCGGTACACCTAAAATGTGTAGTGGCATATCTAGATACTTACAACCTCCATCTGTGAATGAGGTAAATAGTATCAAGGTCCTAAAATATGAGTTAATGGCATTTTCTGCCCTGCTTAACAAGAATGAAAAAACTGCCGAAAAATGGATGCAACAAGCTACAGAAGCAGAAGAAACTACAACTTACAACTACGGACCACCAAATATTGTAAAACCATCTTTTGAATTATACGGTGAATGGTTAGTAGAAAAAGACAGAAAAAAAGAAGCTCGCCAACAGTTTGAAAAAGTACTCGAACGAGCGCCTAAAAGAAGATTGGCAATAATGGGTCTGGAGAATACTAAATCCTAAAACTACAATACAGTTAATGCGGCATTAAATGATACTAACTGCATAGTTGGCATTCTCACTAAATTAAAAAACATGACTATAAATAATTCTAAAAAAGACTTTACTTATTCCTATATAAGACAGCGTAAACTGATTTATTAAATTTCTAGTCTAATCTCAATATCAACCAAGAAGCTATTTTTATTCGTTCCAATATCATCTCCTTTAATCCAATTTGTCGATCTGAAACTATAAGCGACATCAGCAAATAAAATAGTCAAATCAAGAGCAATACCTAAATAAAAATAGTGAAATTTAAATTAATCACTTTAGCTACTATTATTTCTTCACTACTTTCTTATAATTACATATCGTAGTTAGGCTTGATAACATGTTTTCCTTTATCATAAAAGTCTTCTATAATCTGAACCACTTCATCAACATCGTCGGTTATAGGAATCATATCCATATCTTTAGCACTTATATTGTTATACTTATCTAGCATAGTATTTTTGACCCAGTCAACTAATCCTTGCCAAAATTCTTTACCTACTAGAATCACAGGAACGTTTGTTATTTTCTTAGTCTGTATCAGTGTCAACACTTCGAAAAGCTCGTCTAGTGTACCAAAACCTCCTGGCATAGCTACAAAAGCTTGTGCATACTTTACGAACATCACCTTACGTACAAAGAAATATCTGTGATCAATATTCTTATCTGGATCTATATATGGATTGTGTGATTGCTCAAATGGAAGGTTGATATTTAAGCCTACAGAAAGTCCTCCATTCATATATGCCCCTTTGTTTGCGGCTTCCATGATTCCTGGACCGCCACCAGTGATTACTCCAAACCCTGCTTCAACCAATCTCTTCGCTACATCTACCGCCAATTGGTAATATGGATCTTCTGGTTTAGTTCTCGCGCTACCGAATACTGAGATGCATGGCTCCAATTTATTCAATGTTTCAAATCCATCTACAAACTCTGCTAACACTTTGAACATAGTCCAACTATTCTCTCCTTCTAGCTTTGTCCATTGTTTTCTATGTACGCCAGTTTCGTCCTTTTTGATTTCGTTTTCACCACTCATAATATTATTATTTTATCTTTTTTTTTAATAGCCCGCCAACTTATTGACTGACAGAATAAGACCTAAACAATGAACTTCCCATCACTATTTAGGTCTTTATTATTTTATAGAATATGCCAGTGATTAAGCAGGCACACCTTTATACTTTTCAAATTGTTCTCTGGCAAATTCGATGAACTTTTCCTCGCTATCAAACTGATCTAAAATAGATTGCAATTTTGATCTATTATCAGCATTATTGACTACATAGTTTTGCACGTCTTTTTTGCCTATCTGATCACCACTCAATATTATTAGCCTTTCTACAACGTTTCTTAACTCTCTTATATTTCCTGTCCAGTTATTCCCTTTGAGTAGTTCCATAGCGGTAGCATCTACTTTTTTTATAGGAGTACCGTATTCTGAACAGATATTCTTTACGAAATGCTCTACCAACTGAGGTATATCTTCTCGTCTATCGTTCAGTGCAGGAACATCAATCAGTATTACAGCTAGTCTATGATAAAGGTCCTCTCTGAATTTACCTTTACTAATTTCAGCTCTTAAATCTTTGTTAGTTGCGGCTACTACTCTGACATCAACTCTGATCTCTTTCTCCCCACCTACTCTTGTTATCCTACTTTCTTGTAAAGCTCTCAATACCTTGGCTTGAGCAGAAAGTGACATATCTCCTATTTCATCTAGGAATAGAGTGCCACCGCTGGCTAACTCAAATTTTCCTATACGCTGCTTATGAGCTGAGGTAAATGATCCTTTTTCATGACCAAATAACTCCGACTCTATAAGTTCAGAAGGTATCGCTGCACAGTTTACTTCTACAATAGGATTAGCGTTACGATTACTCTTTTCGTGTAGCCATCTTGCTACTAACTCCTTACCAGCTCCGTTAGATCCCGTGACTAGTACTCTTGCCTCTGTAGGAGCTACTGTATCTATAGTCTCTTTTATAAATTGAATTGGAGCTGAGTTACCTATTATTTCTTGTACTGCTGACTTCCTAGTCACTTTGCGCTGCAAAGTGTTTTTCTCTGTAATTAAACTTGATTTGTCCATTGCATTACGGATAGTAATGAAAAGTCTATTAAGATCTGGCGGCTTTTGAATGAAATCGAATGCTCCTTTCTTTACAGAATCTACAGCCGTGTCTATATTACCATGACCAGAGATCATAATCACAGGTATATCTGGCTTAAGTATTTGGATTCGCTCCAGCGCTTCCATACCATCCATCTTAGGCATTTTAATATCCATGATGATCACATCATAATCATTCTGCTTAAGCTTGACAATAGCGTCTAATCCATCAGATGAATCATCAACCTTGTATTTCTCCAATTCGAGTATATCCCTGAGTGTATTACGAATCCCTTTGTCGTCATCTACGATTAATATCTTAGCCATAGCCTTGTAGTTTATCTATTACTATAACCGCTTGATGATTAATCTATTGCAGCTATAATGATAGTTATTGCTTATTAAGTTGCGTAGAAATAGATATTCCTACTAATGAGTAAATATACATTAAATATTTATTTAATAAGTAAATAACTGTGAAATAAGTGTTTATCTAATTATATATGACTTTAAGCTTGTGTTTCCAAGGCGCCCAAGCCTATACTATACTAATCCAAAAAAGACTTACTATAATTTGGCGACACACCACTTTAAAGATATGGTATTAACTCAGCTTAGAAACAATCTCGTGTTTTCAGAAAACCTCTAGCATTTAGAATATTCTTATTTAATAACTTTACAATGTTGTTACTGATGAATCAGTACGTTCGATATTATATTTTGATTGCAGATAGGATTTACTTCGATGATAAAAAGCCTGTAGAGATATCCTAGAAAAGGATTTGGGTATAAATCCAATTCCAGTAAAAGGTAATTCTTGAAGAGAAGTTTAGGTTGTGGAATACGACTGTGTTCGTCCTACTTAAAGCAATAAATTCAACATAGTTACATCTGCCTAAAAAATAAACTAAGTTATAAAGGCAAATTTCCTTGTTATATTCGACCTGATCATGAGCTTAAAGAATCTCTTATAATTCAATACAAGTTGAGCACGAGAACAGTACAAACTTACGTTTCCTATTTAGCCCAGTTTTCTCAACAATTCAATATTCCTTCTAGAAATTTCATCGGTATCTCCGTATGATTCAATAGCTTTTTCTACTTGATCTCTGCGCAATACATGAATCATAGGATAAGGCGATCTATTCGTCTTATGTGATGGATCTTTAGCATCTTCTCCAGCGAATAGATAATCTGGATGGAATGCTACCACCTGATATTCTGCATCATAATCACTATCTTCTAATATTGCCTCAGAGGTATAGTAGAAATCTAAAAAGTCTGAATAATCTGGAAATTGAGTGAGATACAAAAGAAAAAAAGTAGAAATTTTTTCTGTCTTAAGCTTCGATATAAAACTTAGTATGAGAAGCTCTATATTTTCACCTCTTTCTACGTAATATCGTACCTCTTGATGATCCAATACCCTCTTGGCAAATGGACAAATATTATGATGGATAATAAAATTATGTATCCATTCTTTCGTCGCTTGTATTTTGTGATATTCCTGCATATTACATCAATATACCATTTTATGCTATTACCTAATTAGATTAAACCTGCTTCTCTCAACATTTCTCTATGATCTTTCTCTATAGTAATCCAAAATACGTTCATAGGTACTTTATTAATATACCTTTGTCGAAATGTCTGAGGCTGCATTCAGCTCCAAGCAGACTACTTTGCTGTCTATCTAAAAGCTTCTCAGCTTTGCACTCTAAAGCATCTTACGTCGTCACTAAATCTTCGTTAGAGCTTATTTATATTCGCCGCAGCCACTAGTTTGGCGACCTGACATCCTCAACTCCTAAAGCAATTTCTTACTTGACTCGTAATATATCTAGTAATTTACTCCTTCCTATTTGCTTTTTCCTCCATCGTCTCACCCTTACTCGTGACATGTAAGGCCTCCTTTTAATTAATAATTCTAGATTTTCATAATGTGAGTCGACACCATTAGCCACTAAAAGTTAATTATAGACTAACTCGACTTGTACTAAACTACGTATATTAACCCACTTATAGATATAACATAAGTGCCATATGTCAAGTAAAAAGTCAAGCCGCCAGGAAAGAAGGGCTGCAGAGAGAAAGCTAAAGAAATCAGAAAACGCTGCTACTGTAGACATTGCTAAATCAACTCAATCCAATGGTATTCCTTTTTATTGGATGTATGGATTGATTGCTATTGTCCTAACATTCATCTGTTTCAGCAATGTAGGAGGCTTAGAATTTGTCAATTGGGATGATGATAAAAATTTTTCTGAAAATCCAGCAGTAGTAAACTTCAACATGGGAGATTTTGCCGCATTGACATCAGAAATATTCAGCTCACATGTCATTGGTAATTATAACCCATTGACTATTTTCTCCTTTGCTATGGACAAGGTTATGTTTGGATTAGATAATCCGGGAGCATGGCATTGGGAAAATCTCCTCTTTCATCTCCTTTGTGTTTTTCTAGTATATCGCATCAGTTTACTACTTGGACTTAGTTGGAAGGGTGGACTATTTGTCGCCATTCTATTCGGTATACATCCGATGAGAGTAGAGTCCGTGACATGGGTCACTGAGCGCAAGGATGTATTATTTGGCTTCTTCTTTCTTTGGGCATTATACATATACATTCGTAGTAAGATCACAACCAATAAATTCGATGTTTTATGGATTACCGGTCTAATGATATTATCATGTCTGGCTAAAATACAAGCCGTTGCCTTACCATTGACTATGCTGGCTGTGGACTATTATATGGACAAAGACTTAAGTTTCAAAAACATATTATCTAAAGTACATTACTTCATCATATCCCTAGCTACAGGACTGGTTGGTATACACTTTCTAAATCTACAAGGGTCAATTGAAGATGTTGATAAATTTTCCTTTTTTCAAAGGATATTTATTGGTGCATATTCATTCATAGTATACTGTGTAAAACTTATCGTCCCTTACGAATTATCTCCTTTGTACCCATATCCAGAATCTTTGCCCTGGTATATTTTTGGAAGTATTATAGCCTTGCCAATCGTTCTATTCATCTTATGGAAAGCACACAAGCTGGGTAAGAAACATATCGTATTTGGTTTAGGAGTATTCATTTTCAATATTATATTCCTCTTGCAGATATTAGGAGCTGGACAGGGATTTCTAGCGGATAGATTTAGCTATATCCCCTACCTAGGTTTGTTCTTTATATTAGGATATTACTTTGATCAATTCACCAAGAATGATCATAGACTTAGGACAAGTACTTTTGCTCTAAGCGGACTATTTGTAATAGCTATGGGTGTCATGACTTTCAACCAAAATAAAATCTGGAAGAACAGTGGTACTATGTGGAGTCATGTACTTAAGTATTATAAAAATACTGATCTACCTTATGGCAATAGAGCTAACTATTATCGAGATGCAAAAAAATACGATCTTGCATTATCTGACTACGATAAAGCTATACGGCTCAAGCCTATTAATCCTGAAGCCCTAAACAGCCGCGCAAGATTATATTTCAATAAAGGTGGCGCAGAAAATCTCAAACTAGCGGCGGCTGATTACAATACTGCAATAGAAAAGAAACTCTCATTACCCAAGGGTCCGGATCGTGATGAATCTCTTGGAGAATATTATATTAACCTCGGTGCAACTTATGCTATGCTCGGCAATCGTACAGGTGCAATAGAAGAATTTAATAGAGGGCTAGAGTTGAAGCCTAATCATGTTACTGGTTATCTCAATCGATCAGTGATATACAATCAATTGGGTGACTACCCTAACGCTTTGAAAGATATAGAAACCTACTTTGCATACAATCCATACAATGCTGATCTCTGGTATGAAGCTGGAAGACTTAAGCGCGCCTTGAATCGACTTCCTGAAGCAGTAAAAGATTATACTGAAGCAATTAGACTCAATGGTAAAAAGGGTATATACTATTACGAAAGATCACGCACGCAAAGTCAACTTAACCAAAGAAATGCGGCTAAAAGAGATTTAGCTAAGGCTATACAGCTAGGTTACGCTAGGGTCGATCCGGAGTATAGAGCACAGATGGGGATGTAATTTATACAGAGAAAGTATAACGTACCAAGAGTGGACTCAAACAATAGGATGAGAGCAATAATTGGCTTTCAACGCGTGTTTCGACCACTTTAAGAACATATATCTAAACTTAATTTGATTACAAAGCTGAAGCTTCGAAAACATTAGAGCAAAATCTGTAATTTCGCTTTATGATCATCAGCTTAGAAATACAGAATTACGCTATTATAGAAAAGCTTCATGTTGCCCTTGACAAAGGCCTCAATATCATCACTGGTGAAACTGGCGCAGGTAAAAGTATACTACTCGGAGCATTGGGCCTAATCATGGGTAAGCGTGCAGATACCAAAGTTCTTTATCATCAAGATCGCTCCACCAAACATCTAATTCTTTATCTTTTAACTTCACATTATCTACGTGCTGTCTTTCACTAAACGCTTGCGCTCTTTCCTTAATAAAGGTCTCTGCTAGTGCAACACCTGAATCGGCACTACCTGTGTCCATGTGTCAAAGAAACCACGTGTCTGCGCCAACA
>ENA-OQVM01006004-OQVM01006004.1-marine-metagenome-genome-assembly--contig:-NODE-6004-length-11324-cov-4.099049_pt1 | contig 11324 bp, 5 predicted proteins | sample MGYA00237776_ERZ505498 | MGnify/ENA primary metagenome ERZ505498 (study PRJEB26159, sample SAMN06265151) | marine metagenome | isolation source: Helgoland LTER site | place: Germany:Helgoland, sampling... | reverse complement strand
GTGCCATGGTGCGCTTCCAGAAGTGATACATGCTGCGCCGGTAGCCATCATGATTGTTATCTGGATAAAACTGCGAGGCTGTCCAGCGGCCATGCGCATAGAAGCTGATTTGTTTCCACAGGCCGTGCGGTTGCACTGGGTAGGAACTTGGTCCACCCACCCTCGGGTTGAGCAAGCCACCAATGGCGAGCGCGTTATCACGAACGTGCTCACCGGACAAACGGAACCTGGGGGCCCGTGCCAGCAGGCGGTTATAGGGGTCTTGCTCTTGGAGATCTGCGGTGGTGCGTGATGATTGGCGGTAGGTCTGTGAGCTGAGCATGAGCTTGGCGAGCTTGCGCAGGTCCCAGCCACTGGCAACAAACTCAGCAGCGAGCCAGTCAATCAACTCGGGGTGTGATGGCCACTCTCCCTGGGAGCCGAAATCTTCTGCCGTTTTGACAATACCGGTGCCAAAGAGCATCTGCCAGTAGCGGTTGACGATGACCCGGGCGGTGAGTGGATTGGAGGGGTCGATCAACCAGTTTGCCAAAGCAAGGCGGTTGGGTTTGATGCCCTGCGGCAGCTCGCCCAGGGCAGCGGGAACCCCGCCAGTGACCTCTTCAAGTGGCTTGCTATACTCGCCACGGTCGAGGATGTGGGTCTTACGATCCGCCTTGGCCTCGTCCATGATCATGACACTGGTTTTGCCCGAGGTCATGGCACGCTTGAGCACATCAATTTCCACGTTAATATTGCGTGAGAGCAAACCCATCTGGCGGTTTTCAAGCCCGAAACTCGTGATAATTTGTCGTTGCTTGTTGGGATCACGCAGATGGTCTGGTTTTCTCAACTCTGCTAGGATGGGCTCTTTGCTCTGGGCTCTCAACCCACGATATCTGGCAAACACATCCCCCCAGGGCCCCTTGCCCAGTGGTGCTACAACTGCCGCTGCATTGAAGCCGGCCACATTCGCTTTCCTCTCCCACTTCTCAGGTGACTTGAATGCGACCTGCCAGCTGCTGTCGGTGACGAGGTGGTTACCATCAGAGGAATGCATGTAAGCAAACAAGGCAGCAAGCCCAGCTCCGAACTCCCAGTCCTTGCCCCTGATGGCGATCAGGTTGTCGCCCTTTTTAAGCCGGCCGGTGATGTTGATCACAGTGGGCTCACGCCAGTCCTTGTTACCCTGTAGCTGGTCACCGTTGATCCAAATTTCAGCCTCATTGTCACAGCTAACGAAGAGCTGAACAGACTTCGGAACTTTAGCAAGCTTGAAGGTCTTGCGGAAGTAGTTGAAGACATGGCCCTTGCCTGCTTTGTTGATCCAGATCCAAGAAGGGCTTTGCCCCTTGAGTTTCGGGTCTTTAGCAAACTGCGCGTTGAGCTGAGCGGCACTGCTTACTGGGAAGTTGGTCCCGATGCCCTTGAGGGTCTCTGGCTTTGCAAGGACGGAGGCTTCCCATTGCTTTCGTGCCTTACCGAGGTAGATCTCAGGGAAGAGCCGGTGTTGCTCGAGCATATCGATGCGTTTCTGGCAGTCTTCCTTGAAAGCATTTTTGTCCTGTAGGATGGGCTCTACCTGCATCACCGGGTTGGTATTGCCTCCCCCGTGGGCACCCATGCCAAGCTCACTAGAGTGGTTAAAGAAGGCAAAGAAGCGGTAGTAATCTTTTTGTGAGATCGGGTCGTACTTGTGATCGTGGCACTGAGCACACTTCACGGTGAGCCCGAGAAATGCGGTGCTGACGGTGTCGATCTTGTCGGCGATGGAAGAAACACGATACTCCTCAGGGATGGTTCCGCCCTCGTGGGTGTTCATGCTGTTGCGCAGGAATCCGGTGGCCACCTTCTGCATCACACTGGCGTTAGGCAGCAGATCGCCCGCCACTTGCTCGCGGATAAATTGGTCATAAGGCATGTTTTTCTGAAAGGCCTGGATCACCCAGTCCCGCCACGCCCACATCTCACGGTGGTCATCCACCGAGTAGCCATTGGTATCTGCGTAACGAGCCACATCCAGCCAATCGAGCGTAAGCCGCTCGGCAAAGGCGTCAGTAGCCAACAGTCTGTCGATGGTGGCCGCGTAAGCCGCCTCGGGGTTGGCTACAAAGGCATCAACTTCCTCTAGGCTGGGTGGAGTACCGGTGAGGTCGAGATGAAGGCGGCGCACCAAGGTCTCCGGGGATGCGGGTGGCGAAAAGCCCATGCCTTTTTTCTGCAGCCGTGTCGCAATAAATTGATCAATGGGATTGTCACTACCAGTGGTGGCTGCCTCCTTGGGGAGCTCGGGCCGTTTGACCGGCTCATAGGCCCAGTGCCCGGTGTAGGGGGCTCCCTCGGCAATCCATCTTTTGAGCAAGGCGATCTCTTCCGGCTTGATCGGTTTTTTGTGCTTGGGCGGCGGCATCAGCTTGTCCTCATCATCGCTGATGACGCGCTTGATGATCTCGCTATTTTCAGGATCCCCCGGGATAATGGCAAAATACCCACCAAGATCGGCAAAGGCACCTTCCTTGGTGTCCATGCGGTAGTCTGCATCACGGTCCTGAGAATCGGGCCCATGACAGGCAAAGCACTTCGCCGAGAGGATCGGGCGGATGTCGCGGCTGAAGTTCAGCGGCTCCTGCTCAGCAGCTCGGCTGCCACCGATAAAGCCGGTGCCGGCTATACCTGCCGTGGCTGCAAGTGTAAGGCAATAAGCCCTGTATGATCCTGAAATTCGCATCGCTATTCTGTTACGCTGGCTTGACTGTGAAATTGTCAGAAAAACCTCTTTTTTCAAACTCTTTAGGTGATCTTTCTAGGTGATGGTAGCATATCCAGCCCGACGGTCTACCATCCTTTTAGATGGGGCTGGATTTCACCCATGGCAACCAATGAATGAAATCACTACGGATTCTTAAGACCTTGGCTGCGGAATTCGCTTGGCGAGATGCCTACCGCTTTATGAAAGCTGCGGCTGAGGTGGCTGTGGTCATAAAAACCGCAATCAATAGCAATGGACGCGATGGTGTCGTTGGTGCCGGAGAGCAGGTTGCAAACCGCACGTATGCGCACGTTGAGGATGTGCTGGCTCGGTGAAATCTGGAACACCTTCTTGAAGCGCCGCTCGAACTGGCTCGGCGAGAGGTGCGCCACGGCTGCCAGGTCCTCGGTTTTGATGGGCTCGGCATAGTGCGCACGAACGTGTTCAAGCACCTCGTTCATCTCCATGTAGGGGCGCAGCTTTTCAGAGGCATCGTCCATGCTGCGCGCAATGCAGGCCAGGCCAATCACTTGCCCATCGTGTGAGTAGAGCGGGATCTTTGTGGTGACAAACCAGTTGATCGAATTGTTCGGGTCAGGGGCTAATTCAACGCGGTCCAAAACGCTTTCCCCAGTTTCAAAAACGCGCCGATCATCTTCTACATAGGCATCGGCCCGATCTGCTGAGAAAATATCGTGATCCAGCTTGCCGACCATCTCATCCTCATGCTCAAAACCACAAAGACGAACCGCCAGCTCGTTGGCCATCATCACCCGACCATGGCGGTTTTTCACCACGAAATAAATGCCTGGCAGATAGTCAAACAACTGCTGCAGTTGTCCTGCGCGCAGCTGATCAATAAATTCCTGTGTGTCTTTGGTCATGCAAATATCAATTACAATACAGGCGGCGGGCCAGCGGACTCGCCGCTTTTTTTAATGATCGGATACTTCGGCTTCCAGGTGGAGTGCTTCTGGCTGAGCCAGGCGTTGATCTTTTTGGATAATTGGGAGGCCAGTTTTGGTTTGCTGCCGATCAGGTTGTTTTCTTCCCCGATATCATCGCTGATATTGTAAAGCTTCCAAGCATCGGCTTCGTAAAAGTAGAGTAGCTTGTAGCGCTTACCCTCAACCTCATCAACAACCACCACGCAGGGCTGAGCGCGCACGTCCATGTAGCCAGGGAAGAGGTAGAAAATGGGGCTGCGTTTACCCTTCAGATCCGGCTTACGAAGTACCTTGGCAAAGGACTCACCATCGAGCGGATGAATGTCTTTCGATGGGGTCCATTTGTTGCCCGCCAGCTCCAAGCAGGTGGGGTAGAGATCAATACCGTGCACCATGCGGTCTGTAACGGTGTTAGCGGGGATCACCCCGGGCCAGGAGGCGATGAAGGGCACGCGAATGCCGCCCTCGGTGAACATGCCTTTGACACCGCTCAGCGGGTTGTTATTGAAGTGGGTGCCGCCATTGTCCGAGGTGAAGATGACCACGGTATTGTCACGGATACTGTCGCTGGTGTCACCATCACCATTCGGGTCATCGAGCGTCTTAACCAAACGCCCGAGAGTCTGATCCATGCCAGTGATGAAGCCAGCGAGCTCGGCCTTGTTTTTCTTTTTGTTAGGCGAGCGTTTTTTCGCCTCTTCTTTCAGATCAGGGCGGGAGATCACTGGGCCGTGCACGGCGTAGGCGTGCAGCTGCAAGTAGAATGGTTTGCCTTTGGCATGGAGCTTGCCCACGGTTTCCTCCATGGCATCGGCGAGGGCATCACAGACGTGTTTGGCTTTACCCACTTGGCTGGCAGGAATGCCGTTTTTGTTAGTGTATGCCTCGGTGTAGGGTTTAGCAAAACGATCGAGGTCACCGCGGGCGAGGCCGGGAAAGCTCCACTTGCTCTTTTTCTCCACCGCAAAGCACACCGGCTGGTGGCCCTGCTTGTAGCCGCCGATGTTGATGTCAAACCCCTGGTTCTCCGGCAGGGTGGCGTCACCGCCTTCATGCCCGCCGGCGTGGTACTTGCCAATGTGAGCGGTGGCGTAGCCATTTTTCTTCATCGCCTCAGCAATGGTGACTCCCGCAGCCGCAACATCCTGACTCTGCTCTGGACCTTTGAATTTTGCCTCTTGCTTGGAAATACCGGGTGCCTTATTTCGGTTTAGGTTACCCACGACATAGACCCCGTTGTTGACCCGTGCCGGGTACTGGCCAGAGAGCACCGCCGCCCTGGAGGGCGCACAGTTCGGCTGCATGTAAGCGTGGGTGAAGCTGAGACCGTTCTTGGCAAGTTTCTCGAGGTGTGGTGTCTGGAACTCGCCAGTGTGCGTGCCCATCGTTGCCTTGGCCGCACTGATCTGGTTCCAGCCGAGGTCGTCGATCATGTAGATGACGATGTTGGGCTGGTTGGGCTTGGCTTTTGAGTCAGGTGCAGCCGTGGCGGCAATAGAAGTGCTCAACGCAAGCGCGATGCCCGTAATAACAGGTAAGCAGACGGGCAAGTTTTTCAATCTTATCATCATGTTCATTTTTGTGTGTTACTTTGTCAAATAAGCATCCGCCCAGCTGGCGTGATCGCCTCCCCCACCATTGCCGCCATCGGTGACGATCAGGGTAAATTTTTTGGCGTTTGTTAATGGAATATCAAGAGCTTTTGTTTGGTAAGAAGAACTTGGGATTTTTCCGGTGGTGAACACCTCCTTATCATCCACGAGGATTTTCATCTCAACAAGCCCACCTCTCTCCGTGCCGGGGACGATATGGAGGGTCTTGTATTTGCCCTCCAGTGGGAAGACCATTTTCGAGGGTGCGTGGACACCTAGGCCGCGATCGTAGGTCCTGCCACCAACACGGATTTTCTCTTTCCCCTCAACGGACTTATCCTGCATCACCTGCCAAAAGCTATCAACTTCGCCAGCCATCGCCGGGGTCAAATAGTAGCGCCCTTGGGCATCAGGTTTGAGCTCGGGAATCACCCACTTGAATTCGGCAAAAACGACCTTGGTGATGTCTGCACCGGACTTGGGTTTAATGCCGATGGTGCCAACAACTGACCAGTCGCTGAGTGACACGCCGTTATTCCTTATCTCGTTCGCCGGAATGGTCATGTTTTGCCACTCATTGGAAGCCGTGATATCGAGCTCTGTTGAGTAACCCTTGTTCGCGCTCATGGTGAGCTTTTGAGGCTGGGTGCAGTAGAACTTGAAGCTCAGGCTAGCACCACGGGGGGCCTTATACTTGGGGTCGCTGAATTGGCTGCTGCTCGTACCTCGGCGATTATCGATCGGGCGAAAACCACTGATGCCACCGACACCCTCAGCAGGGGCACTATGTTTCCACTTGTCAGCTCCACCAGGAAGTTCATTGGTTTTAGCATCTGTGGCGATGGCATCACCCAGCTTGGAGGGGATCACGGCCTCAAAGTCCGATGAGACGACACAATCATTCTGATAGCGAATGTTCGCGTAGGAGAAGACATAATCATCGACATTCATGACTGGCAATTTAGCGATCCAGGTATCCCCATTGCGCACGGATTTTACATCACGCCAGTAGCGTGCGATGTTGTTAGCTTCTCCGAGGCATTGATAAATTTGAAGCTCTTTGATTTGATCAGCATGAGTAGGTGTTAGGTGCAGCTCGGGCACGCCATCTGAGCCGAGAACTATTTTTGACTGAGGGCGCGCTGGCCAGAAGTGGTCTTTACCAAGCACATGCTTCTCCAGCCACAGCTTGCAGTTGTCCCCCAGCTTCTCGGTGTTGTGATGCCCACGTGCTTGGACGGCAAAATCCCACGGCACACTCGACTTAAAGAGCTCAAAGGTCTGGCCGGCACGCTCATGCCCACCGTGGTGGTCATTGGAGCCATTGAGCCACAAACTAGCCGCGGTGATGTGTGGTGCGTGTGCCTGCGGGGCAACGGCGGACAAAAACAGTTTATGGCCCGATGATTGCTCCGGTGCTTGGTAGGGATTGTTATACATCCATACCGCACGATCGCGGTAATAGGTGATCCAACCAATGCCGAAGTATGCAACAATAGCTTTGACTCTTGGGTCCATGCCCAGATTCCACATGATCGTGCCACCATAGGAATAGCCTTTGGCTCCGATGCGCTCGGCATCGACTTCCTTCTGGGCGAGCAGGTAGCTGAGTGCTCGGCGCTGAACCGCATTCCAAAGGTAATGCGAGGTCGCTGTCGGATCCGTCAGCTGGCTACCGTCCGGCATGCGATCGTAAATAAGACGATAGCCCATCTTCTTGGCCTCCATGTGCCCGTGCCCCATGGCCTCTGGATACTTGGTGTGGTGAGGGCGCTTAGTGATTCCTGAATAGTCATGCGACATCACCGCCCAGCCATCGTTGACATACTTCATATCGATAGCGGGCCCACTCATCCAGCCATGCACATTCATCAGGCCAGGTGCTTTTTTCGCCCCCGCTTTGACCGCGTATTTACAGAAAACACGCACCTCTTCACCGTTGATGTAGGCAGAGATGTAGGCGTCCTTATAATAGACACCATCCTTGGTCTCCTCACGAATGATCTCCTCCTTGTAGTCCCCAGCATCCGGGTCGTAATTTTTCCAAACCTCTGGTGGCGTAGGCAGATTACTTGCGGCATCAGCGATAGCAAATGGCGCAGCAGCGAGTGAGAGCAAGGCAATCAGTGCGCTAATAAGGAAAATTTGTGAGATGATGATTGGGGCTTTAGGTACATTCATGGGTGCTAATTACTTCACTGTATTTGTCAGTTGTCTGGCAGCAAGGCCAGAGTTGTGACTATCATACGCAAATTACCTTTCTTTTATTTCCGTGTTTATTGGCATGAAGAGCCCCGAAGGCAGGCTGCAATCCAAACAGCGGCCAAAGGTCCAGATAGCGGCCAAAGCCGACACGGGAACACCAAACCCTAAAATATCGGAGCTTAGATTGCACAGGTGATTTCAGCCTTAAATGCACATAATGATCAGAGACAATAAGAGCTGCTCAGCCTTTGCATTTGCGCTCTCAAAAAGCCAGCGCCCACATAAAGCTCAAAATTTGATTCGACAAAGAGGCGAGGATTTACCATAGGTAAGTCTATCAAGCACGGGCTTTTACAATCTTTCTTCTTTCAGACTCACCTGATAATCCTCTCAAGTAAAACACAGAAGCAGACAAACGACACCGGAGAGATCAATGTACATAATGATCTTTTTTTGCACATTCTGATCAAACCGTAAATCCTCAGATTAATGCCCGAAGCCATGCAAGCCGAGCAACCCGAAGGCTTTTTTCAATATCTGCCGCCTAGTCAGTATGACCAGGTGATTGGCTTCTCTATCACCGACTTTGGCTGGACACATATCGAACCCGGCATGCCCTATCCCCCTTGGCAACACCCAACAGAATTCTCATTCACCAGCACGAAGGGTAGACTTCTGGACGAATATCAGCTTGTTTATATCACCCGCGGCCGAGGCACTTTTTGGTCGAGCATCACCGGTACTATTGAGATCAGTAAAGGCATGGCTTTCCTGCTCTTCCCGGGTGTTCGCCATAAGTACAGCCCGGACCCGGAAACCGGTTGGAATGAACAATGGTTTGGCTTTAACGGGGATATGGCTCGTCGCATCATGGAGCACTACTTCGATCCAGCACATCCCGTACTTCAGCTGGGTATTCAATCCGAGCTGTTCGGCCTCTTTGAAAAGCTGCGCACGACTTCCCAATCTGGCACGGCTGGATTTCGCCGCATCATGGCCATCACCGCACAAGAAATCATCACCCGTCTCCATGTTGCCAGCCATGCCGACTCCGCCATCAATGACGACATCGAGTCAGCCTGCCTGCATATCGCGGAACATTTTAAGGATGCCATTGATTTCGAAGCCTACGCCGAATCCATGGGACAGAGCTACTCAAGCTTTCGCAGGCACTTCAAGCAGTATACCGGTCTGGCACCACACCAATACCAACTGGCGGCCAAGCTGCGCAATGCCAAGCGGCTGCTGGACAACTCAAGTCTGAGCGTTAACGACATCGCACAGTCCTCCGGCTTCGAGAGCCCCTTTTATTTTTCCCGCTATTTTAAGACCGCCACCGGACTCTCTCCCAGCAAGTATCGAAAGCGCGCGGAGCTATCCGCAGACGACTAGCCGAATGTTTGGTGGCAATTTGCTACTGAAGCCCGAGCGGCAAACAAACTTCACCTTCTTGCGTCTCTTTGTTTTAGTCTCTTTGCGGATACTATCTGACGATCGAAGATCGCGTTGTGCTGCTCCATGCGGGCTCCAAATTCCTTCACTGCAGGGGCGATGATGCTGCTCACTTTCTCATCGAACATGGCTGCCTGCATGGCATCTCCCATTTTTTTCTCCATGGCCTTGTCGGCACTGAGCATTTTCTCATCAATACGCTCTTTCTCCTCCTCACTGGGGGTCTCGAGTTTGTCCAGGCGTGCCGCGATGGCTGCGATTTCATCGCCAATCCCGTTCAACTTTTTCACCGCCTCTTCGGCACTGGCCTTGTCCTTGGCTGAAACGATGGCCTCACCGAAATGGTTGAGCTGCACGATGAGTTCATCGGTGAGGCTATCCACCGTGTCTTGCTTGGCAACTTTGGCCTCAGCTGCTTCGGTCTTGGCTTGGCCGTTGGCCTCCGCTCCTGCGTCTTTCTCTTCCACGAGAAAGTCCTTCAGCTCCTCGCTTTTCTTGATCCGCTCCAATTCCTCGTCATAGCTGCCATCGCCGGCAGTGTTTTTCTCCTGACATCCCACGCCGATAAGAAAAATGGCGCAGACAGCTGCCAGCTTGATGATTGTTTTCATGGGTAATAGCTTGTTTCTTGTTGATGCCTTGTTCCAGTTCACCGGGATTATCAGCATTTTTGTCAGCCTATGTGACAGACATCAGGACGCAATATTATTTTCACTAGCAGGCGACTGAACCGAATGCTTCAAGATGGTGCTAAATCTATTGAATCTCGATGGAGTCGCAGGGCAGCTAATTAGGTCATTACTCCTTAAGCTCCAGCACCGGCTCTCCCGTGAGATAGCCAAGTGAGCATAGAAAACGGTCCATGCGGATCAAGGTGTCTGCCATTGCGTCACGGCTGACCCACAGGTTATACCAGCCATGCTTCATGCCCTCATAGATGTGCAGGTCGCAGCGGCGACCGCTTTCCTTCATCAGGCGCTCAAAGCGTTTGGCGGTCTCAACCGGTATGTAGACATCCTCGGTTCCCAGAGCGACAAAGGTAGGTGGTGTCTGATCATCGATGTGCTCAATCGGAGAAATGTCTTTCCAGTAGGGCTGTACTAGTTTGTGCTTGAAGCCATCCGGGCCGTTATCAAACACGGGGTTAAACAGGAGCAGCGCCTTGGGAATACAGCTCACTGAGGTGTCTTCGCCCTCTTCATCAAAGGTAGATAATGAAGCGGTTGCCGCGGCAATATGCCCGCCGGCCGATCCGCCACCAGCCACGATCCGGTCGGGATCGATGCCCAACTCAGCGGCATGGGTCTTGACCCAGCGCATGGCGGACTTGCCGTCCTTAACACACTCCCTTGGCGAAGTGCCAAAGCTGTTAATAGTCCGGTATTCCACCGAGATGCCCACCATGCCACGCAAAGCAACATAGCGGCTCTGGGGATAATAATGATCCGGCCCGCCGCCGTGCCATCCGCCGCCGTGGAAAAAGACAGCCGCTGGTCGTTGATCTGATGGTTTCCAACCTTCCGGGAGAAATACCTGCAGCTTCAGGTTAACCGGTGCTCCGTCCTTACCGGTGACCGTCTTATACTCCAGCGTCCTATCCGGCTTGAGTGGAAAACACTGCCAGCCGATTTGCTCCGGTGTGAATTTTTGATCAATACTTGTGGGTTGCTTAAGCTCGAGTGCCTCAATGGCGGCGAACCAGCGATCCGCCATGAGGTCATACTCTTTATTGAAGGGATGGTTATAGTTGTTGGAGTGTTTTCCCGGGGCCACGGGTGATTCGTAGTTGTTGAGGTCGGTCAGAAACAAGGAATACATGTCAACGGTACTCACCTTGTGTCCCTTGTTTGCAAACTCGGGAACAAGAGTGTCGCGAATGTAGCGGTTGTAATCATAGACCAGCTTGTTCTTGGCCAACTGTGTATCCACATAGGGGGTGATCTGCGCCACGATGAGGTGGGCATTGGGTTGATCGGTGACGATAGTTTCGACTAGGCCCCGAATCCTGGCCGGACTGTCTTTACTAATGCCATTGATGCCAATCATGAGCAGGATGAGGTCAGGATTACTTTTGCTCACCCATCCCTTAAGAGCGCCAATGGGAGCACCACCTCCGCCCTGATGATGATCCTGGCCAAGATCACGCAGATCAAACTCCGGTTTGTAGCTGCCGCCATGCGTAGGGTCTCCGCTCGTCTTGTTCCAGGGCTGTGGCGAATCCCCGACAAAGGTGAAGTGATAGCCGGCACCCTTAAGCAGCGTGTAGAGCCGGCTGCGGTAACCAAACTTGAACGGCTCTTTCCAGTGTGGGTTATCGGTGTAACCGACGGTGATCGAGTCCCCCAGGCACATGATGCGCAGGGGTTCTTTTTGGGCTGCCCCCGCCGGAACTCCGCTGGC
>ENA-OQVM01006000-OQVM01006000.1-marine-metagenome-genome-assembly--contig:-NODE-6000-length-11326-cov-6.580585_pt1 | contig 11326 bp, 8 predicted proteins | sample MGYA00237776_ERZ505498 | MGnify/ENA primary metagenome ERZ505498 (study PRJEB26159, sample SAMN06265151) | marine metagenome | isolation source: Helgoland LTER site | place: Germany:Helgoland, sampling... | reverse complement strand
TACGAGGTCGGACCTACTACCCTCACCTCATTTCAATGAACGTACTTCAATACAAGAAACGACTAGGTCGGAAATTCCAGATCTTATCGTCCCTGGTTGAATTCGATTAAAGGTTAAGGTTCTGGGATGATTGAGAATTATTACGGACACCTAAGGAACCGGGACCCCAACGTAGTTTCGGAGATCACTAAAAATGCCTTTGCTAATAGTCAGAGTTCTAAGCTTAATTTCCTGAGGCTCTAACCTTGAACCACTAAATTCAATAGTACTTTTAAAATCAACAACTGTCTGGAAATGTTATTTAAATTATTATTATCTCAACGTCAAAATATTCTTGACTATTAGATGTTGTAATTTCAAACGATGCTGAAAAGGTATTTGCTTGATTGTCAATTATTTGTTCTGCATCTGGAAAGAAATACGCATTCTGCTCCAATATCACAATATCACCAGAAAAGTCACTTTGTGAAAGTGAGAAGTTCATATCTGCTATAGCTGATTGATCAAATTCTGCACCATCTAACAGATTTATGGTCCACTGCTCGGTTGTACTTGCTTCATAACCGATGAAGTCAATTTCCGATGCCATTACCCAACGATTGCCACCAGAGTTTAAGTCTATTGTTAGATGGTCACTCAAAATAATACCTGTATTCGAAGCGCTTGCTCTGCCTGTACCAATATTATTAATATCCAAATTTATATATTCGTTTTCATCAAAATATATTGATGATGTACCTTGTATATTTCCAATTCCATACACCTCAATATCTGTAATTATATAATCATCCGAAAAATAGAAATCTACAGGCACAGAACCTCTGGTATCCCATCCGACATAACCCAATCCAGCATTATATTGATTTCCACCTGTATTTATATAGTCATCAATTAGTTTTGATTTAGCGCCATCATGATAGCAACGGTTATCACAATCTGTATTAGCAGTGAAATTGTACGTATATGGGATACTTGTTTTTGTTTGATCATCAAATAAGCTCAAGGATATAAGCTGGTCGTACACTGCAAGATCAATGTCCTGTATTTGCACATCTACTATTAATGAGGCTTTGCCACCGTTCCCATCGTCAGCTTGAAGCTCCACTTCATATACGTTGTTCGTTCCATCATCCGTTGGATTCTCAAAGTCAGGGGCTGACTTAAACGTCAGAGCACCAGAGCTGCTATCAAGCTCAAATTGATCGGCATCTACCCCACCAACAATGCTGAAGGTTACTGTGTCTCCGTCAGCATCTGTCGCTACTGCTGTGTAGACCGTGCCCGTGCCATTCTCTGCAAAGTTCGCTGTCGCCCCAGAGCTAAAGGCTGGATTGTTGTCATTGGCATTGGTGACCGTAATCGACACAGTCTGGCTCACCGTCCCACCGTTGCCATCTCTCGCTTCGATCTGGACTTCGTAGACATTGTCGGGTGGTGAAGATGCGTCAGTCGGGGTCTCATAGTCCGGGGCTGACTTAAACGTCAGAGCACCAGAGCTGCTGTCGATGTCGAACAGAGCCTGATCTGCACCACCAACCAGGTGATATGTCGGCGTGTCTCCGTCAGCATCTGTCGCTACTGCTGTGTAGACTGTGCCCGTGCCATTCTCTGCAAAGTTCGCTGTCGCCCCAGAGCTGAAGACCGGCAGGCTCTCGTTGTCGCTATTCCTTACCGAGATGGTGAAAGTCTCAGAGAACGATTTACCGCCTTCGTCGGTAGCTATGATCGTGACCGTGTAACTAGACTTGGTCTCGAAGTCGGGCTGGGCAACAAAAGACAGCTCACCGTTGGTCTGATTGATAGAGAAAGCTAAGTGGTCATTTGAGCCCTCGATCTCTGCGATTTCGTAGGTAAAGTTGAAGTCAGAGGTGCCGTCATCTGTCGTCGTCAGAACCCCAACAACCAGTGACGAAGCATCTTCGGAAATAGAGCTGGCAGACAGATCAATGTCAGTGGGCGCAGAGTTGGTTGCGGCATTGTCGACGGCTGTGGGATCGGTAAAGCCGATTGTGCCCGAACCAGGTGTAGTCTTCTCGTCTTCGGCCGCCTTCTCCACCTGATCCTGCAGAACCTGCAGCAGACCGAAGATGTTGCCGTTAGCGGCGCTGCTCAGATCGGTGTTGGTGATGCTGGTGATCTTGTTGTTGACGTTCTGGATCGCTGTGGTGGCATCTCCAATGATGCCGTTGATTGCTATCGTCTGATCTGCGGTTACGCCCGGGATCGATCCGACAGCCGTGGTAAAGGCAGACTGAACTGCGGCAAGGTCAGTCGGATCGGTGAGATCAAGGGTTCCGCCTCCTGAGCTCTTCGATTGCATGACCGAACTAAGCGCAGACAAAGCTGCAGCAAAGGCATCCTGCTGCGAGATCCCGGTTCCTGCTGCAGTTGCGGCAAAGGCGGCCAGGGTCACCATCGTTTGAGCTGACACCTGCTCAGCTGCAAGAGCGTCTGCAGCGTTCACACCCGGCGCATAGGGATTGAAGGTCAGCGGATTTACGGTTGCCGGCAGCCCAAGCACTGACTTGATCTCAGCAACGCTCAATCCGGTCTCTTCCATCATCGTCGTCAATGGTGAGACAACCGAAGCGCCTAGGGGCGATTTAAACGTCATCCCTGAAAGTATGGTACCGGTGGTCGTATCAATGGTCTGATCATTGGTCGTAACAATCAGCTTGGGATTGGCAGCACTGGAGCTGATCGAGAAGCCACCGGTAGAACTGGTGGTAAAGTTTGGCTCGCCGGCGTCAAACAAGCCATTCCCGTTTTCATCGAAGAAGACGAAGGCATTAACCAGCGGGCCTTTGATGACCGTTCCCGAGAAGGTCGTCCCTCCGCCACCGCCGCCGCCACCACCACTAGGGGGCTGACCTGTGCCACCGTCTGGAGTTTCGGCTTCCGTCTGGTCCGATGAAGCGGTTGCGCCGAAGAGCCCCGAGACCAAGGCGATCAGACTAACGCCCGATCCAAGCAACAGATCGGTGTCGACAGTATCCACTGTCTCTTCGGCCACCTTTGCAACGCCCGCCTGCGCTAGTTGATAAGTTCCAAGTCCGAAGTCCTGAATAGGCCCTCGGCCTCCGGTCCAAACCGGATTGTCGGTCGTTGTTTCGATGAAACCGCCATCGTCCGACGCCAGAGGCGTACCTGTTAGAAGCCCATTGGCTCTCAGAGCCCCCATCACCGGCAGGTTTTGCATGGTGTTTTGAGCCAACTCGTCTGTGACCAAGAGAAGACCATCTTCCAGAATGACGAATTGCTCTTCGGTCAAATACAGAGGCTGGCCATCTTGGGTACGCAGAATGACCCGTCCGTCGTCAGTTTTGCGATACCCTTGGGGGAGCACGAACGTTTGCACCACCTCTGCGAACATCAATTCAGGAGCGATCAAACTGCCAATCGCTCCCAGAGCTGCTGCCGAGTACAGCATGGAGTTAGGCTTTTGGTCATTTTGGCGACCAGGCTTCAAAAGGCGTAGGATCGGACTTGAAGAATTCATCTACTGCAAACCATCGAATAAGACTGGAACGCCATCACCATACCTAAATCAGAATATGCGAGCAGATCTCCAATGGATATTTTCTTAGGGCGTCTTGAGGATATCGGGGATAAGTGCTGTTAGTGATGATTTTCGTTAGGAAATCAAAATGCCACTGCCAAAGTGTCCCTCATATTGGACGAGAGACTTAACGGATACGTGGTGGATTTGGCTTGATTAGGTGGCGTCAGGAGTTTGCCCTCTGCCAAGCATGACTAATTGCTCACCCTCTGCCTGCCATGACCAATCTGCAGCTTTCAGTTCGTATAAATAAATACGAACGCTTCAATGAAGCGACTGAAAGATTAGACATAAGGTTGGCGTGCCAGTTGAGATAACGCCGAGATGCTCGAATACAGGACGGGGTCTCAAACGGGTCTTCTAATCATCCGCTTCTGCAGACTAAACTCGGTGCCGCCGAGAAGCCTTAACGGGGGACTGGAACCCAGACCTACCTTCTGCAGTCGTAATGGTGGAACAAAGTGGAGACCTCTGAAGTTTAATCTTCAGGGGGCAAACAAAATCTCAAGCGATCCAATGTCTGAGCATTGGCGAGGATCGTGTCCGTCAGTTTGAAAGAAGACCAGTAACAGGAGACCGCTGACCTGCCTGACCTCACATGTTGAGGTGGTCTAATGCTCTATCGTCTAGCCTCGGCGTTATACTGAGAACGAAAACGACATGCTTTCTCCGGAAGGGGAAAGTATGTCTTCACGACGCTACCAGAGAACAAATAATTAATAATTTTAAATTGTTTTCTGGTCATAGATTGATTGATCTTTTGGTCATTAGAACCAGAGGCAAAACATGATCTGCATAAATATATTTATACGGGTTTGATCTGATCAAAACATCAACATGATCCAGACCCGAGAATTAATTAGTCTGGAGAAAACATATGAAACACCAAACCCTAATCGGCTTCATTGATCATACATTTGATCGCCTCTACCTTGATCTTCCTGATGAGATATTAACCAAACCTTTGCCTTCAAACCTATCTCATCTCGAGCTTGATAAGCCAGACAGACATGGTCCAGATCACCTGTCTGATCAAACCAGAATTGGGCATCTGATCATTCGTATGAATGACATCAGGAACAAGATTAATCATCTAAATGGGCTGTCAACAAACCACTTCCTTGAGCGTCTATCTCTGATGACCGATGAGCTAGTTTTGATGGGTGCTTTGACTCCATTAATTTATGATACAGACGGCAACCATATCTATCCAACCTCAGTGGAGATGGACGAAGAAAACGAGGGCGATGAGCTCTTGAATCGGAATGGTCGCTCCATCAACGACATGGATGGTAAGCCACTTAATCTTGTAGCTGAGAGCCTGCCTTTCACGGTACTGGATTCCTCAGACAATCCAATCGAAGTGACGATTTATCGAGCTGAGTGAGGCGGCTAACCGCCCCATGCAGCTAACGCAGTTCTGAAAATCAAGCCTATCAACAAAGGAGCTCCTTCTCGAAGCGCCATCTCACCAGCCATGCCAGCAAAACGCTCAGTGACTCTGCGCCTGTCTGATTTGGGCTGATTTTGCTTGTAATCTTTTCTTAGACCAAAAGCGTCACCTGAACGCTCATTGAAAAGGGAAATAACATTCGGCTCTTCGATCAAGACTGCATCACTAACCAAGATGTAATCTGGCTCCTGCAGCTGAAGGAACTCGAGCGTCTCGTCATCGTATAGGATCAATATTAAGAAGCCCTAGTAGAGGGATGCGGCACATGGGATCGGCTCACCTCCTGCCAGACAACCCTCAAAGCTATCTTTCTGACCTGATAAGCCCTTAAGGATTTCAGATTGGGCATCAGTTTCGAGCGCTAATTTGTCAAGGACAAGCTCAGCCACAACCTCAAAATTATTGAAAGTCAGAAACTCGCAATCCTTACCTTGATAGCCTGCCTCACACGCTTTCTTCGCTATCTTCTCAAAATTCTTGCTGTCCAAGTCAATTACTCGGAAGCAATCATTGATCAGATCACTCAAGCAAAAGTTAGCAAACCCTTCAAAAGTGCTTCGCTTGTAGGGGTATTGAGCAATGCCATACCCCTCATCCAATGATTCAAATTTCGCTGAGAGGTAAAGGTGTTTGCCGTCAATATAAATGTCTTGGGTTGGACTTATTTCGTCCAACTCAAAGGTCGTCTTATACGTACGGTTCCTCAAAGAATTTGGGTCAGATTTAATTTCATCTGGCGCAAGAGCTCGAGCTGCTAATTCGAGCGCCTGCATGTCATTCGGGGAAAGCTCCAGGTCCCCTGTTGTCCCACATCCCACCAACATCAAACTGGACATGCTGAAAATCGTAGCTGCAAGGGCTCGAACGAACTCATTCATATCTTACTACCTTCACCTTCCTGAGATTTCTTGTAAGAAATTTTACTGTTAACCTCTAGGACAAAAAAACAGGGCAATATCAAACTGGCTCATCAAAGGTCTCCTTATCGACTTGCGACAGGATGTTCTCATAGATGGACGATGCAATGGCTTTGGTCATGAGAGACGGAACCATGTTGCCAATCCGTGTGGCTTTATCATTGAGAGTGCCCGACAGCTTGAAGTCATCCGGCAAGGACATGATCCGTTTCATCTCAGCAACCGTGAACTTCCTGTCATAGTCGGGATGATGAACCCCGCTGATGCCCAGTTGCTGTCCTCGACATGTCAGCGTTGGACAGGTCGCATCCCATCCTGCTCTGAGTAGGTTAAAGTCAGCATTCAGGTCTCCCCAACCCGGGATGACATCAGCGACCTTCAGGTACTTTGGACCTCCTTTCGGAATGGCTTTGATCTGCTCATAGCTTGCAGATAAACGACAGCTATCCAACCAAACTTCAACTTCTTCAGGATCATTCTGAATGCCGTTCAGCGTTGAACGGAGCGTCACTGGCTCACCGCCAACAGGAAAGACATGATCGAGGTCAGTTTGAACACGGAAATTTAACTGCTTACAAACGTCCTTTCTCACGCCAATAGTAATGAGCCGCTGCCGATGTTGTCCCACCCCGCAATCTTGAGCATGAACAGTTTGCCACTGAATGAGGTACCCACGATTTCGAGCTCGATCGAGAGCATCTTTGAAGACTGGAGATTTACGACTGGGAACCACGTTCTCCATGACAAAGACACGAGGCTTCAAACAATTGACCAGATAGATGTAGTCATGGATCAGCATACCAATACGGCTCTGATCCACACTGGCGTGAATGATGTTTTTTCGGTCTGACTTCTCTTTGCCCTTACCCGCTGATGCCGTTGAAAAGGTCGTGCACGGAGGTGATCCATCAAAGAGATCAAGCTCACCAAGTTTGACACCATAATCCTCGAACATTTCGAGCACCTTGGCTCGACCACCACGCCTTGTGATTTTGCGAATGTCCATGTTGGCAACAGGAGTATTTGGGTAATTGAGCTGATAGGTATCAGCAGCAGTTTCATCCACCTCATTCGCCAAGACAATCTTGCCGCCTGCCAGCTTGTAGCCAGTCGAGCTTCCTCCTCCTCCGGCAAATGTCGATACAACCGTGAAAAGCTCCTTAGACGCTTGAGCCTCAACATCCTGTAGAGTGTAAGGTTTGTAGAGGCTCATGTGACTGGATCCTCAATCGACATCCAACCATCACGCTTACAACGGTCAAACAACATCATAAATGGACCTGAGCCAATATGCTCAGCGACGATAGCTAGGTCAGTTTCCTCGATGTCAGTGATTGCTCCCCCCATCCCTCGCTGACCGAGCAGGATAACGTCCCCCTTGGTCGTATTAGAGATATGGAAGAAGGTTCGGCGATAGTTGAAACCTGACGCATTGAGCAGCTTGATGCCTACATCAATTCGGACATTGGGAACTTGGATCAGACAGGTGATGAACTCTGCCTCGGATTTACCTCTGAGTTCAGAGACGGGGAATTCAGCTTGAATGTCTGACTTCAAGAAAGCCGGGTCGCCCCAACGGGTCAGGAGCTCAGTCGGTGGCGCCATCACAATAGTACGAACCTTTAACCCAGCCTCGACTGCCTGACTTAGGTTCGAATATTGTTGGCTGGCACCATAACCAACGGAGTCACCATGCTCCAAAAGCATCTGCTCTTTGGTTTGTCGCTTCCGGTCCAACCGATCCTTTTTCAACCGATCAACAAAGAAGCGGATGTCCTTAGTCTCAGTTGCTGAGGAAATTGATCCTCGGTTAATGAGCTTCTGAACTTCTTTAAGTCCCTGCGTCTCACCTTTTTCATCGACGTACATTTTTTCCAGCAAGGTGATTTCATACAGCGATGAAAATACCGGTGGAACCGCATCGGCATTCTCAGCAATCACTCGGGAAGAACCGATCGACTTCCAACGGTTCAGAGTTGATGCAGACATGCCCAGTTCCTTGGCAAGCTCACGATCAAACACGTCCCCTCCAAGCTGATCAAAAGCGTTGGATATGGCAGCCACAAAGTCAAAAATAGCTTCCTTGATCCGCTGCTGATGTCCTCGAATGAGCGTTACATGCTCCTCAAGCGAAAGCATGTTGTGCGTTAGGACCTGCTGATCTTTTGCCATTATCGAGTTCCTCACCTGAGTTTGAATTCACGTCTTTTGCTGAATTGGCTTAAGGTTAACCTCAAATATTTTTTAACACGCTTCGGAGAACTTTTTCATGTCCAACAAAAAATCGGAGTCCGTTAATCCTCGTCAGAAGCTTGTTGATCGAGGCTCCAAACACGTGCGTGTCATTGGCGAGCAAGGCTCTGAAACCAACGAATTACGCCATCAACTTTATAAGCTTGGCTTTGAGAGAATAAAGACCGGGCTGCAAGAAGAGCGATATTTTGAGGTCGTAATGCTGTCGGACAGTATCATCACTGATCGCCTAAACGCCGTGGTCCAGTTTACACGGCGAGATGAAGAAACTGACTTCCCGCACCAATCGGTAGGGTCGATGTTGGCAATTCTTCAGATTCAGGTCAAAGAAAACCTACTTGAGCTTGGCTCTGATCTGATTAGCCTTATTAAGAAAATCGATGGCGAATGGGTTGAAAAACGGAACTTTGTGGCTCACTCCTTCGTGCTCGTTACGAATAAATCCAAAGATAAGAATGTCGAAGACAGGCTTAATTTAGTGAAAGAATGTGCCGTGGAGGGTGCCGTTTACAGCCGACAAATTACCGACATGGTCGATAAGTTTCTGCGGGCTCAGCATAAGAAAATCGCTGCTGAACAGTGATGCCAACAGGCAAAAAAATAATTTGCCGAACTTGAACTATTTGGGTGCAGCGTTCTTCATTCAGTTAAGACTGAGGGTCATGCTGGGACGTCCGTATTGATCACGATACAGACCTATCTCATTGTAACCACCGGACTGTTCCACACAAATCTTATCCCCTTTCAGACCACTCAAACAATAGTCAAGACCTTCCCACTCTTCCACAACCACAGAGCCAGACGCCTGAACAAGTTGGTCACGAAGGTTATCAGACAGGAACCGGACAATCTCTTTGGTAGTGTAGGAACACCCGTCGAAAACTTCACACTCAAAGTTGATATAGTCATACTTAGGGCTGGTATTTGAGACTTCACTCTCCAACCACATGAACACTTGGGAGGGTGGACTGAAGACCTCACCGAGACACTGAAACATCTGATCCAACTCGACGGAACAGTGATCTTTAGAACCTGTTCGAAGAGAACATTCATCCATCGACTTCAGTTGTGAATTACAAATGTCTTCCCATGGTTGGGGACTAAGCAACGTTTGAAAACATTCACCTAGGACCACACGACCGTTTTGAATACATGGGGTAGGTATCTCGAAATCATCTTGATAGAAACCGTGGTAACCTTTCCTATCAAACTCGAGGAGAATTTCCTCATGATTCATCCCAAATGAGACACCAAAAATCTCAATCTGTGAGTAGGACTTCACACTGAAAGACAGGGAACAAATTAAAATGGTCAGGAAGGTCAGGAACCTCATCGAACTCGGAACCTCGTTGGTTAACTCAGATGGACCATTGTCTCATCATTGACCCAGTATGTTAAAGACCGTTATTGAGCAAACAAATTTCAACTGATGATAGAATATACAAAACATCATCAAAAGACCTAAGCCATTGAAATTTATTGATTTAGGCAAGACAATCAAACGTGTCCCTTAACTGACTTATGATGCATTATACACTTATTACGTGTAACATCATGAGATTGGACACTTACTGTATGTCACTGACCAAACAGTCAAAAACCCTGACACCTAAACAGGTGAAGAACGTATCAACCTACCTACGTCAAAACAGGAACGGACAAAGGAACCAAACCATATTCCTTTTGTCCGTTAAGTCCGGACTTCGTTCGAAGGAAATCAGTTGTCTGACCTGGAGGGACGTCATGAACTCCGATGGAACGATCGGTGACGTGATCGACCTACCCAACACCTCTTCCAAGGGTAAGACGTCTGGTCGAACCATTCCTCTTCATCCAGACCTTCAGAAGAACCTGAAGGAGATGTACCAAGACCTGAAATACGTCCCTAAACCTTCTGACCACATCATCCGTACTGAACGGTCAAAACGGACCTCACCTCAGGTCATCGTCAACATGTTCTTCCATTGGTATAAAGACCTTGGACTGGTCGGACTGTCCTCTCATTCAGGACGTCGAACTTTCATTACCGAGACCTCAAGGAAGGTGAACACGGTTGGTGGGTCCTTAAGGGACATCCAACTAATGGTCGGACACTCGTCTCTGAGGACTACTCAACGGTATATCGAACAAGACCCTGAATCACAGAGGAAGGTGGTTAACCTCCTATGACCAACAATGAACCTCTCTACATCTATGTTCGTGTCTCTTCCGACCAACAATACGAAGAGGGTCATGGACTGGACAACCAGATAGAACTGGGACTCGAGGTGTCCAAACAAATGGGTCGTGAACCAATCGTGCTTAATGAAGGGTCACAATCATCCTCAGACGAGGATGTCACCTCTCGACCCGTCCTGATGGAGCTCCTTAACGGTATCGAAGACGGCACCATCAAACACGTCTGGACCTATCACTCCGACCGTTTATCTCGTAACCGATCCGTATCTTTCACAATCCAAACCTCAATGATGAAAAACGAGGTCACCCTTTATACGGGACAAGGACAGAAATATGTCATGTCCGACCCTCAAGACGTATTTATGTCCAACCTTTTCCTGTCCATGTCTGAACTCGATCAGACCCTCAGGACACAAAGACTACGGCGAGGAAGACTGTCATCGGTCAAACAAGGTGGGTGGAGGGGTGGACCACCTCCATTTGGTTACAAACTCAAAAACAAAAGGTTGGTTACAAACCCTGAAACCGTTCCTCACCTAAACCTGATCTATACCCTCTACTCCCAAGGTAAGACCCTTGGCGACATCACTTCGATCCTTCTGAACAAGGGAATATTGACCCCAAGAGGAAACGTATTGTGGAATGAAAACAGTGTTCTGAAGGTGTTACAAAACACCCACTATGAGGGTTACTACTACTACACTGATAAATCGTTGAAGGAGACGGTGAGGGTTGAGGTGCCACCCATCATGGACCCGTCTCTTATCCTCACGGTTCGTGAACGTCTGAACAAAAGAGTTAAGACCTCCAACAACAAGAAACGTGAGACCCTACTTCAGGGACTTCTGTTTTGTGCCCATTGTGACTCACGTTATGGTCAACGGACTCAGAAGAACCCCGAATATGACTCCTACTTCTGCCGAGGGAATACCGAACGGAAAAGGACCATTGAAGGACAGGACAAAC
>ENA-OQVM01005999-OQVM01005999.1-marine-metagenome-genome-assembly--contig:-NODE-5999-length-11327-cov-5.668444_pt1 | contig 11327 bp, 10 predicted proteins | sample MGYA00237776_ERZ505498 | MGnify/ENA primary metagenome ERZ505498 (study PRJEB26159, sample SAMN06265151) | marine metagenome | isolation source: Helgoland LTER site | place: Germany:Helgoland, sampling... | reverse complement strand
TTTGCGTTGAGCAGGTCACCAAGGCTCATATTAGCCAGGTCGACCGGAGGTGTTTGGCCGAAGGCACTCAAGCCCATAGCTAAAAATAAATACGCGAGTAGGTAGTTTTTAATGGTTTTCATGATGTGAATTGGCTGCAGTTAATAAATTTAATATTTCTTATAGAAAAATTAGACATGAGAGCAAGTTTTTTAAACACAGCTGCATAACGGATCTGGTAGAGTGCCGCTGCGCCTTTGCGCCCCTCGGGGTAGCTATTTTATTCCCGCCGCGATCGAGCAATTAGACCGCTGAGCCCAATAAGGTAAGCATGGCTCCGCGGACTTCACGAAAAGCAAATGTAGGCCTCTTTTTTACCTCTTGAAACTTTCTCACGTGTTGGTGAAGTTGATGCACAGGCTACCGTAGGCAAGTCTCAGGTTTCTTTATAGGATTGCGAAAAGAGTACGCTTAGATAACCAAGCACACATTTTAAATAAATCACTGGATAATATGTATTGTAGGTTATTAGTAATCGTAACCATGGCCCTTTGCAGTCATGCGGTCGTCGCCAGCGATACGCCGCCGGTATCGTCAAAGAATTATTCCTATCTCTATTTTGAGAATGGCTATCCGACCCGGTTCAACCATCGCCGTCCGCAGAGCGAGGCAAACTTGGTGGCGCGCGCGAATCCAGATCTAGTTTTTCAGACGGGTTACTACAGCGTAGTGCTGGATTGCGATGATATTACGCTCAAGGGTTACGACGCACTGCTTGGGTCTGACTACCGGACTGCACTGAATCAAGACGTCACTGTAGTTACAGAGGCGGGACTCACCCTGAAAGTGACGCAGGGTGGGGTTGAATACACTTGTACGGGGGCGCTGGTGCAGGCCACTAATAATGTCGATAATGTACGGCTGATCGAAAGTGGGCAGTATGTGAAGCGCATTGATCACTTGGGGCTGGTCTTTAAAGATGCGCAGGACAACGAACTGTTGGTGGATGATGAGTGCCGCTTGGAAATTAATGCGTGGCCGGATCGCATGACGTTCGTGTTGGATTTTACCAGCGAGACCGCCAACCCTATCACCAACACTACAGTCGAAGTGCAATCACCGGATGGTGTGACGCACACCGCCGACTCGCAGACGAACAAGGCGCGTTTGACCCTGAAGCCGCAGGAGGATGCCCAGCTCTCGACACTAAACCCCAGCGAGTACGTGACGCAGGCGACCAATCTACAGTCGGCTGCGGCGCTGACGGTGAGTTTCGATCCAGACACGCATGCCTTTAATATCGATGTCCCAGCAGACTCGGTCAAGTATCCCTCTGCTGCTGGGCGAGTGGATGAATACCTGCTCGAAGTATCGAATCCGCTGTCCGAGGTTACCAATATACCCTTACGCTTTATTCAGCCAACTCCGCGTGCGATCACCGGAACGGTGATGCTTCTTAGTGATGCCGACAGTGGTCGTCCATTGGGGATCCCAGTGCAAATCTCAAAAAATTGGCATGGCAGCAGTGCAAATGTCCATCAGGGTCAATGGCTCCGCGGTTCCACCATGCTCACGCTGCAACCAGGCGCTACACAGCGAATGAAGTTGCGACTGGTATATGGATATTGGGGCGGGGCAGGCACGGTGTCGCACTCGCAACTTTCGCTGATTGGTTACAATGCTAATTGGAAGTGGGACGAGAGCGCGCTCGGTGCCTGGGGCGAATCACTGACCTTTGATCCGACTCAACATCTGGGCGGGGCCTTTCTGGATGATATACGCCCAACCTTCACCAATAGCTATGACAATACTGGAGCCTATAAAGATCCGGGCATTATTAACACCACTCACAACTGGACCGAGAATATCGGCGGTGGTGATTTTCTGATCTATCGCGACAGCGACAACAAGTATCGATGGCTGAAGCGCCTAAAGACTTGTTACTACCAAACTGGCCCGAACCAGACAGAAGTGCACTATTCTGGTGTGACCGATGACGATAAAATACGAGTCAATTATACCAGCCGGATGATGTCCACGCTGGACTACCATCGCCATTTTCATGCCTATAATTATGAATTCCTTCAGGACGTTACGGATCCAACACGGTTAACCTTTTTTCAGATGGCGGCCGATTACTATAATACTGCGTTGTATGATAACTATTACATCGGCGATACCTCTGGCTTGCTGGCCACCGAGAATATTAATGCGGTAGTCGATCCAATCGCTGGAGGTAATACATATAAAGGAGATCCGATCTCTATGGATGGCAAGTGGCTCAGTATTGATGACTCATTCGGTAATTCTGGAGCTGTTACTGCGTTAGCGCTGCGTGGCCTGATTCCGCTTAGCTCTACTTTGAACGGCACAAGTTTGCCGCTGCACCTGCACAAATACGGACGCAGTTGGGGTAGCCGCGCTCCGAGCATACTGTTCGATTTTAGCGCTGATTCAGTTAGTCGCTCCTACAGTGCAGGGGATGTGGTCGCGGGTGAAATTCAGTTCATTTTACCACCTCAACACGTAGACAATTATTGGGGTAGCGACGGTGAACTAATTGCTCGCCTCAGCGGCTATGGCGATGCCAACTGGCAACCAGTGCGCGACGAATTGGTCGAAAATATTCAAATGGCTGTCAGCGTGCATCAGGGTACGCTGCAGGATAATTATCCGCTGGTAATCCAAGCGGCCACAGGGAAACGAGTCTTGACCGACTTTACTGTGACTCGTGGCGGGATCGGTCATGTCCCATTACTCTTAAAGGGCGCGGATGCTGGCTTGGAGCTCAAGGTGCAACGCTACAGCTCCGGTGCCTGGGTCAATCTGGAAGCGGTGGATACCGAGGCCGACACCTATTACCAGGCGGTGCTCAATGCCGATGGTAGCATGGATTATAGCTTCAGTATCCCGCGTCCCGCTGGCCAACACGATCTTGATTCTGCTTGGCGCTTACGGGTGATCTACGCCAACTTGCCGACGGTGGATTCGCCTCTAGTACAGTGGCTGGATCTTGGCACTGCTAATAGCGTGGTTGGCAGAGGGTCTCTGTGGTTTGGCGATACGCAATTTGTGAAGCACCCTGACAGTGAGTGGACCGTCACAAACGGTAGCTTGTCAAACACTAGCGCGACCAATACACGAGTGGCTGAGGGCACTCTGGCGCAGATTATCAGCGTCGATTCCGGTGCGGCCAATGGTGATCTGCTGACGCTGAGCTTCGATTATACACTGAACGATCCCAGCGAAGCCTTATATGTGCACCTGTGGGGCTTGATCGGTACTGCCGCAAGTAGCCAAAAAATAATGAATCTGGCAGCGACCAATGGTAACGCGTGGTATGAAGATAGTGTGGACATGGCGATGACCAACCTTGCAGATGGTGTCGTCACTAATGGTGCTGCGAGCACCGCCGCCGTCGCGCTCAGCAGCACAAGCGGTGCCCAGAGCTTCAGCAAGACCTTCGATCTGTCTGGATATGGTCTGGGTAAAAACAACTTATCAGACTATGACTACCTTGTGTTGGGCTTTGCCCGCAAGATCGACGGCGCGAGTGCGCCAGACGTGCAGGTATCCAACGTGCTGCTGTCGCTTAATTCAAAAGGTGAGGAAATACAGCCGTACGAGAAGTGGGTCAGTGATTTAGGAATGGGTGATGCAGCAGTTAATGATGACCCTGATGGTGATGGCATGAGTAACTTGCTGGAGTATGCCTTCGGCATGAACCCAGCACTTGCTAGCGCTAATTATACGTCCTACGGCAACGAAGTCACACCTGGCTTGCCGCTGCCACTAGTGCAGACCACGACGCCCAACAATGTTGACTTTAGCGCGGTCTTCACTCGGCGCAAAAACTGGGAGATCGAAGGACTGAGCTACACCTTGGAGGCGAGTGCGGATCTCACCCATTGGGAGAACGTCGATGAGGCGCCAACAGTCATCTTGAGTGGTAATAGCGAAGTCGAGGTCGTCTCTGTGCCTTGTAATCGTTCGGTGCAGACCAGTGAAGGTTCAGAGACAGCCAAATTCTTCCGTGTGTCAGTCACGCAAAACTAGCTCTAGCTAAGTGCTGCCCCAGGCCCTACAGCACCAGTGCGCCGCGATTCCAGCGGCCGTCCGTCAACCAAGTCACCGCACAGGTGAAGAGCAGCCAGTCCAGCGATTGCTGGCCGCCGACTGTGTAGTCGCAGTCGAGCACGCCTGGATAGGCATTGCCGCCGCTGGCCTCGATCAATGGCCCATCCGCGTACGCAATCTTCACTTTCCATTGGTGCCCATCCAGGGCATTTTCATTGATATAATGGGGCTGCCACTGTGCGGCTTGTAAGGATTCTAAAGTTTGGCGAAACGTGTGCCAGCGTTCGGGGTTCAGGCTTCCAATCGCCTCCTCTTCGGAGTAGCTAGCCGCTGAGTAGTACAAAATGTCGCCCCGCAACTCAACGGTGCTCATGATGCCAAAACTCCCCTGTGTAATATAGAGCGCAGTTGGCTGCGCGTGATTAGAAAGGTCGTTTGCTGAGAGTGGAGAGGGTGTTTTATTCATCATAGTTGTGGCGACTGCTGGTTAAGTTAAAGTGTCTGTGATTAGTTGGACAGGGGAGGGATGAGCTCCGCCTCGTCCGCTATTAGGCTGCGCTGTTGGGACCGATGTAGACGATGAGGTCTTCCATCCCGCAATCGATGATGCATTCATGGTCCTCGGCATAGACCGAAAGCGATGCATTATAAAAATGCCAGCTGGTTGAAAATCGCCGACCTTCATACCAGCCCCACGCAGACGTCTCGTATTCTGCACCGGCCTGAATCGCTTTCCAGTGGCGTTGACTTATTTTGATCGTACTTTCGGCATCGTCATTGCCCCAGAGAGCAGTTATATGCACGTAGAGTCTCGTGTTTTTAGATGTGGTCATTGTGCTATATTTCTCGTCTGGGTTCAAGTGTTACGAATCATTGCGGATACACGTTTGAGCAGACTTTCAATAGCGGCTTCGATATCCGCCTGTACGGTCTTAAATAATCGGTTCGGTTTTCCGGTTGTTTCATCGGTAAATAGATCACGCCGGACTTCGAGCATTACACTCATCACCGCCGGATTCTTTTGGTAGTGCTTACTCGGCACGATCGATCCCGCAAACGGATCGTTGAGTGCAGTTTGATAACCACGGGCCGCAAAGCATTCGTGCAGTGTGTCTGCGATCCACTTGGGCGTATGGAAGGCATCCGTGCCGATGCATATCTCTGGCCGGTCGGTTGTGTGGGTATCCTCATAGGGTAAGCGCTGACTCGCGAAACTGTGGCAATCGATAATCAACGCGCGCCCCTGTGCCGCTAACTGTGCATCGACCAGCGCGGTCAGTTTAGCATGGTGCGGATCATAATAGCTCTGCAACAGCGCTTGCTGCTCCCCAGCGCTTGGCAAGGTACGCAGCCGCTCCAAGTCATAGCCGTGCGTATACAGGGCGCCCATCCCGCGCGCCGCCATGATCTCGTCGTTGGCATCACGAAACCGCTCCACATCCACAAAGATCCGGGAATAGGGGAACACCAGCGGCAGCGCAGCGATGCTCGGACTCACAAATAAGCGGTCGGTGTGTAGATCGGATAATTGCAGCTGTTCGCGGTCAATGCGTGCCTGCCCACCATGGTATGTCCCAAGGTAGTCAGCGGGAATCGTTGTGGCCGCATGCGGAATGTGGAGGATCGGTTGCATGAGGTCGGTCATGTTGTCTCTTGATTTTCGCTAAAGAGCTGCGCAAGGACGGCATCGCGCCGCGAGCGAGCGAGCGTGACATCGCGGGTCTTGAGCGAGCGGCGCATGCGTTGAGTCGTGAGCGGGGTCGGGTAGGCGGTGTAGTGCAGCCACCAGGTGCCGTTATTATTGTAGAGGTGGTGGTCTGGGTTGTGGGCCCAGATGCGTACCGAGGCTTGGTCGTTTTTATGAATAGTCATGTGGTGCGTGGTTGAAGGTTCACGCACTCGCCGGGCACAAAAAAAGATCGACCCTGCGGGACGATCAATACGTGCAGGAGAGTGCTTGGGTTCAGTTGCGTCAGGCTGCACATCATTGGACCACCGTGGTGACTCTCCTAAATGGAGACCCGGTTGGCGTTATCCCGCTAGGCAGGACACTTCAAGATGCGTTTAACGACGCTAGAGTTTTAAAGAACGATAGAAATAGAGTAGGGCATCTCTTGGGAAAAGGGAAGCCGTTTTTGTGTCATAGTCGGCTAAGGCGGTTACAGATGAATCTGCCCACAGTCGGTTCGTGCTGACCGACTCTTCAATTTCTCAAGCTGTGTTCGGTGCTGTATGTCAGATCTTTATAATGAGCGTTTGCCCCCTTTTTTGCCCCGTTTTTGTGTCATAGTTTTAGAGCTTTAACAATCGTGTATGTTATTTATGGATCATTCATGGATATGACAGAGCGCCTCAGTGGTTGTTTAATAGGATTAGCAGTAGGTGATGCACTTGGGACGAGTTTAGAATTCGAGCTGAGAGATTGCTTCGACCCAATCGACGATTTAATCGGTGGTGGTCCTTTTGAACTCGAAGCGGGAGAGTGGACCGATGATACCAGCATGGCTCTATGCCTAGCGAGCAGCCTGATTCATTCCCAGGGCTTTGATCCACGTGATCAAATGGACCGGTATGTACGCTGGCATCGTGAAGGCTACTGCAGCAGTATCGGAAGCTGCTTTGACATTGGCATGACCGTGAAAGCTGCGTTGGACGCATTTGAGAAAACTCAAGAGCCCTTTTCTGGACCTACTGATCCATTAAGTGCCGGCAATGGATCAATTATGCGACTGGCCCCAGTTCCGATGTTTTACAATTCCAATTACCAACAAGCAGTCTACTACAGCGGTGAAAGCTCTCGGACGACTCACGGTGCGGCAGAAAGCGTGGCTGCCTGCCATTTGCTTGGCTCACTGTTATGGCATGCCCTTAATGGCGCTGATAAATCAGCTTTATTAACTAGCAGCGTAGAGTCGCTGTTAACTATATCCATCAGCCTGCCTAAAAAGATCAAAGCGATTGCTGAAGGTTGCTATCGTACAAAGCATCGCGACGACATCAGTGGCAATGGCTACGTGGTCGATAGTTTAGAAGCAGCTCTGTGGTGCTTTTATCAGACTGAGACGTACCGCGATGCCGTGCTACTCGCGGCCAATCTAGGTGACGATGCGGATACGACCGCAGCCATCTGCGGTCAGCTCGCTGGGGCTCATTATGGCTTAGAGGCGATACCTTCCGAGTGGCGCCAGCGTTTGTGCCAGTATGAAGTGATCGCGCAGACCGCAGATGCCTTAAGGTCGGTCTAAGTCTGAATACTATTAAGGCACGCAGCCAGTGCCTCATCACTATCCATTGTCTCTAGGGAATTTCTGAGGATGGTATCGATGTCATCCGGTAGATTTTTACCAAGTGGAGTCTTTGAGGGAGTGAATTTGATATAGGAATCACCGGTCGCACCCATTTTGTAGAGATTGATCAGTAACATTTTCAGTAAGCTCGCGCCGTTCTTGCTAAGCTTAACCTCGTCAATAGCTTTTCCGCGTATAAAAAGCATCAAGGTGAGATCGTAGAACTTTTGGTAGTCGGGTATGAATTCTTTTAAACACGGCCCGTCTGTTTTGAGGTAAGCTATATAGACATTTGGGTGGTGTAAGTCTGTGAAGTAAATATCGGTCGAAACTTCGATCGGATACTGCATGAGTAGTTCATTGAATACATGGTCAATAGTGCCGACTTTGACCGCACGCCTAGATTCCGGAATATTGGGTAGGGTAGTATAAGAAGCCATCCAATCCGGTTGAGCATCATAAGTGGAGACGATGTAGTGATTGGGGATAATTTCAGGTGCATAATTATCCAACAGATTGTCCAGGGACTGGTCTTCGGGGAGGTCTTGATAACTGGCTTTACCTTTACCAAATAGGTAGTTGTGGCCGCCGTAGCGGCTCATCATTTGTTGCATCATAATCGTATATTTATATGGGTTTATTTTAAGCGTTTTTGCTGCCCAAATAATGCAAATTCACGACTGATTTAGCAACCTTTTTAGTGTGAATAATTGAGTTTATTTAAATAATTATTTCGACTGTAAGTAATTGACCAATAGTGATTTAATTAGATGCTATTGCTGTGGTTATCCAAGATGCACTGTTAAGCTGGAGATACTGTTGAATGAACCAGTATCTCTGCAGATTTGCATCTGCCCATTTTACCTTATCTCAACGGCACATTGATATTTTTAACAGCATCCACAACGTCGTTTAACTGAGCTGTTGTGCGCCAAACAGACTCCGCCTCACCCCTATGCCGACCTATGGCATTTAGCAAAAATATGGAAACCGACACTGAAACCAAAATCGAAGCATGCCGCGCATACGCGCGTATGATGAATACGCTAGATGTAAGTCATATACTGCCGCTTCTTGACGAAAAAATAAAATACACGTCCCAATGGGTATTCTCCGAGATCAATGGAAAAAAAGACTTTCTAGAATATATCGAAGCCAAACTCAAATCCATTAGTGGTTCAAGTGATCTCGTTTGGGCTGAACTCGCCCATACAAATGTTCTTGGTGCTGGTCCTTGCTTAGTTATGGTGCAAGGACAAAAAGACAAATTAGTGGCGACAGTTTTGATTGAGGTGAGAGATGCAAAAATATCAGAAATTGCAATGTGCCTGATTCCAACCCCCGCGCAATGCCGTAGGACAGGTGAATATCCAAAATGAAACTTAAAGCCTTTATGCCTGTAATTATTATTAGTCAGTCGTTGATATGTCAGTTAGCGCTACGCGTAATGTTTCGCGTGCGGACTGCAACTGTTCGGCGTCTTTCATCCTTACAAAGGCATGAAAGCAACGTGAGCGAGGCAGTCGAATTATTACGTATGCATTGCGTCGGAATTAGCGCTATGACTAGAAATGGTATTGCAGATTATGTGACCTCAGTTATTAGTTAGGAATGAAGATTCTACTCCTATTTTCTATGCACAATACCTTTGATGATCCGGCGCTATGATTGACCACCATATAACAAAGGCTGCCGAGCAGGGAGATGCTGAGGCTCAATTTAACTTGGGTGCAATGTATGCCAATGGCGCGGGTGTTGAACTCGATATCGTTGAAGCAGTGAAGTGGTATCGCAAGGCTGCCGAGCAGGGTCACGCGACTGCTCAATGCAACTTGGCTCTTGCTTTTGCCAATGGCGAAGGCGTTGAATTCGATAGCGTTGAGGCCGTAAAATGGCATCTCCAGGCAGCCGAGCAGGGACATGTGGCTGCTCAATGCAACCTGGCTCTTGCTTTTGCTAATGGCGAAGGCGTTGCAGAGGACGACGCTGAGGCCGTGAAATGGTATCGCAAGGCTGCCGAGCAGGGTAATGCTATGGCTCAAGTCATCTTAGGGGGAATGTATGCCAATGGCGAAGGCGTGGCAGTAAATAATTTCGAGGCCGTGAAATGGTATCGCCAGGCCGCCGAGCAGGGAGAAGCAGCTGCTGCATACAACTTAGGCTGTATGTATGCCAATGGCTACGGTGCGCCTAAGGATGGCGTCAAGGCCGTGAAATGGTATCGCAAAGCTGCTGAGCACGGAAACGCCTGCGCCCAACACAATCTAGGCTTTGCTTATGCTAATGGCCAAGGCGTTGTGGAGGATCTCGCTGAAGCGTACAAATGGTATCGCACGGCTGCCGAGCAGGGCGACGCTCGCGCTCAATTCAACTTAGGTGCAATGTATGCCAATGGCCAAGGCGTTGACCAGGATGAGAGTGAGGCAGCCAAATGGTATCGCAAGGCTGCCGTGCAGGGATACGCTCGCGCTCAATCGCAATTAAGGCATATCGATGGTCATGTCCAAGGCGTTACTGAGGACGATGGCGAGGCCGTGAAGTGGTATCACAAGCTTGCAGAGCAGGGAGACTCGGCGGCTCAATTCTACTTAGGGGTCGCTTATGACTACGGCGAAGGCGTTGCTGAGGATGACGTCGAGGCGGTCAAATGGTACCGCATGGCTGCCGATCAGGGAGATGATCATGCGCAATACAACTTAGGGTTAATGTATGTTCATGGCGAAGGCGTTGCTGAAGATGACGATGAGGCTCTCAAATGGTTCCGCAAAGCAGCCGAGCAGGGCCATGTTGACGCTTTATCGCTCTTAGGGGAAATGTATGTAAATGGCATCGGCGTTGAACTCGATATCGTTAAGGCTGTAAAATTGTATCGCCAGGCTGCCGAGCAGGGACACGCGGATGCTCAATTTAACTCCGCTGCAATGTATGCCAATGGCGAGGGCATTGAACTCGATAACGTTGAGGCGGTAAAATGGTATTGCCAGGCCGCCGAGCAAGGGCATGCGGCTGCACAATTCAACTTAGGGGAAATGTATGCCAACGGCGACGGCATTACTGAGGATGCTGTAATTGCATATATGTGGTTCAATCTTGCTGCTTCGCAAGACTATGAGGATGCCAAGGAAAATAAAGGCATGCTATCCGAAAGGATGACTCGCGAGCAAATCGCCGAAGCCCAAAAGCTATCCCGGGAGTGGTTGGCTAAGCGCTCAAAATGACTAGCAAATATACTTTCTAATCGATCCTAATCTGAAGGTAATATAATAAGCGATCCATTCAGGCTGGGCAGCGTAGGGCGATACGATGAATAGACTTGAAATTAGTCTTCTATTGGGCTGATTGATGATTTTTGCGTTCAATTTCCAGTTTCCGGGCATAGATTTCCTCAGCGCCAGCGACCGGATCTTTGAGTTGTTTGAGAATAACGGATATTAGAGACTCAAATCGTTGGGGGATTTGTGCTTCTAGAAGATTTTCAGGCGGATTGGAGAGATAGTGGACAAATGCCCAATGGCCGACTTCTGGGTCAGGCTCTAATACCTTAATTCTTTTACGGATATCTGCGTAGACATCCATTTGTTCCCAAGAAAGGAAATGATCCGTTAGAGCAATGCTGGTATCTTGACTGTTTGATGCATCTGTTCCGCAATCTTCGCAAGAACTGAAGGCTCCAAATTTATATGAACCGCAGTTAAAGCAGAGGGCTTGGGTCATTGGGCTTAAAATTAAGTGGATGATTTATCATGTACTAACACTACAGGATGGCTAATTTAGAACGATATTAAAGTATTAACTCTGATCATGTAGAATTAAAATAAATATCTAACCACTTTTCCGTTCAGTGTTTTTAAATAGGAAATGCTCATTGGGTAGTTGCTCGGCTAATAATGTGATAACGGATCTGGGGATTAGGAGTTGTTACTTGCGTGACTGAGCAACGCCTCAGAGGAAGGACGAGGTAGGCACATTTATCTTAAACGTTTG
>ENA-OQVM01005998-OQVM01005998.1-marine-metagenome-genome-assembly--contig:-NODE-5998-length-11327-cov-6.549956_pt1 | contig 11327 bp, 11 predicted proteins | sample MGYA00237776_ERZ505498 | MGnify/ENA primary metagenome ERZ505498 (study PRJEB26159, sample SAMN06265151) | marine metagenome | isolation source: Helgoland LTER site | place: Germany:Helgoland, sampling... | reverse complement strand
GGCGTATCTGGGTACAATAAACCTAAGCGTACACCTAACCATCCTACTAAGTCCCACGTTGTTGTTGCCAAGTCTGGCGATCAAGTAAAGACTATTCGCTATGGTCAGCAGGGCGTATCAGGTGCAGGCTCTAATCCTAAGTCAGCTAAACAGAAGGCTAGACGTAAATCATTCAAGGCTCGACACGCTAAGAACATTGCTAAGGGTAAGATGTCTGCGGCATACTGGGCTAACAAATCTAAATGGTAGTAAACGTACGTTTTAATGTACGCTACAGTATACATTGTATAGTATGTGAAACATAACAGGGGAATCAAATGCCACAAGGTAAGGGTACATACGGTAGTAAGGTAGGACGACCAAAGAAAAAGAAACCAACAACTAAAAATGCGCGCTCTATGCCGCTTACCGATAAGCAAGCTAAGGAAGCTATACAGGCTTTGCGTGATGAGGCAGGCAGAAAGAAGTATCGCAAAAAGAAATCAATGTTGAAGAAATAATGAAAGGTTTATACGCAAACATACACGCTAAGAGAAAGAGAATAGCCGCTGGGTCTGGTGAGAAGATGCGTAAGGTTGGGTCTAAAGGCGCACCTACAGCCAAGGCATTCAGGAAGTCTAAGAAGACAGCAAAGAGCCTGTTAAGTTAATACGTCCAGATAACAGGCATAGTCTTTCTAGTGTCTACATGGATGAAGGTCTTAGCTACCCCTATCCCATTGAAGCCCATTGACTGAGCGTTCTTTATAATCTCGTACGCTTCGTTTCCGTTATTGATTCTAATGTCTGCCGCTATACCTTGTCCGTGGGTTCCGACCTTTGCCTTTCTAGCTTCAATGCTGTGGGTCTTGTCCCTGTACCCACTGGTAATGATAAACGGAAATCCGCATACATGGCGTAACTCATCCAACTTATCAAGAAAATCAGAACACATCTCATTGTTGCCTGTCTCCTGACAGTTGAAGTCTTTTAGTTTGAAGTATCTCATTATTTTATTCTAGCGACGTTGCTTTTCTTTTCATATGAACGCATTGCACCCATGCCTAACATAGCCATGAGAACAGTGGTAAGGAGACTGCTATCTATCTGAGGTACATCATACCAAATGTCTAAGAACTGGGCTAAGATTATATTATAGAACAATCCTAAACAAGAAACCCAACCCACCGCAGGCCGCCAACCACTAACAAATAAAGACGGATGAGCCGCCTCTACCTTGTTTACTTCTAGCTGTGCTTTAGCTAACTCCTGAGCATGACGCTCTGACATAGTAGCTATCTGGTGGGCAAGAGCCGCCTTCTTATCCTTGTCCTCGATGAACTTATCAAGGAGTCCTGACACTGGGCCTATCAGTGCTTCTAACATATTACTTCTGTGACACTGGCATGGTAGTAACGAAACGTAACACAGCAATACATGATGCAATGATACAGCCTACGATAGCTTGTCCAGCAGGGTGAACAGGTAAGAACCCTATGTACCCCTGTAAGATAGACAACACCGCAAGACCAATAGAGAACTGTACAGTTTTAGACTTTAACGCTTGCTTAATCCTATCCATTACTTTCTCCCAGTTAATGTTTTTAACGTGTCGCTTTCCCAAATGCGTATACCTGTATAAACGATGGTAAACAATGCCGCGATAGGCGGAAGAATCCCTGCTAGGCTAAACACAGCCGTCGACCCTGCCAATACATCCAGTGTATCTTTCGTTACGTCTATCATTTCAGTTCCCTCTTTAGGCATGATGATATCCAATTAGTTAAGAAACAGGTGATCTCCAGATTCCACCAAATCTAATTACTACGCTGGAACCAGAGCCAAACTCTCCAGTCTTAACACCAGCACGATAACGCATAGCTGGTTCAGGTTCATAGCCTACAAACTCTCCTGCTTTAGTAAAGGTATCTACATCATGCCAAGTAGAACCATCAGTGCTACGCTGTACAGTAAGGATAGTACCATTAGCAAACGTACCCGATACAGAGAAGTTAAAGTCACCGTCAAAGAATATAGTGTCGCTGAAAGTATTCTGCGCAGTGATAGTTTTTGTTACATAAGTTGTCATTTTATTGCCCTTCCAAGGTTTCAATTCGTGTAGTTAATGATTCAATTTTAGTAATGGCTTCCTGAAGTGCCGCAGTCAACAAAGGTACAAGTTTAGATTGGTCGATACCCTGATAGTCAGGAACACTACGAGTAGCCATAACAGCTTCAGAGACTAAGACAGATTCAGTAGTTTCTGCTTGAGCTTCTACTGCATCAACACCCTCCACTGCTTCTACTGCTTCAATAGCCTCACTAACAAGAAGACCCTCGTCATCATAAACAGCGGCTACTGCTTCGACAGCTTCTACGGCCTCAACACCTTCTACAGCCTCAACCGCAGGAGTAATGACATCTTCGTAGACCGCTGGAGTGACTTCGTACTCTTCAGTCTGCATGGCATCTTTAGAACCAGTGACAGACTCAGGTACAACTTCCTGTGCTTCGTGTGCTATGAAACCATCTACTCGTGAACCATCTACTTTCCATGCAAAGTTTACAGGCTTCAACTCTTTGAGTCGGTCTGTAGCACCTGACATGGGTTGGACATCTTCTTTGAGGCGGTAGTCAGAAGAAGTGTTGTAGGCAACCGCTGAAGAGGAAACATCTATCCCTCCTATAAATGTCCCTGCTTTTCTGATGTTAACAACCCGACCATCCGTACCCATTCTATTAAGATACAGAGCCTCACTACTAGTAATAGCTAGTTCAATAGCACCAGTACCTATTTTCGAACCAGCACCGCTTGTATTATTAAATAAAGATGTATCAGTAGTACCCACCAACAGGCTCCCTGATGAGTCTATGCGCATGGCTTCTGCGTTGTTGGTTCCGAAAACCATAAAACCATTATCATAGTTATATTGGTAAATATCGTTTCCTACTAATTGTATTTGAAAGCCATCGTCTACGGCTGCTCCTGTACTATTATTTTGTAGTGCAAAAATGGAATTACCTGCACCTCCATGAACAGTCAAATTTCTTGTAGGCGAACTAGTACCAATACCCACACGGCCTTCGGAGTCTATGGTTGCCGCCTGAATCTGCGTGCCATTGTTTCTAGTCCAAAACTGTAGGTCTGAACTTCTGTTTGCAGTAACACTAAAGTCTTCAATAGCAGAAGATTTAACTACAGAGCCAGTGATACCGTTATGCCTAAACTCAACACTTGCTGTATCGCCTACGTTGCTTCGTGAGTCGTCAAGGGCAATGACGGCTGTGCCGCTTGCGTCTACTGTGTGTAGAACTACGTTTGGCGAACTAGTACCAATACCCACATTACCGCTGGAGTCTATGCGCATGCGTTCGCCTCCTGCCGTAGAAAAGCCAAGAATATTTGGATGAATGTTAAACATCCCAGTATCAGAATCATCGTGAAAACTATGTGAAGGAGTGGACGCACTTTCACGACCTGCCAAAACTGCTGAGTTTTCAACTCGCATATCTCCGTTTACTTGTAGAACAGTTGAACCTCCAGATATTGTAGCCCCCCCTATTCCTACCGCATCATTACCAGCATCCACAAACAGCATATTAGCGTTGCCGCTAGACTCAACGCGGAAGTCTAGGTTAGCACTTTCTTCGTTTACGACAACAGCACTATTATTTACCGAAAACCTTTCTACGTTTCCAGTTACAACTCTCCAATCATCTCCTCCCGAGAACTGCAAATAAGTATCGGCATCTCCAACATGCTCAATTTTATTAGGGACGAGTACAGACCCATTAAACGTAGCCGCACCTGCCGCTGACATATCAAGGGTGAGGGCTGTAACTAAAACCCCACTATCGTTACCTTGAAATTTTAAATCTTTATCTGGTGTGTTGACTTTGAGTATTAAATCATCAGATGAATTTTGAATTGTTCCTTTTGTTACACCTCCATCTTTAAAGAAGAAATCGCCACCATTAGCATCAAGGATGATGTCTCCTGCAACGTCTAAGGTAAGGTCGCCAGAGCCTACATCAATCTCATTACCATCTATTGTGATGTTATCTACAGTCAAACTATTAGCAGTCAGATCATTGAAGTTACCATCAGCACCACCTTCAACTCTCTGCCATGCAGTACCATTGAATATAGCCCAATCGCCTATACCCCAATTAGTAATACCGTTTAGGTCAGTTGTACCAGCTACACTAACGATATAGAACTCGCCATTAGTACCTGTACTAGAGGCTAAAGCAGGTGTGTTTGTACTTGCGTTCCAACTACCTTGAAAGTCTAAACCAGTAAAGACTTCACCGTTGATGATTAAATCACCTTCAATAGTGACATCGTTAAAGGTTGGGTTACGGCCAAATACGCCACCATTTTGTTTAATGCTCATAATATTTTCCTGCGTAATTTAGTTTATTTACCGACCCAACCAGTATTGCCTGATCCTGATTCCTTCACATATAATGTACTGCCTGCACCACCGTTTGTTCTTAAAAATAATGACCCTACTGTAGCAGTTACCGCACCTTCAGGGGTGTTAGTACCACTGTAGATCAATGCTAGAGCCGTAGAACTTGTTACAGCCGCAGGAAGTCCATTAGAATCAAAGGACAATAATTTGTTAGCCCTGTCAGCCTTTAACGGTAGTGTCATTGCTACTGTAGGCTCTACCTCTTGCAACCGTATACTGCGATCAATAGAATTTTCGTTCTGAACTGCACCAATGTAAATCTTATCAAAGTCTTCGTTCACATCTGCGGCAAGAAAGTCACCACTGTTCTGATAGTTAGTAGTACGATCTAATGGCATAGCCAATACAAGGCTCACAATCTGCCCTACAGGGACTCCAGTGTCTAGGGTTACTGTGCCCCCAGTCACCGTACCAACGTCGTTTACAGTGTAACCAGAGGACAATAAGACACCGTTCTGGTATACGTCCATGTCAGTAGCGGCAAGAACCCTAAATGTATAGGTAAAACTTGTCTGGCTGGCTGTAGCCGTTATGTCATTTCTTGTTACTAAGGCCGTTACGGTCATTATCTTGTCCTATATTTTATTTGCCAATTATACTATTTTATGAGTTATAAATCTTCCAAAACTTCTGCTGGCGTTTCGCCTCGCTCCCACCAATATCCTTGATTGTATTCTTGCATTCTTCTTCTGCGTATCTGATTTAGAGTTTGTTCGTAATCAGGGTCAGCCATAGTTCTCCAATTATCATAAAAAGATTCTAAAAATAATTGTACAGGCCAAGGATCAGGCGTGACATCTTTTACAAATTTAATCCCTTCTCCTAAAATGTTTGTTTCTTCTTGCTTAATAGCTTGTAAAAAATTACCAAAGGTTAAATCATAAGTATCGTTTACAAAACTAGCCATAGGGCCAGCAACAGTCATCGCAAATCCTTGACCATATCTATTAACGTCAGAAAATATGTAATCTCCAAACAGTCCTAATCCACCGCCTTGTAACATTGCGGCACCCCAAAACTTAGCATCCATATCTCGTGCTTCTCTTCCTCGCGCCAAATCTTTTGCTTGCATTGCGAATGCACCCATCAAGGTTGTTGATGCTAATAAAGCTGTAGTGTACCCTGTGAACCCACGATTTTTTGCTTGCGTCGCGCCACGATACAGGTGAGTAGTAATCATAGTAATAGGGAATGATTTGATCATCATAGCTGAACGTGCAATCTGCCCCCAAACTGTACCCCGTTCTAATCCTCCTGTAGCTATTGCCCTAACTCTTGCATCAGGGGTAGGCACTGCAAAGTCTGTCTCAGTCAAAATCATACGATGAAACTTCATGCTCTTATCTTTAGTTAAGTCAGCAAACTTAGAGCCTTGTATGCTAACTGCTTTTGTTTTTCTAAATGCGTCCCAATCTTCTTTAGTGATGCCGTACGTTTCAAATCCTTTAATAAGTGCAGGATCTAATTCGTCTATTTGTTTACCAAAGTTATCAGACAATAATCCAGCAAACTCCATGCCGAATGCTTTACGCCCTGATTCAGTCCAAGGCTCTAGCAAGGATGCTCTAAGCACGAATTCTGCCGTTTTAGCACTAGCTCCTGTTCCGTAAGTATCAGAGAATCTATTCTGTGAATGCGCTCTGCCTGTCCATGTTTCAAAGATAAGCCCCATTCTAGCAAGTGCTTTTCTATCTTCTTCTGTCCCTGCTGAAAATAGCTTCATGTGCCTTTTAAATACTTTAGTAGCAGACATACCGTTGTAATGTGCGGTTAGCGCAGAAGTTGCAACGTCTGTAAATGAGGCTAAAAAAGCTCCACCTAACTTAGATGCTACTTGTATGTTTCTAACAAACTGAACGCTATCAGCTACTGTAAGTAAATTACCACCGTTTATTTCGCCACTTACTGTTTTGTATGTAGCGTCCATTAATGCAACTGCGGATTCTTTAGCTGGCGATCCAGACTTAGATTGTAATTGTTTTGCCTGACTTTTTAATGTGTCATACATAACTCTAGGATTTGTTCCTAAAGTTTCTGCTAAGGCTATATCATTAGACCTAGCCATAATGTGATCAGTTAATGTTGTCAAAGGATCACCCTTACCAAATCTGTTTTGATAAGACAGCCACGAATCTGCATCTTTAAAATACAGGAATCTTTCTTCTGATCCTTTTCTTGATAGCTTTCTACCTAACCCTTTTGGTATTGATAAGCCTTGTGCTTTATTCATGCCTCCAGAAGTAATAGTGTCATACACATAAGATAATGATTCCGCAAGTTCAACATCATTTAAAGGCTTGCCAGTATCATCAAGCATTTTATTTCGGTCTAAACGATTTTTAATATATGCAACCCACTCTTCTTTTCCAGCTTTAGTAATGTTACGCATATCGTGGTTTTGAGGAAACAGCCAATTTTCGTTCTTGCTAATGCTACCGCCTACCTCATTAAACTTAACTCGCATATTTTCAGCAACACGAAGCCATGACTCTGCGGCCTTCTTTATTTGTGGATCACTAACACTTTCACCGTAGACAGCTTTAACAAAGTTAGTAAGACCTTCTTCATTACCCGAAAGCCCAAACATTCGCGTTCTAAATATAGATAACGCATCTCCAAATTGTGCTAGAAATTGATGCTCATAAGTCTTAGCTAAATAATCTACATTTGCGTACCCAGCCTTCATTCTTATATCGCGTGACAGCAATGCCTGTAATCCTGCAACTGGGCCATCAGGATGACTTTGTAGCTTTTCCATAGCCACAGAAACGCGCACAGCATCTATTAACTTTTCACGCTTAACGCGACCGTAATTAACAGCAAGCTCTTGAATAGCCGCTTCTGGGTCTTGTGCCTGCTTTAATTGTTCAGCAACACTTTTATTAATCTTGTTGCCTTTTAAAGCCTGATCTATACAATAATTAAAACTAGCCAATGGAACACCTCATTATTGATTCTAAACCCTCTAAATCATCATCTAGTTCTTTAATTACTTTTGTAGCATCTACTAACTGACCATCAACGATAGCGTATTTAGTTTCTAAATTATTGTAATTAGCCATGTCCTCATCAAAGTTTTTGCCCATCCCATCACTATCTAGCGCACTTCTTTCTAAACTTGTTGTCTTTGCTCTAGGTGCTGGTGGTTTAGGCGGCCCAACAAACGCATCAGGAGATATTGTGTAATCATCCATCTGCTGTCTAAAGGCTTCATTTTCTTTAAGGATTGCCGCATCTAATTCTATGTTTTCTTGTTTTACATTATTTAAAAGCTCAAGGCCATCACCTTCATCACTAAGAATTCTATTTCTTATATTTTCCAATTTAGCAATATCGCTTGCATTAGCATTAGCCGCTTTCATTTCATCAAGTCTTTCATCAACAGCTTTTAAGCCAATAGCTTTTATATCTAAAGGTTCAGTGCCATCAAATATTTTAGGCAAGTCATCCATTACTTTAGCTATGCCGCCTAAAAATACCTCTTCTGCCCTAAAGCCTTTTTGTGCTCTAAGATTCTCACCGACTCTAGCTAACAAATAAATTGATTCTGTTTCTGCCGTAGTCTTTTGCAGTATAAAATCATCAAGTTTTTTTTGTGCTGACTCAGGCAATATGCCTTGTTCTAACCTACTAATGCTTGCTTCAGCCGCAGAAGATTTTCTATCTTTCTCCAAAGTCTTATTAAGGTTATTAATTTTTTCTTGTATTGCTTTTATGTCTTGTTCTTTTCTTTCTCGAGCCTGTTTTCTATGACGAACAGACTTTGCCCTTAAAGGCTTTCCGTCTTTGGTATATAACAGTTCGCTTTCTTTAACAGTTTTAAGTTGTTGTTGTAATTCTGTTAATTCTTTATTTATAGTTTTGCGAACACCGCGAGTTATTTTTTCTCCTGCAATACCTATTAATTTTCCAGTTTCTTCTGCTATTAACTGCGCTTTATAATTGTTAATGTTTTCAAAAGTTGGTGCTACTGCGGCTTTACCTTTAATTACAGTAGGCTTGAAAGAGAAAGGAGCTTCAGGGAATACATTCGCTACCGTTGAAACATCTTCTGTTAACTTTCTAATATACCCAGAAATACCACCTAACGCGCCACCTAGTATTGCACTACCCCCAGCCGCAAATGCAATGGCTCGTAGGGCATCATCTGAATCATAAGGAGAATCAATATCTTGTTTATGCTTATAAACTAATGGCTGTATAGCGGCTTCTGAAGCTACTGCAACAGCGGCTGTATTTCGTGCGCTTTTAAGAGCTTGCGCTAGTACACTCATCCCTTTCCCAGCAGTGGCAATTCCACCTATAGGAAGTGTAGCTATGTTAATAGGATCAGTCATATACCCAGCAGTCATGCCAAAGAACTGCGCTAACCCACTGCCTCTAGCTATTACGTCTTGATTTTCTTCTCTACGCTTACGGAGTATTTCATTGCGCTCTTGATACAGTTGCAGGTCAGTTTTTATTTGCCCTTCAGTAACTTTAGAAATGCGGTCATAATCAATAATCCCTGCATTATCTATGTATTTGTCTACATCAAATCCGTTATTAGAAAGTGTCTTTAGATCACGCCTACGATTGTAATACCCTTCATTGTAAAAGCTAGAAGATATAGACAGTTCTTCATCCTGCACAAAAGAAAAACTTGCCGCTAAAGTTTCTGCAAAAGTTGGATCATTAGATGCGTACTCAGGAACATAATTCCGCATTTTGTTTTGTTGATCTATTGAAGACAGTATCGGCATCAATAAACACCCAAACGATAAGGAGAAACACCTGTTTCATAAAATTCGTTAGTTGCTAAAGATTTTTGTTGTTGTTTTCCTTTCTCAGTTCCTTTCATAGCATCAACTTTTTGTTTAGTAACATTAAATATTATGTCTGCTCCATCAGCGTCCGTAACAATTTGGTTACCTTGAACAATAACATAATTGCCTTGTCCTGCTACAGCTTCAATTCTGCCGTTGTAAATTTTGTCTAAAGTTTGATTTTGTTGAAATACTTGTGAAAAGTCTCTAACAGAACTTGTGTAAGTTGTTGTAACTTCTGATAGAATTGGTTTTATGTTCATTTTTTCAAGGTCATCAGTAGTAAGTGATTTAAAATATAAATCTAAGTCTCTACCGCTAACTTTATCTACACCAACTCCAGTTAACTGTGTCGGCACACCGCGTACTTTTTCAATGCCTCCAGTAACAGCTTGTATAGATGCTTTCCATTTATCTTGCTCTAAAGAGTCTCGTCTAGGATTGCTTCCATAGTAATAACTTAAAGCCGCCTCTCGCACAGATTCTTTGTCAAAATTACCATAAACATTGCCTACAACTTCATCAAGTATGTCATTAGCTTGATCAAGGTCTTTGCCAGAAACTGGCTTTACATTCTCAGTAGCTAACGCCTCTTGCCCCCTGAAAACCGTTCGTGATACAGAGTCATTCCCTAGCGCAGAAACTTGAGCAAACGCTCCAGATGTAGGGTCTGTTGCTATTTGCGCCCATACACCAGAGTTAGCACCAAGCACCCTAGATATTCGCATTTTTTGATCTTCATTCATATTTGGTAAAGCGGCAGTTAACTGTGACGCTTCTTCTTTAGTTAGCACAGAAACATTAGTACCGTAAATTGTACTTAATAAACTAGCATCTGCTTTGCGCGTTTTAAACACCTGCTCTGCTTCTTCTAAAGTACCGCTTAATATGTCTGATACGTTAAGAGTAGTGTACTCTACATAGCCTTGCTTCATACCCAAGCCAAAAGCATCATTCGCTATTTCACTTTGCAGTCTATTATCTAATGTAATTAAATTTGCTGTTAATGTAGCGTTACCTGATTTTTGCGCTTCTGCTATCAACTCTTTTCTTACAGCAACAGGCTGAATTGCAAATTGCGCTAACTCAGTAGCCATTGCAACAGAGGATTCATACTTAGTCCCAGCAACTTGTGCTGTCATTTTTGCCTGTTCGGCTTCAGGTATAGAAAATCCTAATTCAGCTTTTTTTACATATTCTGTAATTTCTGTTTGTTTCTCAACTGTTGCAAGTTGGTTAGTGCTATCTATTAATGTTTTAGTTCTTCCTAGCTGAGTTTGCTCATTGTTTATAAATGCATCCCACTCCGTATCACTATATCCAGCTTGCGGTGTTTGTTTAATTTCTTGCAATCTTTTAGATGCTTCCGCAGGGCCGTCAGTTTCAGCAATACGATTTAACTCGCCAGAAACCTTGCTTTCATAAATGCTTTTATCAAGAGTGCTTATTCTTTGCGATTCTTGCCTTTTTTGTTCAGGAGATAATTCGCTTAATGTTTGTATAGCCAACACTAACTCATCTCGTTGTGCGCTTACATCTTCTCCTTTTCTAGCACGAATAGAAAGATCATCTAATTTTTGTGATGCATTATCTACTTGCGTTTGAATGCTGTTTGCAATGTCATTTTGTCTACGCGAAGTTTTTAATTGTTCAGCAGTTTTAAATATATTTTGCCGTAATGAGTCACTAACTATGCCTTGGAATTCAGGCTTAATTGTCCCTATGACTCCTTTGGAGTATGCAGTAGCTAAAGTTATAAATTGTTCAGGGTTATTAATATTATTATCCCTTAGCTCATTTATCTTGGCGGCATTGTCCCGATCAATATCAGATAAATAGGCGGCATCTATAGCTTTATTATGGGTATCAATTTCTTGATTATAAGCATCTGCACCCCACGCAAAACCACTACGCATCTCAACTTTTTCTCTTGTTACCTCACCAGTTTCAGGGTCAATATTAGTAGCTTCATCAATTTGTATTTTTGCCTGCTCAGGAGCCAACTCTGTAGCCTTAGCCCTTCCAAACTGTTCAGCAACGCCTGCTACAGTCTCTCCTAAGCCTGC
>ENA-OQVM01005997-OQVM01005997.1-marine-metagenome-genome-assembly--contig:-NODE-5997-length-11328-cov-6.694072_pt1 | contig 11328 bp, 6 predicted proteins | sample MGYA00237776_ERZ505498 | MGnify/ENA primary metagenome ERZ505498 (study PRJEB26159, sample SAMN06265151) | marine metagenome | isolation source: Helgoland LTER site | place: Germany:Helgoland, sampling... | reverse complement strand
GAAGGTGGTGCATCGTCAGCGGGGGGTTCATCACTAGGAGCGTCAGCTGGAGCAGGTTCATCGCTTGGCTCATCTGCCGGTGCTGGTTCATCGGCGGGTGCAGGCTCATCACTTGGTTCATCTGAAGGTTCGTCAGCGGGTGCTGGCTCATCACTTGGTTCATCACTTGGCTCTTCGGCAGGTTCTTCGGCTGGAGCAGTTTCGGCTGGAGCTTCAGCTGGAGCTTCGGCAGCAACTTCACTTACGGCAGTTGAAACTTCTGCCATAGAAACATCCGCTGTGGTTGCGACGGCGGTGTCTAGGTCGGAATCAATCGCCGCCAAATCAGCAGGAGGCGCAGGTGCGGGTACAGGGGGGGCCGAAGCAGTTCCCGTAGAAGAAACCGATGGAGTAACGGCCTGCCCAGCCGAAACAGAGACTGGTTCAGGCGGAGGGGGCGGTGCGACACCGGGGGGAGAAGGCGGTGGAGGGGGGGGAGTAAAAGCGATAGTTCCCTCAGGAACAGTAACTTTACTGGTAAAGCCTCCGCCAGGGGCCTGTTGGATATTCATACCCACTCGAGTTCCACGAATCCCAGCAGTTCCAACTGGTGATTCGATATTGAAACTAGATTTCTTATCTAACTTTTTGATGTCCACTACCATGTCACCTAAATTTAAGTCAATGACCACATCGGATGAACTTGGTTCACCCTCTAATTCAGAAAGTTTTGTAGCACCTGGGTCGAATTTACTCTGAGTAAACTTTTTGATATTTAAAATCGAGTTGGCTTTAAGGGTCGATACCGTACCATTGGACATTAGCAAAACAACTTTCGCATTCTCCATTGTCTTCACCGTATGCCCATCAAATAAAATGCCTCCCGCTTTAACCTTGTCTACCGGTAAGGCAACTCCAGTAGAATTATTAATTACAGATACTTCTCCTTCAAGTTGGGCGATAATGATCGCCCCTTTTGGATCTACAATTTCAGTGGGTACAATATCCTGTGCGTAGGAAAACAATGGAAAGATAAAAAGAATTGATGCAAAGAATATATTTTTCATAACTTAATAAGTATTAAAAAGAAGAGATTTTGAAAATACAAGCAATAATTATACTAAATTTAAAAATTATTGTTATGTTACTTTCAATTAGCGGACGAACGAAAAAAAATACAACGAATTATTATCGTAAGAACTTGTATACTTTCCCCCAAGGAGAGGAATAAATTAACTCAAAAAAGTTAGTGTCTAAGTTTTCCATTAAGAAACCCTGTATTAAAACGCTATTAAAAACTTCATTGTCTAAAAAGAAAAAAGACGGGCGGAGTTCATACCCCTTTGCCGGGATTTCTAATTTCTCTCCTGCAGTAAATTGATAAGATTTTTCTTTTCCGGTTGAAGAAATGAGGTGGTGGAGTGGTAAACCATTTGCCTGAGCAACCTCGAGAAGAGACTTACCTCCTTCCGGTATCTTATAGGTTCTACCGCCGACAAAAACTGGGATACTAGTTTGTATGAGATGAAACCGAGAATTGGGACTGGTCTGAGAGGGCAACTTAACTATTTTTCCATCGGCTTGAGTCACAGAGCGATGAAAACTAAATGGGACTGGTTCTTTAATACCAGGAATCCGGGCAAGGTTTTTGGATAAATCAGCGTCAATACGATATCCACCTCTCATGTTTAATGATAATGTTTTACCCGATTGTGTAACCCAATCGGCTTGTGCCATGTAAGGTTGATTTCGAGGAAATGCACCTTTTTCAAATAAAGGATGATTATATGCTTTTGAGTCAAAACGATCTAACAAGAACCTTTTCGCAAATGTGGAACGAAATGTCTCGGGCGATAAAATGACCACTTCTTTTTTCTGCTGAACAAATAATATCCTCCTGGCCGCTGAGGAATCGATATTAGAAGGAATTGTCAATCCGTCAAATTCAAGAGAGTTGATCTGGCTGGCCGGTTGGCCATCATCTTGAACAGAAAGAATTTGTCCGTACCGAATGATACCACCTTTTGCGCCATCAATTCGCAAATTACCTCTTCGGTCAATACGATAGCCTCCATCAAATATAATCGAATTTCCCTCTCTCCTTCCGTTCTTTAAGATTAACATGGGAGGGTCTTTAGAGTTGGGACCGTTGGCTGCGTATTTTTGCGGAAAATAGAGATTTCTTGAACTGAAGCTTAGTATAGTTGGAAAGATTCGGAGGATTTCATAGGGTAGAAAAAGAAAGATATCACTCGTTTTGGGTGGAAGGATTGAGTTATTGCTTTCCAAGTCACTGATTAAACCTTGATAAAATTCTAAGTCAGGCGTTCCATCTTTAAAGATAGCTTGCACTGCAGTTCCAAATGTAGACTCGCCTTTTTCTCTCTTATCCTGAAGGTCAATAAAAGTTTCCGCTTTTAACCGAGCAAGATTGGCTGCCCGCGAGGGGGAGGGAGAACGTAATATTTCTGAAGTTAAAAAATTATCAAAGGTCTGATGTGCAGGAGATGTAAAAGTACGAGTGTCTCCATAAAACCAACACCCTGAGCCATAATCCCACCACGTAACAACAAAATCGCCCGGGTCAGACGCTTCGTTTAGCTTATTCAAAACCTCGATAGTCTTGATGGGGTAGACTACATGAGAATTGTAGTTTTTGGCATGTTGGATGTTTGGAAAGGCAAAGAAATAGACAACAAAAGCCGAAAAGATCCATGAACACCATTTGATTCCATCGTTATATTTTAACGGAATTAAACCCGGCTTGATGAAAAGCAATCGAAATACAGCCCAAATCATTACTAAGATTAGAAATACTAAACCCAAAGATGCGACATTTCCTACATGAACCGTAAAACGAAGACCAACCGCACCTTTAAAGCAATAGTAAGCAATCGCTAAAAATGGAACCGTTAAGCAAAGTTCCCAATATCGTAGAATTAATACTATCAATCCAATAAATCCGATAATCGCGGTTGGGATTATCCATGCATCATTCTTTTCGCTTTGCGGCAAACACCGAGGACATGAACAGGATGGAGAATCGGCAAGAATTCGGTTCCGAACTACATCGGGTGGAATTCCACTTGCTTCTCGAACCGTTGAAACAACATCTAAATAATGTAACCCGTAGCCTTTATTGGAGCTGAAAACTTGTGACGATTTTCCTTCACCAGCGGATACATAACTTTGTAGCTTACTAAAGATTTTCCCCTGAATTTCGCCAAAAAGTCCAACAAAAATGAGTACACATAAAGAGAAAACAGGAAGTAATATGCGTGGAAAATCTATCGGTAATTTTTTTTTCAAAAGAGAGCACTTAAATCTTTTGCCATCTTTGCATAGCCACAAACCATTCAGAAAAAACCAGAGCGCAGTTAAAATAAGAATACCCGAGAAAAAACGCCCATCTGAAGCCTCCACAACTGAACCTCCCGACCATGACTCCGCATATGCGGCAAATCCAATTAACACAATCGACTTGTAAGAGAAGATTGCATTATGTGACCATATAGCCTCTGTCTTATTCTTATTTCCAATTACAAATGCATCAAGGAAAAGTAATAATATTTGATAGGAAATAAAAGCCACTGCCAAAGATGCTGTTACGGCTTGGCTGGAAGAATAGAAGAAATTGTAGATAAACAAGGACAACGCTCCAAGGAATGCATAGTGAATCGAGTTCCTTCGGCACGCTGAGAGCAAAAAATAAAGTGCAAACGCGGGGATCGTTATGGAAAACATATCGGTATCGTAATAGCCGGCTAAAGTGCGATTATAATAACTATGAGTTATTCCTGCTAGACAGGCAGAAAAGAAGCCCCACAAAGAACTACCGTACAATCGTCCAATCAAAACGATCGGGATACAAACAATCCCTGCAACATACACAGGGAGCCAGAGTAAAAGTAATTCGATCTCCAATGACGGAAAAAACTTAAGTAAAAGGTAGGGAAGATAGGTAATCATCCCATTCTTATAAACACTGGGAATTAAATGATTATCCTGATGCATACCAAGATGTCCTTTTTGCAGAATACTTCCAAAATAGAAACTGTCGTGCGTATTTGGTAAGGCGACTCCATTTCGAATCATATCGGGTCGCAGGTATTGAACCTCTCCGCTTTCGTCTACATAGTTAGCTTGTGCAAAATCAATCCATTCCAACCGGACCCAAAAACTTAACAAGTAGGCAAATGCAATAAATAAAAGAGTAATTGACCAATGGGCACGATCTTTGGGTAATTCAATTAATCCATTGAAAAACCCTCGCTCTTTCAAAGAAGTACTAAAATTGAATAATTTCAACTAGTTGAGTTTTCTAAGGTGGGAAAAGATCCGCATACTTTTAGTCCTTAGCATCTAAAATTAACAAATTAAGAATTATCGAAACTTTTTATTTAAGCCAAAAAGCGCTTTACTCAAAGATGCCATCAACGGGTTAGTCTTGATAGGATTAAAGGTGTTCCCCAAGGTGGTTCTTGAACCATTGTGAATCCTTGAACCTAAATTCTTAACATGGAATGCATAGTCATTGTTAACCATAATGCCAAGAAGCTCGCCCTTTTGAGAAAAAACTAAATCTCCCTTACCGGGGTCAAATTTACCGGTGATAAATGCAAAATTGGTATGACTAACCTTTATATATCTAGAATCTCTCTCGTCTCGTATAAAGTCTGTTTGTCCAAACCGACCAGATTTTGCATTCACAACGACCGCTTCGGAAAAAAGGTATGGATTTTGAGGAGCATTAAAAACCTCTATTTCCGATGTTTTCTCAAGTTCTTTGGGGTTAATGTAAAGAGGTACAATTAAGATTCGCGGGTCATCCATGAAAGCAACTTCTTTCACTTCAATGGCATTCTTTAACTTTGGGCTGCTAATTTGACCAGAAACTTCAGTAAGTTTTCGAACGCTTGGTTCCAGGCGGAATGGACTGCTTCGTGCATGCACAAGAGAGTAAGCGAATGATCCATCAACCATAATGATAGTATCCATTTCGAAAGTATCCTTTTTTGTAGCCCCCATAAAACCACCTTTGTGCGTGAAAGTTAGTTTTAGTTTAATTTTATTTTCATCGTATCTTGTAAAAATTTCATTCAAAGATTTGGTTTGAACATCAGTTAGCTTTTTAAAGTTCTCTTTTTGTTGAGCGACTGAAACTTCCACTTCTTTTTTAATATTTTCGACCTTTGAACCAACCCCTTCAATTTCTTGCCCCACGCGGGAAACATCTTGTTTCACACTGTTCACGTCATTGGTTACATTGGTAATTTTATCTCCCACACCAGCAAGTCCCTGACCAACAACCTTTAAGTCTTCCCCTACTCCCTTGAGTCCCGCATTGATCGAGTCGATTTTCTCATCGAACTTTGCTGTGGAAGCAACTAATGCATCACCTCTCCTCTTCTCGTCTTTTAATTGTGCTTGTGCTTCAGCGGTGGCTTTCTCCTCGGCTTTTACTTTTTCTATAGACTTTGCAAGTTCAACACGAAAAGTCTCCGCTTCCTTCTCTGTTTTTGCTTTCAGTTCAGCAAGTTGATCAGATTTTTTCTTCGCATCAGCTAAATTCTTGGAAAGTAATTCAAGTTCTTTTTTGGATGCGGCATTCGTTTGTAGTAGGGCTTCTCTTTTTTTCTCAATTTCTTCACGCTTACGTTCGAGTTCCTGAGCTTCCGCCTGTGATTTTTTTATCTCTTCTTCATTATCTGCGATGACCGCGTCCCGGGAGGCAATTTGATTTTCTTTGTCCTCTAACTCTTTTTGCCTCTGCGCAATTTGATCTTCGAGTTTTAGTTTTTGTTCTAGTAAATCATCTTTATCACTACTTAGATTCTCTAACAGAGTTTCATTGGTCGCTTCTAATTCTGCTACTACATCGTCGTAGTTCTCGCCATCTGAAATTCGTTCAATTACCGCATTTGAAACTATTTTTTGTCCATCTTTTGCAATTGTTGCATCGGCTGGCACATCAAATCTTGCCAAAGCAAGAATGCTCAGGAGAAGAAAATCGCAAACTACAAGTAATAAACTACGATTCATACCTCTTCTCGCCATCTTGCTTGACAAGCAAGTGATTACGATAAGGACGAACGATGAATATCTTCAAAGCAGCAACGAAGAGAATACCAAATAGTGTCGAAGTGTACGCACCAATGAGGGCATCTTGTTTAACATCTAATACCAATAAAAGTATCAAAGATAGCACTGTTCCTCCCAAACCGACATACAATCCTAAATCAAAGAGGTTATCCTCATTATCGAGTAATGATAACTTGAGTCCCGGTTTGAGATCTTCGTTTTTTACTTGAGAAATGCGTGACATGCAAATCATGAATATAACAACCTGAACAAGAAGAAATGCTCCTGCTATGATTGCTGTAACAATTGTTAAATTTTGTTCCGCCATAGATTCCTCTTTGGCGTAGGCGAGGAGATTCGCAAGCGCAAAATCAAAACCGGCAATAGAGATTTGACCGCGCGGAGTTTGTAAAAGGTTGGGTTCCAACGATAAGAGTACAATTAACGCGACGAAAATCGCACCAGAAAATTTCGCCGTCCACCGGATCAAAAAATAGCTTTTGGAGCGATGATGGGCCGGTTTTGGCAAAACATTGGCAATAAAAAATAAAATGACGAGCAGAGAACTCACTATTAATGAAATTTTAATAAAGAGAGCACTACCCCGATAGCTATGGGAAAGATATGTTAAAATATTTCCACCAAAAACCGGGAAGAACGGGCTCACGATACTGGATACAAACCCCTGTTCGTTGATTGGCTTACCTCGCGCAATTAGGTGCTTTAAGGCACCCGAACCAAAGCTCATTGCATAGGCAATATCTTCCAAGGCAAATACGGCAGCCTGCTTATCGCCATCACGCTTAAATACAGGATACCCCTCAATATAACGTAAAAGACCAGAAGGGTCGGAAGAAAGCAAAGTGGCCCCGTATAGAATTCGCAACTCTTCTTCAAATTTTTTCGCAACTCTTCTCTTTTCTTCAATTAATCTCGTTAGTTTTTTTCGTCCATTCTCCCGTTCATCGAAGGGCAAGAAACCGAGTTCCTGTTCAGCAGATTTAATCTTGCCGATCGACTCCGATATTGGCCTATTCCGCATTCTAATTAAGGCAGAAAGATCAAAAACAGCCTGTAAATCAGAACAAGCCTGAGTAAGTTCGGCCATTTGCATAAGATTCATTTTACGCGCTAGTTGGTGTACCGCCCAATAAAAAGAACGGATTCTTTCTTTCGACTCGAAATCTCCCTTAAGCATATTTTGAGAAAGTCGTCCTATTTCATAAGCGGTATCGGAAGAAAAGTACTCTTTTTCTATCGACATCGCAGTACCGACCATCATGGGAATAAGTATAGGGTATGGTAACCAACGACCATGCTTTTCAAACACACCCTCATCATTTACGACTCCCCCTATTACAACCGAATACCCTCCATCATCCATTTTTCCAACCCGAAGCATTCCAGCGTCTTTTCCCATTTTGGCAAAATCAATACCAGTAAGGGAAGATAAATTTCCATCCGTCTGTTCGATAATCGCATCTGGCGCCTGCCTTTGAACATTGAAAAACACGGCCTTGTTCGAAAATTCTGATAATAATGACCTCGCATCCGAAATACAAAGGTCACGAATTTCTGCCTCCGATGCACCTTCATCAAATTCTCCAGGAAAACGAACTCCAACTGAGAGAACAATTCGACGATTTGGAAAAAAAGGAAAATCGACCAACTTTGCTACTTTCACTCCGGGAAAAGAAGCAACGCGTCGATCGGAAAGTACTCGGCCCCAAAAATTCCCCGGTCTCCCCTCCTTCGGAATCCCCTGCAATAGAGCCTGTACATTATCATTGGAGCTATTATTGCTTAGCCTATCCCAAAGATCGCCTCGAGTGGTTGCCCGATTATAAACAAAAAATGCCTCAAACCGACCACGCTTTAAACTGTATTCGTCAAGCCCTCCGAAATAATCCTTGAAGGTCAGCATATCAAAAATGCTACCACCACCGGAAATTGCCAATTCAGGGTGAGCCTCTTTTTTATTTTGGATTGCGGTCGAAAATTCCTGCCTTTTGGAAAGTGAAGTTAATGGGAGCAACATTTCTGCGGGACCCAAATTATTTTGCCTTAATTGACGAACAATCTCCTGGTCGATCATTTTACTCCCCTCCCCCACATCAGCAAGGGTTTCCTCTGAGACAGTGGAAAAGAAAACAGGACTGCCCAAACCAAGTACCCCTAGTACAAATGCAATGGGAAGGAGGATAAAACTCCCAAGTCTACTTTTTTTTAATGATTCCAAAATTTAAAATTAACAATTACAATCATAAATATTTTCAAGTCTTGCAATCGCATTTTGTTCACATTTAAGATTGTGATTCTTTCTATCTCCCACTTTTTTTATATTCAAACATTTAAATATTACATATGACATTATCGGTGACTCAGTATGGAGAGTCTATCTTACATCAAAAAGGAAAACAGGTAACCGAGTTTTCTAGCAAACTTTCAAGTTTGTATCACGACATGCTTGAAGCAATGTATGCGGAGGAAGGTATTGGTTTGGCCGCTCAACAAGTAGGCATTGCCCTTCAATTTTGCGTAGTCGATGTACCCAGTATTCCCGATTATCCAATTACCTGTATATTAGACGATAAAACTCTCTCCCACCAACTCCTGATGCCAATGGCATTGGCGAATCCAAAAATCGAAGTTCTCCCCTGCGATGAATATTATTACGAAGAGGGTTGCTTATCATTTCCTGAAATTAAGGGCGAAGTGGCACGCCCCGAAGTAATTGTAGTACGATACCAAGACATTGAAGGTAATTCTCATACCCTTCAGTGCGATGGATTGCTTGGACGTTGTATCCAACATGAAGTAGACCACCTCAACGGAATACTTTTTATTGACCGCATGGAAAAAGAAATTTACGCCGAAATTAAGCAAGAAGTGCAGGCACTCAAAAAAAGAACTCAATCCAATCCGAAGCAAAAAACGAAAAGTTCACAAAAGGCTCCCTCTCAAAATTCATGATTAAAAGGAATACACAACAGGGTAACATCATACTCGATGTGATCAAAAAAGCGGAGAGACCGCTCACGCCAATTGAGATTCACCAAAAGGCGATCCTGAAAAGTCCCCGGATCGGAATTGCAACTACTTATCGTCACCTCAAAGTACTATCCGAAGGAAACCAAGTGGTAGGAGTGGACTACCCGGGGCAGCCCCCCCGCTATGAATGGGCAGACGGAAAGGACAAGGTACATTTTTCCTGCCGTTCCTGTGATAAACTTTTCGCGTTGGATGATACCACGGAAGATAACCCACCAGCGAAAGCTCCAAGTGGATACACAGTTCAGGGCTTCGAGGTTATGCTGTATGGTGTTTGCCCGGAGTGCGGGTGATATTCTTAGAAATTGTAAGTCAATCCAGCATGAACAGCTCTTCCAAGTGCTGGGTAGCCAATAACCTCTTCATATTTTTCATCAAAAAGATTTTCAATACGAGCATGGAAAATTAAATCATCCGAGATTTCATAATTTCCGAATAGACGAACTATGACATAATCATCATTTTCGCTTGTGGCATTCTCTTTTGTATTGTTTTTAAAGTTCATTTGGGTGCCTACATTCACAGCGTTAATTCCATAGGTTGCTGTAAAAGAACCAAAAAACTCCGGTCTCTTAGGGAGAAAATTATAATTTGAATCCAAGTCCTTGGATCGAACATAAGTAATTGAGGGAACTATAGAAAGATTTTCTGATATTTGATTTTGGGACGAAACTTCTATGCCTACTGACTCGGATTCACCTATGTTCTCAGGTTTCGCACCCCATGAAGCATTAATGAGATTTTTGTATTCAGTAAAAAAAACAGACATCGTTAATTTGTGTCTCAAAGATTGGTCCATTCGTGAAAAGCCGAGCTCGTAGTTCCTTGATTCTTCGGCAAGTAAATCTGGATTCCCAGGATACCCCATTCCATAACTATACAAATCTAGAGCTCCCGGTGGTGCAAACCCCGTAGCAAATTTGGCATAAACACTAAAATTTTCGCTGATTGATGTTCTAGCCTTTAAATCATATGTCTCTGCACTTTTAAAATCTGAATAATCTCCATAGCGAACATTTCCATCAAGTTCCGTATCTTTTGTAATTTCATGTCGAAAACCAATTGCTGCATAAGTTTGCTCCCAACTATTAAGAAAATTACCTTCTCTAAGAAACCTAGTTGTTGAATAACCTAAACCAAATTGAAGAGTACTCCTATCGTTGAGGAGAAGACTTGAGAAAAAATCCACATTTTCTTGTTCTGTCCAATAGAGCATATTCCAACTTGGGGTATAATTTATCTCATCCTCGCTGTAAGAATAATTTAAACTAGCATCCCAAGAGTCTGTTTTTACCTCTAGTTGTGGAGAAATTAGAAAATGAACAGTTTCCTGATAGTTGTTAGGATTAACGGGGTAATTTTTATTAAAGTTTGAACCAAGGTAATTATCATAACCCAAGCCAAGAAAGTTAACTGTAAGACCATCGTTAAGTTGGTTTTCTATCAAAAAAGAAGAAGATAGGCTTTCGAATTTTGAATGTGGCCGATCGTTTTCTGTATCTAAAGAAGAAAAACTGAAATTACCTGACCAGTTTTCATTTTTGAATCGAGAACTGTAATTTGAAGTCAAAGTATCAAAAGAGCCAAAAGATAAACCTACATTTGATTCATATCCATCAACTAAAAGTAATTCGTTCCGCATGTGAACTGTTCCGCCCATTGCGTTAGCCCCATTTAGACTCGATGAACCCTTTAAAATTTCAATACTCGAGCTACCGAGAGTGGATAGTTCTCCTAGGTTGTATGTGCCAGAAAAACCGCCATTTAGTCTTCTTCCCTCGTATAGAAAAGTCACATGATTACTTTCCCCCCCCCTGCTAAAAAGAGATGTCTGTGAGCCTAATTGACCAGTTCTCGCAATCGCCATCCCTGGGACGGAGCGCAACGCATCAGATAAATTGTATATCTGCCTTTCAATAAGATCCTTGCCCGGTATTCTAGTAACCCATGGCGACGCTTCACTCAAAGGTACAGGCGATCTCGTTTCTACGACTACCATCGGTTCTAACTCTGATTCCCCTTGAGCATAAGCAGATGCTCCAAAGAAACTAATCTTGACTAACAATAATAATAAAATAACAAAACTTTTAACCATCATCTTATTGATAACTGATTATCAATTATTGTAAACAGCGAAATACAAATTTTCTAAAATTTTCTCCAATAAAAAAGTATTTGTATTAAAGGACCTAAAAAAGATTTAATTCCTAGATTTAA